>ENA-OQHL01001591-OQHL01001591.1-human-gut-metagenome-genome-assembly--contig:-NODE-1591-length-11025-cov-2.951184_pt1 | contig 11025 bp, 11 predicted proteins | sample MGYA00242565_ERZ504723 | MGnify/ENA primary metagenome ERZ504723 (study PRJEB26092, sample SAMD00036211) | human gut metagenome | host: Homo sapiens | study: EMG produced TPA metagenomics assembly of...
CACAATATTTATAGCAAATAAAGATGTTTATCAGCATATTTTCGATGTTATAAATAACAATATGTTATATATACAACCTTTTTTATCAAATTAATTGTTAGTTTCATATTTATTAATAATTTGCAACTTGTTAGAGTATAGAGACAATTAATGTAAAGTTGAACTTTAAGAGAGAATTTATGAAAAGAAAATTAATGCTGTTATTGGCATGCCTTTTTGTGGGCATAGGCCTGGTAACTGCCCAAACTCAAAAAATCACAGGCGTTGTGATTTCTGAAGAAGATGGGCAACCAGTTGTTGGAGCCTCTGTGTTGGTAAAAGGTACCACTCAAGGTACAATCACAGACATCGATGGTAATTTTAATTTGGCGAACGTACCAAGTTCTGCAAAGACTTTGCAGATTTCGTATATTGGTATGCAAACACAAGAAGTGGCAATCAAGCCAATGGTGAAAGTTACACTGAAATCAGATGCACAAAATCTTGATGAGGTTATTGTTGTGGCTTATGGTACTGCGAAGAAGTCTTCATTCACAGGATCAGCTGCTGTCATTAAGGCAGATAAAATCGTTTCCGGTTCCAAAGAATCTTTTGACAAGGCATTGTCCGGTAAAATGGCAGGTGTGCGCACAGCCTCAGCAACTGGTGACCCAGGATCTATGGCCGAAATCAACATTCGCGGTGTCGGTTCTATCAGTGCTTCTAAAAGCCCGTTGTATGTTATTGACGGTGTCGTAACAAAGGCTGATGACGACATGAACTACTACGGTAAGACTCAAAGCGTATTGAGTACACTGAATCCTGAAGACATTGAGAGCATGACTGTTCTGAAAGATGCCGCTGCTGCTTCATTGTACGGTTCACGTGCCGCAAACGGTGTTATCATCATTACCACAAAGAAAGGTAAAGAAGGAAAAACGAATGTCAGCTATTCAGGTGAAGTAGGCTGGAACAAGATGGCTGTAAATGCTTTCAATATGATGGGATCAGCCGACTTGATTGACTACACTCGCGAATCATTAGCCAACTGTCTGGTTACTTACGGAATAACAGATAGCAAACAAGCAGCATTGAACAACATCGATAACGGAGGTGATATGTTCATTCCTCTGCTCGACTCACCGGCTACTGTTGCTGACTTTATCCATGACCCATCCGGTAAAGTAAATACGAACTGGAAGAAAGAAATCTATCGTACTGCTTTCACTCAAGATCACCAGGTATCTATCAACGGCGGTTCGTCAAAGACTCAGTTCTATGCCGGAGTTGGCTACAATAAGAGCGAGGGTATCGTTCTTGGTAGTGACTTCGAACGTATCTCCGGTCGTCTGAACGTTAATCACAAAGTAAATAACTGGCTGAACGTAGCTCTCAAGCAAATGATAGCCGCTACATCGCAAGATGGTTTCCGCGATCAGGGAGACCAGGCTCAAGGAATGGGTACTTCTTCTCCGATAGGTATTTTATTCGCAATGGACCCGACTGCTCCGGTAAAGAATGAAGATGGTTCATATAATAAAAATGCAGCATGGGGTAAAGTTACCAACCCGCATCTGATGCTAGGTGGTAAAGACAGCGATACAGCTCTGGAGTGGATTCAGACCAAAATGTTCCGTAGCATGACCAATGCAGATGTAACAATCAAATTCTGTGATAAGTTATCACTTAACTCTATCTTTGGTTATGACTATGTAGACAACAAGCACTTTGAATATTGGGATCGCAACAGTGTTAACGGTGGTTCCGTCAGCGGAATGGGTTCTCGTTATACCTTCGAAAGCCGCGTAGCTACCAGCTCTTCTACATTAAACTACACGGATACTTTTAAAGATATGCACAATCTGAACTTGATGGCCGGTTTCGAAGTTGAAAACAGAGACCTGCTGCAGATTGTAACTGTTGCCAAACGTTATTCAAGCCACTATCCCGAATTGGCCAACGGACAACCGGACCAAGCTGCAAGTTCAACCTTGGGAGCCGGCATGATGTCATATTTCGCAAGTGGCAATTATAACTATGATAACAAGTATTATCTTTCTGCCAGTTTCCGTCGTGATGGTTCGTCACGTTTGAGTGAAGACAATCGTTGGGCTAGTTTCTGGTCTGTATCCGGTGCATGGAGAATGAGTAAAGAAGGATTTATGCAAGATATGCCGTTATTTACCGACTTCAAGATCAAAGCATCTTATGGTACAAACGGTAACTTGCCCTCAGATTACTATGGTTACATGGACCTGTATACAGGTTCCGGATACGGAAGTGCTCCTGCTATTTACTGGTCAAGAATGGCTAACGACAAATTAAGCTGGGAAAAATCCAAGAACTTCAATATGGGAATTGAATGGAATATGTACGACCGCGTAAATCTGTCTCTGGAATATTACAATAAGAAGACTACGGATTTGCTGTTCGAAGTACCTACTTCATTAATCACCGGCTTTGACTCCCGTTGGGAAAATCTGGGTGCATTGAAGAACGACGGTTTCGAATTGGAACTCAATTCTAAAAATATCAGCAACAAGAACTTTACATGGACTTCAAACTTCAACCTGACTTACCAACGTGCATTGGTAGACAAACTTCCTGAAGGAAAAGATATCCAGTATGGAGACGGAGAAATGTATCTGCACCGTGAGGGAGAGTCAATGTATACATTCTATCTGCCCGAATGGAAAGGTGTAAATCCTGAAACAGGTTTGGGAGAATTCTGGTTAGATCCTGAAGATCACTCAAAGGGAGTGGTAAATGACTACTCCGAAGCAGGTAAGGGAATTGTAGGAAAAGCATTGCCTGATGTTATCGGTGGATTCAGCAACACTTTCACATACAAAGACTTTGACCTGTCATTCCTGATCACTTATCAGTTTGGTGGTGACATGTTCGATTATCCGGGATATTTCTCTCATCATGATGGCGTAAGAATCGGTTCCATGAACCTGTCAGAAGATGTAGCCGGAAACTACTGGAAAAATCCGGGTGATAAAGTAGACAACCCGATGCCTATCTATGCCAACCCTTATCGTTGGGACAGATTCTCAAGCCGCACAATCAAATCGACTGACAATATTCGTCTGAGAGAAATGACAGTAGGATATACTCTGCCGGTATTGAAGAAGCACATTTCCAACTTCCGCATCTACTTCAGAGCAAACAATCTGGCTATGTTGTGGTCGAAGACTAAAAACATTGACCCGGATGTAGCGATCAATGGTTATCGTCAGGCAGATACACCGGCATTGAGAAGCTGTGTATTCGGCATTAATATCAAATTATAATCTATAAACAGACTGAATAATGAAAAAAATATATTTACCCATTCTATTACTGACGTTGGCAGTATCCTCATGCGATACTTTCGACAAAGTGCCTTCCAGTGAATGGCCTTCAGAAGGTGCTATTAAGACTCTCGAAGATTTACAGTTTGCAGTTAACGGTGTTTATGAGTCTCAGACTTCTTCTATAGACGCGGGAACTAATCCACGTGGCAGCTACGCAGGTGATTTCTTCTTGTACGCCGACCAAAGAGGCAGCGACTTCAAAGCCAATCGGTAGCAATAAGCAAACAGTTGATGTATATGCCTACCAGGCTACTAAGAATAGTTCTGATTCATACTATTTCTACAAACGCTTTTATCTTTCTCTGGCAAGAATAAACAAAGTTTTGGAGGGAGTTAAGAAATCCGGTCTGGAAGGAGCTGAAGTTGATGTTCAGGTAGGCGAATTGTATGCTTTGCGGGCACTTTTCCACTTTGACTTGGCCCGCTTGTTCGCTAAACTTCCTTGTAATGCACAGGCCAGCGATCCGGGTATCGTATTGTCTACAGAAGTTTTTCGAATCCGGATATACAGCAGAAAGAGCTACTATTGCGAAAACTTACGAAACCATACTGGATGACTTGAAGACTGCATTGGATAATCTCCCAGAAACCAGCAAGGTAGTAACTGCCGGTCATATCGACTATTGGGGAGCCCGTGCACTGAGAGCCCGTGCATATCTCTACATGAATGAGAACAGTAAAGCACTTGAGGACGCCAAATATGTAATCGAAAAAATCTCCATACAAGCTGTACACCAGAGATGAATACGAAACAGTATGGACCAAAGTTGGAAGCAGTGAAAGCATTTTCGAGTTCCTGATTACCTCACTCTACAATGCACAACGTAACTCTCTCGGATTCTACACACATGCCGAAGGTTATGCTGAAGCCGGTATCACCGAGGGATTCAAAACTTTCCTTCAAGAACGTCCGGAAGATGTTCGCAGCACTCTGATTGCTGAAGAAAGCGACGGTGGAGATAACGAAGGCTGGTATATCCAGAAGTATCCGGGACGCGACGGAAGAAATATATGTAAATAAATCCGAAAGTAATCCGCCTGTCCGAAGTAATATCTGGATCGCCGCAGAAGCTGCATTAAAAGCAGGTGGTGCTGATCCTGCCAGCTATATCAATGACTTGCGTAAGCAAAGAATAGCCGACTATGAAGACGTTGCTTCTGTTACTATCGATGATATTCTGACAGAACGCAGACTGGAACTTTATGGTGAAGGTCATAACGCCTGGGATACATGGAGAAACAAAAAGGCAGTAACGAATGCCCAGGTTCCGGCCGGTCCGATCAACTATGACGACTATCGTACCGTAATGCCTATTCCGGTTTCCGAGATCAATGTATCTAACGGTAAGCTGAAACAAAACGAAGGCTACTAATACACTGAAACCATTTTAATAACAAGCCCGTTTAACTTTAAGCAGTTAAACGGGCTCGCTTTTTATTTTCCATTTCCGAATTTACACATGAGTGTAATCTTATCCGTTCCTCCCCACAATACAGACTTCTACTTGCAGATACCGCTCAGCCCTTCTCTTACAATATCCGCCAATATCGGCTTCGCTCCACTCACAAAGCATTCCACTGCAATTACCATCAGAATCAATCCCATCAAACGCATCATCACATTATTTCCGGTCTCTCCCAGTACTTTCACCAGTCGGGTGGAAGCACGGAGAATGAAGAACGTCAACAGATAAATCAAAGCGATTGTTCCGATCAATATACCTTTCATGGCGTAAGTATGAGAGTCCTGCATCAAAACGATAGCGTTAGCGATAGCCCCGGGACCACACAACATCGGAATTCCAAGAGGAGTAATGGAGATGTCATCGGCATAGGTTTTAATCTCTTCGTCTTTAAGTTTCATCGGAGTATACCGTGCCTGAAGCATATCAAAACCAATCTTAAAGATAATTACTCCGCCGGCAATACGGAAACCATTGGTAGAGATACCGAAGAATTTGAAAAGGAACTGCCCGGCAAAGACAAACACCATCAACGTTATAAACGACACGATGGTGGCACGGCGCACAATAGTCTGTCGCTCCTTATCTGTCATTCCGTGTGTCATGGTCAGAAAGACCGGCATTGTCCCCAAAGGATTGGTCAGCGTAAAGAACGAAGTAAAACAAAGTAAAGCAAATGGCAGAAGCGTACTATCCATGATGTTATCGTATTTTATACATTTATTAGATGCAACAAAAATACGACTTAATCCATAAAACCTACAATAAATTCATTAATTCTTTCAGTGAATGGATATGATAGGTAGGCTGAAAAGGAAAAGCGGTTCGTTCCGTCACATCATAGAAAGCCTGATGCATCCCTACCCCATGCGCTCCGGTAATATCGGCTTCCCAACTGTCACCGATCATTAACGATTCGCGTAACTCAGACTGGGTGGCAGATAAAGCAAAATGAAAGATTTCGGGCCAAGGCTTTAATACGCCAAGGTCCTCCGAAAGAATGATCTTCTTAAAATAACGATCTACTCCTGCCGAACGCATCTTACGCGACTGCAGCTCCCGGAAACCATTGGAAAGGATATACAAATTATATTGCGGCGCAAGATACTCCAACACTTCTTTGGCATGGGGCATCAGACCGCTTTTGGTAGGAATAATGGCAAAGAAATCTTCCGAGAAACGCTCAGCCAAAGCCTCATCCTCCACTCCTACTGCCTGTAAGGGATAAAAGAAACGCTGGCGGTTCAGTTCCTCCTTCGTCACCTTTCCCTCTCCATATTCAAGCCAGAGTTCGGTATTGCGTCGTTGATATAGTGTGTAATAATGCTCAAACGAGTCAAAATAGCGGTCAAATGAATATTTCTGATATACTTCTTCAAAGGTGTCGCGTGCATTTCGTGAGAAAGCCCAGATGGTGTCATCCAGGTCAAAAAAGAGATTTTTATATTTCATTGGCTCCGTGATATATATAATATGAGAAATAAAAAAGCCAATGTGCTAATTTCTTGAATCCAGGAATCAGCACATTGGCAATTCTAACCAGGTATGTCTACCTTATTTTACCTGGATAACCAAGTATCTGGATACGCTCCAGAATTCGGCAGGATTAGTAATTTTCAAAGTCAGCTGACCTTTGTCATCTTTCACCAGTTCATAAGAACCTGTCGGATGAGTAGTCAACAACTCAGCACGTTTGGAGTACAACTTGATTTCTTTTGTTGTACGGATATCGATCTGAGTAAAATAATCCTTGTTGAAATCAGCGCTCTTCAGCACGTCACCGCTCTGAAGAATCTTCTGGGCTTTCAACTCTGATTTTGTTCCGAATACGAACCATGCGGCATTCAGACTCTTATCCTGTTCGGCAACGGTTTTAGCTTTCGCTTCGTTTTCGGCAGCCAAAGATTCTTTGGCAGCAGACAGGTCGCTGACAGCTGCATCCAGTTCCTGGATACGAATGTTCTTAGACGCCAGTTCAGTCTGAAGTTCTTCGATACGTTGTTGTTTAGCTTTCAATTCAGCAGTCAGAGCTTCTACAGCTTTCTTCATCTGAGTAGAGTTGTACTTGCTGTTTTTCAGCTGAGCTTCCAGTTTTGCAATCTGAGCTTTGTTTTCTTCCATTTGCTTGGAGATGAATTCAATGTCAGAAGCAATCTGTTGCTTGGCACTGGCTGAATTTTCGGTAATAGTACCACGCTGCAAGTCCACACGGCTTTCGGCAGCATTGATCTTACGGAATCCTTCCTGCACTTCATTGAAAGTTCCCATCATATCATCCAATTCAGCGTTACGCTGTGTCAATTCCATTAAAAGAGAGTCATTTTCAGCCTTCAGGTCTTTGCTTCCACCTTTAAAGTCACACGAAGCCAACATGGCTGCGCACATAAATAAAACTGCTAACTTTTTCATACGTTTACGTTTTACGTTTTTAAATGAAGTTATTTTAATCGTCTATTCCTGCTAATACTATCACAATCTCGCCCCGGGGCTCGGTAGCGGTAAAGTGTTCTATCAATTCCGCCAAACTTCCCCGAACGGTTTCTTCGTGGAGTTTGGAAATTTCGCGAGACACGGTTGCCTGACGTCCAGTGCCGAAATATTCGGCAAACTGTGTCAACGTCTTCAACAAGCGGTGAGGCGATTCATAAAACACCATAGTACGATGCTCTTCTGCCAATGCCTTCAGTCGTGTCTGTCGTCCTTTCTTCTGAGGGAGGAACCCTTCAAAGCAGAACTTTTCATTCGGCAGTCCCGATGCTACCAATGCCGGAACAAAAGCTGTCGCTCCCGGCAAACATTGCACTTCGATACCGTTGCGCACACATTCGCGGACTACCAAAAATCCCGGATCGGAAATCCCGGGTGTTCCGGCATCCGAAATCAATGCCACAGTTTCACCTGCCTTTATTCTATTAACAACACTTTCCACCGTTTTATGTTCATTAAATTTGTGGTGGGATTGCATTGCATTCTTTATTTCAAAGTGTTTCAGCAAAATACCGGAAGTACGTGTATCCTCCGCCAAAATCAGATCGACCTCTTTCAGCACCTTGATTGCCCGAAAGGTCATGTCCTCCAGATTTCCTACCGGCGTAGGTACTACATATAACTTTCCCATAAACTTTTATGCTGATTGATTAAAATACTTTTTTAGCAACTCCAAAAAGTCGGCCATCGCCTCATTCTCTTCGTTTACGCTGACTTTCGAGGCAAGAAATGCCACGGCAGTCTTATAAGAACTCATGACTGATATCTGCTCGATAACACGATTCATCAGTTCGGGGTCTCCGCCGAATATCTCACGTGAGAAACGGAAAGAATCATTCAGGCTGATGGAATGACGTAATCCGGCAGCCATCTTTATGCTTTCGCCCAATACGGCAGCTTTCGGCTCCTTTATCAGAAGCGATTCATCGTCTTCCGACTCATCTTCCGCTTCTTTCTCTTCCATTTCGTCTTCGACAACAGGTTCCTCAATTACTGTTTCTTCCACAGCAGTCTGCAGTTCCTGTACTATCACAGGTTCATCTTCTCCCGGCGTCGTCGCTTCATTCTCTTCCACGACCGGTTCTCCTATCACCGGATATTCGATTTCCTCTATTACAGGGGCTTGTTCTTCAACAATGGGGGCTTCTATTTCCGCTTCCGCTACAGGAGAAGACGAGGCTTCCACCGGCACAGCACTTATCTCTTCCGACAACTGTTCCAAACGCTCCTGCATACGTAGGATGCTCCGCTTCAACAGTTCAGACAAAGTCTGAGTCGGCTCCTTAGAAAACGTATTCATGAGTAGCTTCAGCTCATGAACATCCAGCTCAATATCTGTTAATAGCTTCTGTTTCATTTCCATCCATTGTTATTATGGTGCGAATGTAGGAATAATTTATGCAATAACTTAAAATAATGGATAATTTAACAGTTCTTGTACATCGAATTGTTTACCTTTGTCCATTCATTTATTTAATCAAGAAAGCACGAAAATCACATGGTATTATTTTCAGAAGACCACATACAAGAGACCAGAAGAAGAGGTAGAATAGAGGTAATCTGCGGTTCAATGTTCTCCGGAAAGACGGAAGAATTGATTCGCAGAATGAAGAGAGCCAAGTTCGCACGCCAGCGTGTAGAGATATTCAAACCGGCCATCGACACCCGTTATTCGGAAGAAGACGTGGTATCACACGACAGTCATTCCATCGCATCCACCCCTATCGATTCATCGGCAAGTATCCTGTTGTTCACTTCTGAAATAGATGTAGTAGGCATCGACGAAGCACAGTTCTTTGATGACGGACTGATTGACGTATGCAGACAGCTTGCCAATAACGGCATCCGTGTCATCATCGCTGGATTGGATATGGACTTCAAAGGGAATCCCTTCGGACCGATGCCTCAATTATGTGCCATTGCCGACGAGGTCTCCAAGGTTCATGCTATCTGCGTGAAGTGCGGTGATCTGGCATCTTTCTCTCATCGTACCGTCAAGAATGACAAGCAGGTACTTTTAGGAGAGACAGCCGAATACGAGCCGCTTTGCAGGGAATGCTACCTCCGTGCACGGGGAGAGGACGGACAGAAGATATAAACTCTATTTAAAACATATATGGAAAGAAAGAAGATAACATTCGACAGTTTTATACGTGGTTCCATCGGATGTGTACTGGTGGTAGGGATACTAATGCTTGTGGAACGGCTCAGCGGAGTGTTATTACCTTTCTTTATAGCCTGGTTGATCGCCTACATGGTTTATCCGTTAGTCAAGTTTTTCCAGTATAAGCTACGGTTAAAGAGCCGTATTGTTTCTATCTTCTGCGCCTTGTTTCTGATTACTCTTGTCGGAATATCCTTATTCTATTTGTTGGTGCCTCCCATGGTTTCGGAAATAGGCAGGATGAATGACTTACTGGTAACCTACCTCACCAATGGAGCCGGGAATAATGTACCCAAGAATCTTTCCGAATTCATTCATGAGAATATTGATCTTCAGGCGCTCAACCGTATATTAAGCGAAGAGAATATTCTTGCAGCCATCAAAGATACGGTGCCCAGAGTGTGGGCCCTGCTTGCGGAGTCGCTCAATATCCTGTTCAGCATTCTCGCCTCCTTTATCATATTATTATATGTAATCTTTATATTGCTGGATTATGAAGTCATAGCCGAAGGATGGCTGCATCTGCTGCCCAACAAGTATCGTACCTTCGCATCCAACCTCGTACATGATGTACAGGACGGCATGAATCGGTATTTCCGTGGTCAGGCACTGGTTGCCTTTTGTGTGGGGATTCTGTTCAGTATAGGCTTCCTTATTATCGATTTTCCGATGGCTATCGCTCTAGGGCTTTTCATTGGAGCGCTTAATATGGTTCCTTACCTGCAAATCATCGGTTTCCTCCCTACGGTCCTATTGGCGATCCTTAAAGCTGCCGATACGGGAGAGAATTTCTGGATTATTATAGCATGCGCACTGGCAGTCTTCGCTATCGTCCAAATTATACAGGATACTTTCCTCGTCCCCAAAATCATGGGAAAGATTACCGGACTGAATCCTGCCATCATCCTTTTATCTCTTTCTATCTGGGGTTCATTAATGGGAATGCTGGGTATGATCATTGCCTTGCCTCTGACCACTTTGATGCTTTCCTACTATCAACGCTTTATTATCAACAAAGAAAAGATAAAATATGATGAAGTAGAAACCACTGATAATCAAGAAACAAGCCATAGAAAAGGGAAAAATAATTGGAACTTTTTTCTACGAAACACTTGCAAATTAAATAAAAGTAACTACCTTTGCACCCGCAATCAGGAAATAACTGATTCGCAAATAAGGATTGATTCAGTAGCTCAGCAGGTAGAGCACAACACTTTTAATGTTGGGGTCCTGGGTTCGAGCCCCAGCTGGATCACTGAAAACAAAAGAAAAATCAAGCAAATCCCTGATAATCAGACATTATCAGGGATTTCTTTTTTCTGGCAGGTAGCAGAAAATAGCTGTTTCAAGCATATTATCGGTGGATAAATCGTGGGACTAAAATTTAGTTCGAAAAAGTCCCACGAATTTGCATCTTTCTCACTGATTCATAGTATTTTGCATAGACTTACTTTGGAAGAGAATACATAGTTTTGTAACTTTAAAAACGATGTAAAAATGGCTAGAAAATCATTTTCTGTTTTGTTCTTTATCAAAAAAGCCAAGTTATTAAAGAACGGAGAAGCACCTGTGT
>ENA-OQHL01001592-OQHL01001592.1-human-gut-metagenome-genome-assembly--contig:-NODE-1592-length-11015-cov-4.717395_pt1 | contig 11015 bp, 12 predicted proteins | sample MGYA00242565_ERZ504723 | MGnify/ENA primary metagenome ERZ504723 (study PRJEB26092, sample SAMD00036211) | human gut metagenome | host: Homo sapiens | study: EMG produced TPA metagenomics assembly of...
ATTCATAAATTCTTTGAATAACACCTATTAAAAAAATCATTATAAATAGAATCAATCCCATCAAATTGATTCTGTAAGTGAGATCAAGGTATTTTCTTTTAAGATTGACCATAATGCTTTAAATCTTTTTCATTTTGTGTGTGTATTGCTTTAGCATAGTTATAAACAAGTTGTTTAATTTCTTCCATAATATTTCTCCTTTTTGACATTAAACATCATTACTCTTAATAAAATTTCTTAGTGAGTGTTTTTTATTAGAATTTTAAAAAGATAATAAAGACAACAAAAGAACACTAAGAAAAATAAAGTAAATGGAAAGGGTTCCTCTCCAGCAAATATAAAAAATGAACGTATTGAATCAAAGTGATACCTGCCAGACAATATGATTGATCCAATAAAAGAATTAGAAAAAAATACTAAAAAATAAACTTCATCTTTACTCAACAATCTTTTCTCTTCCATATACTTTTCCTCCCTTGAATTTAGGTATATATAAATATTATACAGTACTTTACCCATTAAAGATATCTATAATCTAACTCATCTATACAAATGTACATATAGATTATTTTATGATACACTAAATGCGAAAAACTGTGTTTTTAAAGTATAAAATTCTATACTTTTTTATAAATGAAAGGGAAGAAAATGAAAAAGAAAATTTTTGGGGTTTTACAAAGAATAGGACGTAGTTTTATGTTACCTATTGCTGTACTACCAATTGCGGGAATGTTTTTAGGTATTGGGAGTTCTCTTACTAACGAAGCAACGATTGCTTCTCTTGGTTTAAAAGGTATTTTAGGTACAGGAACACCTTTAAATCATATATTGATTTTATTAATGTCTGTAGGGCAAACAATTTTTGATAATCTACCTTTGATTTTTGCATCCTCTGTTGCTTTAGGAATGGCAAAGAAATCAAAAGAAGTAGCAGTGTTATCTTCTATTATTGCTTTTTTTGTGATGCATTCAACAATTCATAGTTTACTTGTTTTTAATGGTGTTATTGAAGGTAATAAAATTATTAAAGGTGTTGTTGAGGGAACCCTTACAAATGTATGTGGGCAAGTATCCTTACAAATGGGGGTATTTGGAGGAATTATTGTTGGTTTAGGTGTGAGTTATTTACATAATCGCTTTTATCAAATTCAGTTACCTGATTTTTTATCTTTCTTTGAAGGAGAAAGATTTATTCCTATTATTTCTACCATTGTTTATATTTTGGTAGGATTTTTGATGTTTTATATTTGGCCTACTTTCCAAGATGGAATTTTTAAATTTGGACAATGGATTGCTAGTAGTGGCTATGGGGGAACTTTTGTTTATGGAATTGTTAAAAGAGCCCTTGTTCCTTTTGGCTTACATCATGTTTTCTATATGCCTTTTTATCAAACTGCTATTGGTGGTACTTTGGAAGTCAATGGGGTTTTAATTGATGGTGCCCAAAATATCTTCTTTGCTCAACTTGCTGATCCAAATTTAAAGCACTTTAGTGTTGAAGCAACTAAGTATTTCTCTGGTGAATATATGATTATGATGTTTGGTTTACCAGGAGCAGCTTTAGCGATGTATCGCAGTGCTAAAGATGAATCAAAAAAAGTTATAAGAAGTCTTTTTTTATCAGCAGCCCTTACGAGTATGCTTACAGGAATTACAGAACCCATTGAATTTGCTTTTATTTTTGTGGCTCCTATGTTATTTGTCGTTGATGTTTTTTTAGCGGGAACAGCTTTTGTTTTAGCCCATGTTTTAAAGGTGACGATTGGATTTACTTTTTCTTGTGGTTTAATAGATTTTCTTGTTTTTGGTGTATTACAAGGTAATAGTAAAACTCATTGGGTTTTTATTATTGTTGGTGGAGTTATGTATTTCTTCTTATATTATTTTTCATTCCGTTTTTTAATTAAGAAATTTGATTTAAAAACACCAGGAAGAGAAGATGATAATAAATTAACGATTTTTAATAAAAAGAAAATGGATTACTCTTTTGACCAATCATTACTTGATCCTCAAGTACAAATGATTATTAAAGGACTAGGTGGAAGATATAACTTTAGTGATCTTGATTGTTGTATTACACGATTACGTGCTTCTTTACAAGATCCAAGTCTTGTAAGCGAAGGCTCTTTAAAACAAGCAGGGGCAGCTGCTGTTTTATTACAGGGCAATGCTATTCAAATCATCTTTGGTCCAAAAGCTTCTTCTTTAAAAACAAAGATTAATGATTATTTAAATAACGTTCCTGCTTCTTATGATGAAGAAAAAACAATTGATTATCATACAACGGATGTAGAAATAGGAAATATTGTTGATGGTGAGGTTTTACCTATTGAAGATTGCTGCGATGATATCTTTGCTCATAAGTTGTTAGGAGATGGTCTCATGATTCGTCCAATACATGGTTTGGTTGTTGCTCCTTGTGATGGAACGATTTCTATGATTTATCCTACAAAACATGCTTTAGGGATTGAATTAGAAAATGGTATGGAAATATTGATTCATTTTGGTATTAATACTGTAAAATTAAATGGACAAGGGTTTGAACTTCTTGTTAAAATAAATCAGAAAGTTAAAAAGGGAGATCTGTTATGGAATGCAGATTTGAATTATATTAAAGAAAATGCCATCGATGATTGTCTTTTAATGATTATCACTAAAGGTCAGGGACCTTTAGAAAAGAACTATGGTCATAAAAAAAGTGGAGAAACGATTTTAAAAATAAAGAGGTGAACAAAATGTATCAAGTCTTAAAAGTATTAAATAATAATACCATTCTAGCTAAAGAAGATGATAATGAAATAATAGTTATGGCAAAAGGAATTGGTTTTGGTAAAAAAGTAAATGAACATTTTGAAATTCCACCTCACGCCAAGAAATACATGATGCAAAAGAACTATCAAGCTAAAGATAAACAAAAGAAAGTCATTGACTATATCAATCCTGTTTATCTTGAAATCGCAGCTGAAATCATTAAAGAAGCAACAAATAAATTTGAACAAGTCAATCATGATATTTTAATTCCACTGGCTGATCATATTTATTTTGCGATTAAACGTATGGATGAAAACATCATGCCTACAAATCCCTTTACTTATGATATTAGACTTTTATTTCCCGATGAATATGAAGTTGCTTTAAAATCAAAAGAAATCATAAAAAGCTTTATCAATAAAGAAATCAATAATGATGAAGTAGGTTTTATTACTCTACATATTCACTCAGCAATTTCTTCTAATAAAGTAGGGGAATCTATGGAAGCAGCACGTGTTGTTCATGAAAGTATTATTAAATTACAAACTGATTTAAATATGAAAATTGATGTTGAATCAATTTCTTATGCTCGTTTAATGAATCATATTAAATTCTTAATTATTCGCTTAAACACCAATGAACAACTTCAAATGGATATTAGTGAATTTACCAAAAATAAATTTCCTTTTGCTTATGAACAAGCAATAAGGATGTGTGATAATTTATCAAAGGTACTTCATAAAGAATTACCAGAATCAGAAATTGGCTATCTTGCTTTACATTTGGAAAGAATTTTATCAAGTGCATTTCAAAATTAGGGGATCACCCCTTTTTTATTTATTGATAAATTGTGATTGTTTTATATTATATATTATCTTTTTCATTATTTTTTATATCAAAAAATAATGAAAGAACATAAAAACGTAAAAAAAATGATTGACGCTTACATTTTTTGATGTTAGTATATCACTGTAATTAAATTGAATATTCAATAGTGTGTAACTTTAAGTAGGCATTAACTATTTTAAAAAAGAGCAATAGCTTTATTGTATCTTCTTTTAAATAGTTGGCCTACTTTTTTTGTTATTCAATGTTAATTAAAGAGAGGGAGGAAAAATATGGTAGGAATTATTCTTGCAAGTCATGGTGAATTCGCTAATGGAATTTTACAATCTGGTTCTATGATTTTCGGTGAACAAAAAAATGTAAAAGCTGTGACTTTACAACCAAGTGAAGGTCCTGATGATTTAAGAGCAAAAATGGAAGAAGCTATTTCCACTTTTGAAAATCAAGACGAAGTTCTTTTCTTAGTTGATTTATGGAGTGGAACTCCATTTAATCAAGCTAACTTATTACTTAACGGTCATGAAGATCATTGGGCTATCGTTACTGGGTTAAATTTACCAATGCTTATTGAAGCATATGCAATGCGTATGTCTACTGACAGCGCACATGAAATCGCAACTCATATCTGTGAAGTTGCTAGAGACGGAGTTAACATTCGTCCAGAAGAATTAGAACCTAAAAAGGAAGAAGCAGTAAAAGCTGAAAAACCAGCACCTGCTGGGGCTATTCCTGAAGGAACTGTTCTTGGAGATGGACATATTAAATATGTCTTAGCTCGTGTTGATACACGTTTATTACATGGTCAAGTAGCTACTACTTGGACAAAATCAACTCAACCAACACGTATCATTGTTGTATCTGATGCAGTATCTCAAGATGCATTACGTAAACAAATGATTGAACAAGCTGCACCACCAGGTGTTAAAGCAAATGTTGTACCAGTCAAAAAGATGATTGAAGTCGCTAAAGATCCTCGTTTTGGTGCTACTAAAGCTTTATTGTTATTTGAAACTCCTCAAGATGCTTTAAGAGCTATTGAAGGTGGCGTTGATATTAAAGAATTAAATATTGGTTCTATGGCTCACTCAGTTGGTAAAGTAGTTGTTAATAAAGCCATTGCTATGGATCAAAAAGATGTTGAAACTTTAGAAAAATTAAAAGAAATGGGTGTTACTTTCGATGTTCGTAAAGTACCTGCTGATTCTAAAGAAAATATGGACAGTCTTCTTAAAAAAGCAAAGACTGAACTTCAAAATATGAAATAGGGGGAAAATTTAATGTCTGCAATTACTATTATGTTAATTATTTTAGTAGCATTATTAGCAGGTATGGAAGGGATTTTAGATGAATTCCAATTCCATCAACCACTAGTAGCGTGTACTTTAATTGGTTTAGTTTCAGGACATCTAAGTGAAGGTATTATCTTAGGTGGTTCTTTACAAATGATTGCCTTAGGATGGGCAAACGTTGGTGCTGCTGTTGCTCCAGATGCTGCTTTAGCTTCTGTTGCTTCTGCAATTATCATGGTTTTAGGTTTAAATGGTGGTACTGTTAATACACAAACAGCTATCTCTACTTCAATTGCTGTTGCAATTCCTTTATCAGTAGCTGGTTTATTCTTAACTATGATTTGTCGTACAATCGCTATCCCATTAGTTCACTTAATGGATGGTGCTGCTGAAAAAGGAGATTTCCGTAAAATTGAAATCTATCAAATTTTAGGTATCTTATTACAAGGTGTCAGAATCGCAGTTCCTGCTGCTGCACTATGTATCGTTCCTGCTGAAGCAGTAACTAGTGTTTTAAATCAAATGCCTGCTTGGTTATCAGGTGGTATGACTGTTGGTGGTGGAATGGTTGCCGCTGTAGGTTATGCAATGGTTATTAATATGATGTCAACTAAAGAAACTTGGCCATTCTTTGCTATCGGTTTCGTATTAGCTGCATTAAGCCAATTAACATTAATCGCTTTAGGTGCTTTAGGTGTTGCTATTGCTTTAATTTACTTAGGATTAAAAGAAAACGGTGGTTCTGGTAATGGTGGTTCTACTGGTTCTGGTGATCCATTAGGTGATATTTTAAATGACTATTAATCTTGAAGGAGGAAAGAAATATGGCAGAAAAAATTCAATTAACTAAAAAAGATCGTTTATCAGTTGCTTGGCGTCATCAGTTCCTTCAAGGATCATGGAACTATGAACGTATGCAAAATGGTGGTTGGTGTTATTCAATTATCCCAGCTATCAAAAAATTATACAAAGATCCACAAGATAGAGCAGATGCTTTAAAAAGACATCTAGAATTCTATAATACACATCCTTATGTTTCAGCTCCAGTTATGGGTGTTACATTAGCCTTAGAAGAAGAAAGAGCTAATGGTGCGGAAATCAATAATCAAGCTATTCAAGGGGTTAAAGTTGGTATGATGGGACCTCTTGCTGGGGTTGGAGATCCAGTATTCTGGTTCACTTTAAGACCAATCTTAGGTGCTTTAGGTGCTTCTCTTGCTTTAGGTGGAAGTATTGTTGGTCCATTATTATTCTTCTTTGCTTGGAATATTATCCGTATGGCATTTATTTGGTATACTCAAGAATTTGGATATAAAGTTGGTACTTCTATCGCAAAAGATTTATCTGGTGGTTTATTAGGTAAAATTACTCAAGGTGCTTCTATTTTAGGTATGTTCATTATCGGTTCTTTAGTTCAACGTTGGGTAAGTATTTCATTTACTCCTGTTGTTTCTAGAGTTGCTCAATCTGAAGGTGCTTATATTGATTGGAGTCAAATCAAAGGTGGAGCTGAAGGTATTAAATCAGCTTTATCTCAATATGCTTCCCTTGGAGCTAATGGATTAGATAAAATTAAAGTTACTACTTTACAACAAAACTTAGATCAATTAATTCCTGGACTTGCAGCATTATTACTTACATTACTTTGCTGCTGGTTATTAAAGAAAAAAGTTTCACCAATCGTTATTATCGTTGCATTATTTATCGTTGGTATCTTAGCTCGTTTAGCTGGAATTATGTAATTTAAAAAGTTCAATATTTATGGAGGGAATATATGGTACAATCATTAAATAAAAAAGTCGATTTAACAATTAATGCTACTTCTTATTTAGGAATGGCAAACTATGGTAAAGTGTTAGTCGGGGATGAAGCTTTTGAATATTACAATGATAAAAACGTCAATGATTATATTCAAATTCCTTGGTCTGAAGTAACAGAAATCATGGCAAGTGTCATGTTTAAAGGAAAATGGATTCCTCGTTTTGCAGTTGTTACGAAAAACAACGGAAACTTTATCTTTTCGACAAGAGATAATAAAAAGACATTAAGAGCTGTTAGAAATTATGTTGATCCAAATAATATGGTTCGTTCTCTTAGTTTCTTTCAAGTAATCTCTCGTGGTTTAAAATCATTATTCAAACGTAAATAAATATTGAGCAAAGGAGCTTTATTGCTCCTTTTTTTTGTTATAATGAAAGAGGTGATAATATGGATCTAAATAGAATACATTATTTCTTTAAAGCTGTTGAATATAAAAACTTTACGCAAGCAGCTAACGCTTGTCATATTGGACAAACAACCATGTCTAAATACATTGCTGTCTTAGAGCAAGAACTCCAAACACAGCTATTTATAAGAGAACATAGAACATTAACTCTTACTAAACAAGGAAAACAGTTCTATGAAGGAATGAAAAACATTTATGCTTCTTATCAAACTTTATGTCAAAATATTCAACAAACGAATACTTTACATATAGGCATGAAAACAACAGATTTTACAGACTTTGAAATTCTTGAAAGCTTTGAAAAGAAATACCCACATCTTTCTATTTCTTATTCTTATCTTGAAGAAAATGAATTGATGGAAGGCCTAAAAGCGCATCAACTCGATGCGTTAATTTCTCCAAGTATGCTCTCTTTCTACAAAAATAATCCAATTGAAACAACAACCTTATCTAAAGAAAACGTTTCTCTTGTTTGTTCAAAAGAACTGATCCATAAATATCATACAATAGAAAAGGTCATGCAATCTGTTCCCTATATTACAAAAGCAACAGATCAAAACTATCATCAATTATGTAAAGATGAACTTTATAAAATTTATCATACAACTTTTAATAAAGTAGAATACGTTAAAGAATTTCCCAAACAACTTCTTTTACTTAATCTATCTAGAGGTTTTTCAATCCTTCCTACAAAAGAAGTAGAAAACAGAGATCAGTTCTATTTAGAGGATATTAGTAAATACTTTGCTGATCTTGAAAAAATAGATCTTGTTTATTTAAAACAAAATAAATCAGAGAACTTAAATCTATTATTGCAACATATTCATGAAAAAAAGTGCTAGATTAAGCATTTTTTTTCGTTTTATCTTTTAACATTTATCCTATATAATACAAAGCAAGGAGTTGATGTTATGCAAAAAGATTTAACAAAAGGCAGTGCCTTAAAAAATATTATTACTTTCTCATTACCATTTTTACTTGCTAATTTCTTACAAACATTCTATGGCATGGCTGATTTATTTATTGTCGGTCAATACAATGGAGCCGCTTCTTTATCAGGGGTTTCTATTGGAAGTCAGGTCATGCATATGATTACTGTTATGCTTGTAGGAATTGCAATGGGTTCAACGGTCATGATTGGTCGTTATGTTGGTGAAAGAAAAGAAGAAGAAAAAAGGATGACTGTAGGAAATACAATCATTATCTTTATGATTTTATCTCTGATTGTTACTTTGATTTTATTATTCTTTATTAATCCGATTGTTTCTATTATGTCTACACCTGTAGAAGCAATTCAAGAAACAACACTTTATTTAAAAATATGTTTTATTGGAATTCCTTTTATTACTGCTTACAATATTATTAGTTCTATTTTTAGAGGAATAGGAGATTCTAAAAGCCCGATGTACTTTGTTGCGGCAGCCTGTGCTATAAATATTATTTTAGATTATCTTTTTATTGGCGGACTGCATATGGGTGCAGCGGGAGCAGCATTAGGAACGACTTGCTCACAGACAATCAGTGTACTGATTGCTCTTGTCGTTATTATGAAAAAAAAGACAGGAATTGCTCTTTCCAAAAATGATTTTAAGATAGACAGGAAAACAATAAAGCGATTATTAAAAATTGGTATTCCTGTCGCGCTGCAGGATGGATTTATCCAGATTGCTTTTATAATTATCACTATTATTGCAAACAGGCGGGGACTCGATACTGCTGCGGCGGTAGGAATTGTAGAAAAAACTTATCAGTTTCCTCTTTCTGGTACCATCTTCTATGCTTTCTACTGTATCTGCACTTGGAGCGCAGAATATCGGTGCAGGTAAGAGGGAAAGAGCACAGAGGATACTTTATTATGCAGTGATAATTACTGTAGGATTTGGTGTAATGATATCAATTAATCTCTTGTGTGTTCTCTGCTCGAACTGCTCTCTGGAATCTTTATATTTGTGAACCGCTCTAAGAATTGTAACTACCTCTTTCTTAGTTGGCATCGGTACTGGACCGCTCACCTTAGATCCTGTTTTCTTTACAGTTTCGATGATGCTCTTTGCGGATGCATCGATTAACTGATGATCATACGCCTTCAACGTGATTCTCATAATTTGACTTGCCATAAAAAAAGTCGCCTCCTTTTCGCACTTAATCTAGTACGACAAGCGGTGACTGTACACTCCTCCGTGTGTATCATCTATGATACCACACTGCGTCTCTACGCTGAATTTGTAGATTGTAAATATTGTACAGTGACTTGTCGCCAGTTTCTAAACTTGACATTCGCTCCACGGAAAACCTGCAATGGATTTTTCCATCACAGCAACCTCGCGCTTCTTTGCTATCATGTCACACAACGCTTTCTATTATACACGATTTCAGTGATAAATCAAGTGTTTTTTTTAAAAAGTTTAAAGAAATATCAAGAAAGTTTTTGTGCAGATTGACGAAGAGTAGCTCCAATGGGGTGTTGACAAGTCTAAGGTTTCTGTCTTCTGCTGCTCCGTTTTGAAGCACTTTGTTTTGTCACGTTGAGTAATCAACTACCGCTTATGCAGTACAGCTTTGCTCAAAAGCTTTTTGAATCCTCTTCTTTCCTTAGTATACTTCTCAATGCGCTTTCAATAGCTGAAAAGCTTCTATACTTGCTTCTTAGTGCGTTTCCTCAATAGCTGAGTAAACTTTTTGATTTATCGGAAAGTATTTGAGAAATAGGTCAGATGGCTGTGGAAAAGCTTTTGATTTTTTCTATCCTTCATCTACTCAGTATATTCTTCGTTTAATATTGTGAATTTATCTTTGAGTCCTTTTGTAACAGTAACTTTTTTATTTTGATCAATGAATACACCTTCTGCTCCATAGGTTTCTAGTAGTCTTTCTCCTTTTTCTTTGCCGAGGACAAAACAGGCGGTGGAAAGACCGTCGGAGAGTAAGCCGTTGTCGCTTACTACTGTTACAGAAATCAGACTGCTTTCTGCTGGATAACCGGTTGAAGGATCTAGGATGTGGTGGTATCTTTTTCCGTTTTGCATGAAATACTTTTCGTAGTCTCCGGATGTGGAGACGTTGGTTGTGCCAGAGAGGGACAGGACTCCCATTGCTTCTCCATCCTTGCCTCTTGGATTTTGTACAGCGACATTCCAGTTGGTTCCGTCTGCCTTGCTTCCATATAAGAGGATGCTGCCTCCAACGGCGATGACCGCTCCGCTTACTTCTTTTTGTTGTTTTAAATAGTTCTGTGCTACGTCACAGGCGATTCCTTTGCCTACTGCTCCGAGGTCGAGGGTGCATTGGTCTTCTATATATATAGAAGAAACACTTTCATCTGTATTGATCTTTTTGTCTGTCGTCTCTAATCTTTCTTCATTTAGAGCTGTATTGTCAGGCGTATTATCAGCTTCATTGTTTACCATGTTATCAGCTGTATTCTGGGCGGTACTATTTGTCGTGTTATTGTCTGTATCTTTGGCTGCATCTCCATTTTTATCTGTATTATCTTTTCTATCTTTATCTACGTTCTTTTTAGTAGTAGCTGTATTCTGGGTTTCTACTTTCTCCAGATGTATTTTAGTATACCCAGTATCTTTTAAAGTATTCTTTATTTCCTGTTTTGATGGAACTTTAGGGTTGTCCCCTTCTATGTTCCACAGTCTTGTAAGTCTGCCGATGGTTGGGTCAAAGGCTCCGTTGCTTCGCCTGGCAAGCTCTAAGGAATCTTCAACCCACAAAGTCATATCAGAATCCAGTTTGGTTTTTATGCCTTTTTGTGCATCGGCATTAATTTTTGAAACAACGCTGCTGTCTTCTCGCCAGGAAAGCTGTTCTTTCTCTAGTTTATCGAGTTCTTCTTTTATGTCTTGTGCAACATCTTTTGTTCCGTATATTTTTTCATCTTAAGACGGTGCTCA
>ENA-OQHL01001593-OQHL01001593.1-human-gut-metagenome-genome-assembly--contig:-NODE-1593-length-11008-cov-3.869313_pt1 | contig 11008 bp, 10 predicted proteins | sample MGYA00242565_ERZ504723 | MGnify/ENA primary metagenome ERZ504723 (study PRJEB26092, sample SAMD00036211) | human gut metagenome | host: Homo sapiens | study: EMG produced TPA metagenomics assembly of...
GCTGTATGATGCAGTATCTTGGTGTATCTGACTGTAAACTCCAGGAAGGATCTATGCGTGCAGATGTCAACCTTTCTGTGCGCGAGGTAGGAAGTGAAACGTTCGGAACCAGAACTGAGATGAAAAATCCTGAACTCTTTCAAAGCAATTGCAAGATAGATACACAGTTAATCATTCCTGATAATAGTTCATACATAAGGCTTGCTGTAATCTGTGCTGGAATATGAGGGTCGTTAAGATATTTATCACGTTCTTCTTCATTATAGAGAAGCCAGTCTGCACGCGATGTAGCATTTTTAATCTTATTATTGTACATTCCAAATGCAATGAACTGTATAAGCGGACTGCAATTCTGTCCGTTAGCCTGCATACAGGCGTGGTCGATATAACTTCTTATTGCTTTGAGAATAAAACGTGGCTGAGAACCAGTTCCGATAAGGAAACATCCGTCAATCTTAGTCCTTAAGTGAGGAGATAAAAGCATATCCCTTACGATGAATGAGCCCATAGAGAAACCAACAATATAATAAGGAAGTTTAGGGTAGCGTTTCTTCATTTCGGTGTAGCAGGTATGAACGTCTTTAACCACATATTCCCAGCTTCCTTTCTTGCCAAGATATGCTTTCCTGCTGCCATTCTGTAGTGAGTGGCCGTGTCCTATAATGTCAATACCGCATACAACGTATCCTTTGCTTGTAAATACTGGGCAACTTTGTCATATCTTCCCATATATTCTGTTATTCCGTGTACAAGCTGTATTACGCCGATTGGTTTGCTTTCAGCTTTCCATACAGCTGCCTGTATAGTTGTCTTATTATCCGATGATTTAAAATTAAACATATATAACCTCAATTCTTAGCCAGTAGGCCTTTGGTACTAAAAAGCATTATACGACAAAATATTTAATAAAACTACATAAAAATTGCTAATTAAAACATATAATTATTTATTGAAAAAGAATAATAAATGTGTTATAGTCAGTATCCGTCTGAATGGCTTGATTTGCTTAATAAAATAAAGAATATCGAGGTATATATGGGTAACGATAATACAAAAGCACTAAGCGGTATGGATATGACTACAGGTTCGATACCGGTTAAAATACTAAAGTTCAGTATTCCACTTATGCTGGCACAGATTTTGGAAGTTCTGTTTAATATGTCAGATGTGGCAGTTGTTGGTAAATTTTCAAGTTACGAGGCACTTGGAGCAGTTGGCTCTACATCATTGCTTGTAACATTATTTACAGGATTTCTTATAGGTATGGGATGTGGTGTCAATGTAAGAGTTGCACAGCAGCTTGGTGCAGGTCAGAAAGAAAATGTACGAAAGACTATTCATACATCATTTCTTCTCTGTCTTATTGTAGGACTTACAGCACTGGTTCTTTGTATATTGGGTGCTGAATTCTTCCTGTCACTTATGAATACTAAAACAGAGCTTATAGATGGGGCGGTGCTTTATTTTAGAATATACGCACTTGGTATGCCGGCTATGGCTATATATAACTTTGGTAATGCGGTTATGAGTGCGAGCGGAGATACTAAGAAGCCTCTTATATATCTTACGTTTGCAGGCGTTGTGAATGTATGCCTTAACCTTATACTTGTTATAGGGATAGGTATGGCTGAGGATGGTGTCGCATTTGCTAGTATAACAGCCCAGTACATATCAGCAATACTTGTAGTGGTTAATCTGTTAAGAAGAAGTGACACAGACAGATGCCGGTTAAGAGTAAGAGAATTAAAGCTTTATCCGGGTGTGCCAAAGGTAATACTTATGCTTGGAATTCCAGCAGGTATCCAGAATGCTATATTTGCTATGGCTAATCTATTTATCCAGACAGGTGTTAATTCATTCAGTGCGGTTATGGTGTCAGGAAATGCCGCCGCCGCTAATGCAGATATGCTTATATATAATGTTATGATGGCTTTTTATACTGCGTGCTCAAGCTTTATGGGACAGAATATGGGAGCTTGTAACAAGAAACGAATGTTAAAAAGCTACCTTATAAGTATGGCTTATGCTTTCTTAGCGGCGGCGATACTTGGAGGACTTCTTATAATATTTGGAAGACAGTTCCTGTCATTATTTACAAGTGAGCCAGAAGTTATAGATGCAGGTATGCAGAGGATTATGATTATGGGCTTATCGTATGCTGTATCCTCATTTATGGATTGTACGATAGCGGCATCAAGAGGACTTGGCAAGACTATAGTTCCAACAATAGTGGTTATTATAGGTTCGTGTGTGTTCAGAGTAGCATGGGTGTATACAATATTTGCACATTTCCACACTATACCATCATTGTTCCTGTTATATCCATGTTCGTGGATAATTACAGCTGCCGCAGAGATAACCTATTTCGTGCATATATTTAAGAAAGTGACATTTTAAGGATAGTTACATTATGATTGCCACATAATATGTGTTAATAATATCTATATTCAGGTTCATCATCTGTAAGTTATAGCAATAACAATGCAGGACAGATTCGTTTCTTTGTTGCTGACAGCAAGGATTCGTTAATGGATACTGAAAAAGTAACTAACAAGTATGGCAGCTATACAGATTATGACTGCTATAATGTATTCAATGATGATGTAGTAAATGGTATTATTTCAAATAATAATGGTTATACATATTATAGCAGTGCATACTATGCAGGTGATAAGATTAGCTTATCAAAAGAAGCAGCAGAAAAGCTTATATCAGCAAGACGTAGAATTTCTGTGACAGCTTTTGATAAAGCTAGTAAGATATCTGGAATGACTGTTGAATTCGATGGCTATTTCCTTAATAATGAAGCTGTTTCTGTAGATATACCTAAGATTACATTAAGTAAAGATGCAAGCACATTATCAACTACATTTGCAGGCGGAACACCTGAATATGTATATAAGGTAGGAACTATACCATCAATTAAGGGCGTAAGCTTTAGAAGCACATTTTACAATTCAGGTGATGGAAGATTTAACGTATATGCTGTAGATGATGGAAGCTGTATTCCAGTGGTACAGAGAACATACGGATATACAAAGAGCTTTACAGAAAGTGATTCTAATAGTGAATACTTCACAATATCTTTAGATAATGATAACTTTATAAAGACTGCAACAGTATCAGGTGGAGATTATGATGGTACAGAATATTCATATATTGCTAATCCTAATGTTCAGACAATAAAGAATATCGTTAAATACAATGCTAAGAAAAATATATCATCATCAATTAATGTATGCACAGATAAGGTTACATTTGATGCTGAGACAATTAATATGATTAAGAATGCTGAGGATGCAGGCATAACAGTTAACTTCTATGATTCTAACATCGGAAGAAGTGCAGGTTCAGCTACAACTTCAACATACAAGCTTGAAAATGTTGAAGCTAAGGATGTTACTATAGAAAGACCAGCAGTTGAAATTACATCAAACAATGCTGATTTTGAAAAGGTTATGGATCCAACATTAGCAGTAAGATATGTATCAGCAAGCAGTGCATTAGCAGATGGATTTACATATAGATTTACTGATCCAACTGTATTAAATGCTAAGTTTGATAATGAACAGACTTATGTAAAGCTTTCATTAGTAGATGGTAAATTAGTGAGAAGCGGATCTTTAGTTCCAAGCAGAACTATCGTTGTAGAAAAGAATACATATGCTTTAGTTCGCTCGGCAGATTACTCAACACCAGGTGATACACCAAGTACACCTAGTGACACACCAAGCGAACCAGAACAGCCAAGTGAGCCAGAGCAGCCAAGCCAGCCAGAACATCCTGCTCAGCCAGAGCAGCCATCTGATAATGGCGATACAACAGGCAAGAATGTTGAAGCAGAAGTTATCTCTGCGGATAAGCTTACTAATGTAGAAAATGTAAACAACGAACTTACAGAGCGTTTAACTAATTCATCTCTTTCAGAGGTAAGCATTGTAAGTGCCAAAGCAGCTCCTACACTCAGCTCTAATGTATTCTCTAAGATGAAGGAAAACCAGAAAGACATTACAGTTGGTGTAACAGATGAGAATAACAGACTCCAGTATCAGTGGAAGTTCAACAGTGATACAATTACACAGCCAGATATGGATATTGATTTAACAATTTCATTCGATACAGATAGAGAAAATGAGGTTAAGGAAATTACAGGACGTGATGATCTTATGTATCTTTCATTCAGTCATCACGGAGCATTACCTGGACCAGCTACAATCAAGACATATGTTGGTAACAAATATAAGGATGGAGATATAGTATACCTCTACTACTTCAATGAAGAACAGAACAGAGTTGAATCAGTAGGCGGTGTTAATAAGGGGCTCGTTGTTAAGGACGGATATGTTGAGTATACAATTACCCACTGCTCATTATACTTCTTATCACAGGATACAGCAGAAATAATTAAGGCTGTTGACCCGGATACAGCAGATAATAATGGACAGGTAGCAGATGTGGCTGATACAGCAAATGATTCAGCTGCAACAGGAGATACAACAAGAGTATTCTTATATGTTCTTGAAACATTAATGGCTGCAGTATTAGTTGCAGGACTTGTAGTTGCTGATGTGAAGAAGAACAGAATTAACAGGTAATTAAACAGCTATAATATAAAACAGCCGGTATAATGATAGATTAAATAGCTATCATTAACCGGCTGTTATTATATTAGCGTCATATATTACTTAATGGCTTCTGCCAGCTTGTACATATTGGCAATATCTTCATCTTTCATAGTAGACTTGATAGTTACTGTATCGCCACATATAGTTATGTTCTTCATTCCTTCAAATGCTGTCTTAATACATTTGCCGGCAGTAGGTGCCCACGAACCATTTTCGATGATTCCGACTTTACGGTTCTGGTAAGCTTTGTGGGAAAGACGGTTAAGGAAGTCCTCCATAGGTGGGAATACACCACCATCATAAGATGCTGCAGCAACAATAAGTCTGCTGTATCTGAAAGCATCTTCAATGGCTTCTGCCATATCATCCCTTGTAAGGTCGGTAAATGCAACTTTGTTATATCCCTGTTCTTTAAGGATATTAACCATCTTTTCAGCGGCTGTCTTAGTATTGCCGTGGATAGAAGCACAGGCTACAAGTACTCCATCATCTTCAGGTTCGTAACTGCTCCATGTAAGATATTTTCCAATGTAGAATTCAAGGTTCTCTTTAAGTACAGGGCCATGCAGAGGGCATATAGTCCTGATATCAAGTGCGGCGGCTTTCTTGAGTAAAGTCTGTACAGGTGCACCATATTTTCCTACTATATTAAAATAGTATCTTCTTGCTTCGCAAGTCCAGTCCTCAGAAGCACTTAATGCACCAAATTTGCCGAAAGCATCAGCAGAGAAGAGTACTTTTTCAGTTGTTTCATATTCAAGCATAACCTCTGGCCAGTGAACCATAGGAGCCATAATGAATTTCAGGTTGTGAGTTCCTAATGATAATTCCTGTCCCTCTGCAACTGTAATGCATTTGTCATCAAGATTATCAATAGCAAAGAACTGAGGAAGCATAGCTTTTGCTTTAGCACTAAGTACAAGCTTAGCATCTGGATATTTGTCTGAAAGTGCTTTGATATTAGCGGCGTGGTCAGGTTCAAGATGTGAGATTACAATGTAATCAACATTTCTTCCGGCAAGAACATTAGAAAGGTTATTAAACCATTCCTCTGACTTTCTTGCATCTATTGTATCCATAACGGCTACCTTTTCATCAAGAATTACATATGAATTATAGGAAATGCCGTTAGGAATGATATATTGGCTTTCAAATAAATCCAAAGTAGTATCATCAGCTCCTATATATTTAATTGATTCAGAAATTGTAACATTACTCATAATTAAATCCTCCTTATTAATGTTTAGTAATACTTGTTAGTTGTTAATTATTTAATCTATTATTTAGTGTATTAATTAATTCATCTTGAGTATTAATATTTTCATCAGCAAGATTAATACAGGCTGTTGAAATCTCAAAAGGTATCTTATTACTTTTGAATAGAATATGTTCTGGAATGGCTGCGGCTATAAGATTATTAATTCTATTTTCAAAATCTGTGTACTTAAGATTAGTGTCTAATATAAAGAATAAATCTTTGTCGTAGCGAACAAGCATCAATTCGCCATCAGATATATCTTTAAAAGTATGTGTAATTAAATTGTACAGACAGCATACAATTCCATTAGAAGCGATATCACCATATTCGGCTATTGTGTCAGCAAGATTAGTAATCTTTACAAATGCTGCATTAGACTGGTGGTTATTCTCTGCCTTATATAATTCATAAGGAAGATGTTCTGAAAGATAAGAACGGTTGTAAGCACCAGTTTCCTCGTCAAGCAGAAGGCTCCTGTTGGCATTTTGTATCAGAGATATTAAAGCGTTGTTAGTATTGCCGGCTTCAAGCTGTCGGTAAGTGTATGAGAAATGCTGGACGGTTTCAAGAACAAGCAGGGAGTTATTGACTCTTACTGGCCGCGAAGTGACATGGTATACAGTATCATCGCTTACATCAAGTTTGGATTGTATATTACCGGTAAGAAGTGTTCTTGCAGAAGTGCAGTTAATACATTGAAATATACATTTCCAAGAGTCATAACAGGAAATCGGTGTATCAGATGGTGTAAGACAAGTATCATTAATATCAATAATCTCACATTTGAATGGATTGACAAGTCGCACTACATCATATAGTGGTGATAGCAGCTCCATTTCTTTCTTTAATTCTTCAAAAGTATATTCAACAATTTCGCTCATACTTAAACCTCGTTTCCTATGTTAAAGTACATAAAGTAATATATATCATGGTGTGTTATATATATTATTCTGCATAACTTTATCTATGATATAGTGATATGAACAATGTTTTATATAGTTATATTCATATAATATGGCTGTACATATATAATTATAATAATTGATATGTGATGCAGCAATATAATAATATAACTCCATATGTATAATTGTGTTAATATATCCGTATTCATACATAACATAGATTGTATAAATTCTAACACATTTAATTAAACTTGCCAATTGAAAATTTGCATAAATAATAGATGATTAAACAAATTATTCGGCTTTATAGATACATTTATTGACATTTAATTATCAAAAATGTACTATCAATATAATAAGCGAAAGGACGTGGGTATATGATTGATAATGTGTTGCAGATATCAAGAGAACAGATAGAAAAAGCAATTGCGATATTAAATCCGTGTATGAATGATTATATTTATGTGTATGATTTGATAGATGATTATTATGTGATTTCGGAACATGCTGTGGAAAGGTTTATTCTTCCAGAAGACAAATTCTACGATGCAGCGGCAAAGCATAAAGAGTTCGTATATGAAGATGATTACGAAATGCCTAGTAAGGAACTTCAGGATATAAAGGATGGCAAGAAAGTATTTCATAATATGAAATACCGCTGGTTAGATAAGAACCACAATCCAATATGGATTAATTGCAGGGGAAGCGTGCTGTTTAAAGATGGAAGACCACATTATCTTATGGGCTGTATTAATGAGATTGGTGTTAAGCCTGAGGCAGATAACGTCAGTGGTCTGTTAGGGGATGTGGGACTTGCTGATTATATCAGGGAAGCATATGCGGCTTTAACACCAAAAGGTTTTATAATAAGGATAGGAATAGATAATTTCAGTGCCATTAATACCAATTATGGTATGGCTTACGGAGACTACATATTAAAGAAGACGGCAGATTGCATAGCAAATACCCTTAATTCTAATCAGAAACTTTTTAAGCTTGCATCAGATGAGTTTATGATTGTTGATTTTAGCGGCAGCAATATAACAGAAGCGATTAAAATCTATATGAATTGTAAAAAGAATGTCAATAAATTTATAGAGGACAATAATTACAAAATAATGTATACATTATCTGCGGGAGTTATTGATGCATCACACATAAAAGATGAGGATGATTCATATATAAAATTGTCAGAATTTGCCTTAAAGCAGGCGAAGGACAGTGGAAAGAATACATATTATATATATAGGAATGAAGATTTTGAGCATTACAATAGAAGAATGGTTATTAATACAGCACTTCATAATGCCGTAGATGATGATTTTGCAGGTTTTGAAGTATATTACCAGCCTATAGTTGATACAAAGACTTACAGGCTTATAGGTGCAGAAGCACTTATGAGATTTTTCATGCCTGACCCAGATGGTGGAAGCCCACAATTTATATCACCGGTTGAGTTCATTCCGCTGTTAGAAGAAAGCGGACTTATTATACCGGTAGGCAAATGGATATTAGAGCAGTCAGCCAGACAATGTGCTATATGGACTAAGCAGATAGAAAGTTTCCGCATAAATGTCAATGTATCATATATTCAGGTCATTAAAAGTGATGTGTTAACAGATATTATGGCAGCTATTAATGACAACGGAATAAAGCCATATAATATAGGAATAGAGCTTACAGAGAGTGGTTATTTAGACTCCAATCCACATTTTAATGAATTGTGGTCAAAGCTTAAGGATAATGGTGTTGTGGTTGTTCTTGATGATTTTGGTACAGGATATTCTAATCTGCATTGCCTTAGTGATTTAAAGCCGGATTACATTAAGATTGACCGTTCATTTACAGTAAAAGCTCTTAAGAACCATTATGATTATGAATTGCTTACATATATAATTCAGATGACACACAGTCTGTCATTTTCATTATGTATAGAAGGTGTAGAGACACCGGAGGAGCTTGATGAGTTAAGAAGAATAAATCCCGACTATATACAGGGATATTTATTTGGAAAGCCTTATCCGGCAAATGAATTCGATGAAAGATTTATGTAGTGTATCACGGGTCTTAATGAGATGTGAATATTTATGCAACGTAAAGAAAATGGTTGATTTTAGAGGTTGATATAGTGCATTTTGTCAAAAATCAGTGTATAATATCTAAAATATAGTGATACAGGGTTAGGAGAGGCTCTGCATTAGAAAAGGAGGCACTAATATAATGAAAGATAATAATTTTATAAAAAAGCTTATACTTGCGGCAGCAGCTTTTATAGCACAAATATTAATCGTTATGATTATAATATTTATATTGCTTAATAAGAATATTATTAATGTATTGACTGCTTTTGTATTAATTACAGTTGTATTTGCGATATTTGTTGTGTTAATTCTTAATATTTTAAGAAGCATAGTTGTTCTATTAAGGGGAGCAATAGCAGGTACTGCATCAAGTGATGATAAGACTGCTGAAAAGATTAAGAAGGTTTCAGCAAGAAATGATGAAGTTGGAGAAATCGTCCGCAATGTAACAGTTGCATTTGAGGGTATTACAGGAACAGTTGCTGCAATAAGAAATGCTACAGTTGAACTTGAACAGGTTTCAGAAGAATTTGTTGCAATGTTTGATACAATGCACACAGTTGCCGACAGCACCAATGCAGCGGTAACAACAATTACAGATAATACTACAGTACAGGCTGATAAGGTAGCCGATATTAAGGTAAAGACTGACTCAATAAGCAAGGCTGTTGATAATATACAGACTAATATTGAAGGGCTTAAGGAAAGCATAGATACACTTAATGAGTGTAACAACAGAGCTGCTGATATTATGAAAGAGCTTATTACAATAAGTGAAGAAAGCGGACACGCTATGGACGAGGTAAGTAATGAAACAGAGCGTACTAATGCCTCAGCCCAGGAGATTAGAAAGGTAACTGAGATTATTGCCGGTATATCTAACCAGACTAACCTTCTGGCTCTTAACGCAAGTATTGAGGCGGCAAGAGCAGGTGAGAATGGCAAGGGCTTCGCAGTTGTAGCAGAGCAGATAAGAGAGCTTGCAGATCAGTCAAGAGAGTCTACAGAGCATATTAACCAGATTGTCAATGGACTTATTGAGAATTCTAATATCAGTGTGGAAACAGCTAAGAAGGTATCGGAAGCATTTGAAAAGCAGGATGCCAAGATTAAAGATACAGAAGCTATATTTGCAACTCTTAATTCAGAGATTAACAGAGTTGGAAGTGCTGTAAGCGGCATAGCGGCAGAAGCCTCTGACTTAGAGCTGCATAAGAACACAATAGCTTATGGTGTTGATAATCTTGCACAGTTTGCAGAAGAAAATGCAAGCAGTGGACAGATTACCAAGGAGAATATGAATAATCTTGAGCAGGTTATGGAACAGTGTAAAGGTTCTACAGATAAGATTGCTAATGTATCCGCAGAGCTTGTTACACAGATAAAGAAATTCAGCGGTAACGGGTTAAAGAAGAGATAATATAATTAATATTATTTGATGAATAGGTTAAATATGCAGGTGAAATATGTTTTCGCCTGCGTATTCATTTGTATGGTTGACATATTGTACGAAAAATGGTAAAACATACAATAATGATATGAATTTTAAAATGCCTTATTTTGTCGTTAAGGTACAAAGGTTAGTAAAGGAGATATTAGAATATGCAGTATTCAGATAAAGTTATAGAGCATTTCAGCAATCCTCATAATGTAGGTGAGATAGAGAATGCAAGTGGTGTCGGTACAGTTGGTAACGCTAAGTGCGGAGATATTATGAGAATATATCTTGATATAGATGAGGATACTAAGATAATCAAGGATTGCAAGTTCAAGACATTTGGCTGTGGTGCAGCTATTGCAACAAGCAGTATGGCTACAGATATGGTTATTGGCAAGACAATATACGAAGCTATGGAAGTAACTAACAAGGCAGTTATGGAAGCACTTGATGGACTTCCACCAGTAAAGGTACACTGTTCGCTTCTTGCTGAGGAATCAATCCACGCAGCTCTCTGGGATTATTGCAAGAAGCATAATGTTGATATTCCTGGTCTTAAAGAGCCTAAGAAAGATGTTCACGATGGCGAGGAAGAAATAGAGGATGAAGAATAATATTATCAATGGATATGATAATTTACAGCACAATCTTATTGATTTAATCAGGGAAGAAGAAGCTAAGCTTGGTTACAGAAAAGAGAATAT
>ENA-OQHL01001598-OQHL01001598.1-human-gut-metagenome-genome-assembly--contig:-NODE-1598-length-10985-cov-16.267268_pt1 | contig 10985 bp, 8 predicted proteins | sample MGYA00242565_ERZ504723 | MGnify/ENA primary metagenome ERZ504723 (study PRJEB26092, sample SAMD00036211) | human gut metagenome | host: Homo sapiens | study: EMG produced TPA metagenomics assembly of...
AGATCACGGAGAAGACCGGACAGGAAGTCCGCGTTACCGTTCCGGGCCACACGCAGAGAGGCGGAGAGCCATGTCCATATGACCGGGTGCTTCCACCGTCTTGGCGCGGCGGCAGCCAAACTGATTCAGGAAAAGAAATACGGTTACATGGTAGCAGTAAAGAATAACGAGATCACTGAGGTCCCGTTAGAAGAGGTTGCCGGAAAGTTAAAGACGGTAGACCCGAACTGCTCTATGATTCAGGAAGCCAAGATGATCGGAATCAGCTTTGGCAACGAATAACGGCAATCCTGTATACAGACTGCCGGCAGCAAGGAGTTAAGAACTATGTCATATACTGCACTGTACCGTAAATGGCGTCCGGCACAGTTTGATGATGTTAAGGGTCAGGATCATATCGTGCAGACCCTGAAGAATCAGATTACCAGCGGGCGTATTGGTCATGCCTATCTGTTCTGCGGAACCCGTGGAACCGGTAAGACCACCATTGCGAAGATCTTTGCCAAGGCGGTTAACTGCGAGCACCCGGTAGATGGAAGCCCCTGCAATGAATGCGCGGCCTGCAAAGCCATCGCGTCGGGAAGTTCCATGAACGTGATAGAGATTGATGCAGCATCCAACAATGGTGTTGAGAATATTCGTGAGATTCGCGAACAGGTTCAGTATCCGCCTACCGAGGGCGCGTACCGGGTCTATATCATCGATGAGGTTCATATGCTTTCTACCGGCGCCTTCAATGCGCTGTTAAAGACACTGGAGGAGCCGCCGTCTTACGTGATCTTCATTCTGGCGACCACGGAAGTCCACAAGATCCCGGTTACGGTGCTCTCCCGGTGCCAGCGCTATGATTTCCGGCGCATCACCATCGACACCATCGCGGCCCGTCTGCGGGAACTGGCCGATGCAGAAAAAATCCAGGTAGAGGAAAAGGCCCTGCGCTATGTGGCCAAAGCCGCAGACGGCTCCATGCGAGACGCGTTAAGTCTTCTGGACCAGTGCGTGGCATTCCATTACGGCAGTCTGCTTACTTATGACAATGTGCTGGAGGTGCTCGGCGCGGTTGATTCCGGTGTGTTCAGCGAGCTGCTTCGCACCGTGATCGCAAAAGACACGACCGCGTGCATGAAGAAGCTGGAAGAGATGGTTATTCAGGGCCGGGAGCTGGGACAGTTTGTCACAGACTTTATCTGGTATCTGAGGAATCTTCTGGTGTTAAAGACCGCGGATGACGCGGAAAATATGCTGGATATGTCGGAGGATAACTTAAAGCTCCTGCGGGAAGAGGCGGAGATGATAAACGGAGAAACGTTGATGCGATTCATCCGTATCTTTTCTGAACTTTCCAATCAGATCCGTTATGCCAGTCAGAAGCGTGTGCTCATTGAGCTGGCGCTGATCAAGCTGACCAAGCCGCAGATGGAACCCAATCTGGATTCTATTTTGCAGCGCCTGGACGAACTGGAGGACCGGATGGATGAAGGGGTTCCGGTGAATGTCGAGATGATGCAGCAGATGGCGGCCCAGATGGGAACGCAGGGAGCAGCTGGAACCATGATGCAGCCGGCTGCCGGGGCAGAAGCGGCGCAGGCTCCGCAGCAGGTAGCCATTCCCCAGGCACAGCTAGAAGATTTAAACCTCATCCGCCAGGACTGGGGGAAAATTATCCGGGAACAGGGCGGATCTATCCGGCCAAGCTTTCGCGATACGGTGCTGGAACCCAGTGGCGACAGCTGCCTGTGTATTGTATTTTCTAACAGTGACAACTATGCCATCGGAAGCCGTCCGACGGTTCTCGGGGCACTGGAGAAGTATGTGGAGGAGCAGTACGGCAAGACCATGTATTTTAAAGCGCGCATGCGCAACGCCGGAGAGCGTTTAAACACCATCTACGTCAGTGAAGAAGAACTGAAAAACGCGATCCATATGGATATTACCATTGAAGATTAGTAAAACAATTCAGATATAGAAAACAGGAGGAGTAATTGATCATGGCAAAACGTGGAGGATTCCCGGGCGGTATGCCGGGCAATATGAATAACTTAATGAAACAGGCGCAGAGAATGCAGCGTCAGGTGGAAGAGACCACCAAGGAGCTGGAGGAGAAAGAGTACAGCGCGTCCGCAGGCGGCGGTGCAGTCACTGTAACGGTTTCCGGCAAGAAGGAAGTGCTTTCCGTGAAGCTTGCTGAGGAAGTTGTGGATCCGGATGACATCGAAATGCTTCAGGATCTTATTGTGGCAGCAACCAATGAGGCACTTCGCAAGATGGAGGAAGAGTCTCAGGCAGCTATGTCAAAGCTGACTGGCGGCTTAGGCGGTCTGGGCGGAGGCTTCCCATTCTAAAATGGATTATTACAGCAAACAGATCACAACGCTGATCGAAGAATTATCAAAGCTTCCGGGTGTTGGAAGCAAATCAGCCCAGAGACTGGCGTTTCACATCATCAATATGCCGCAGGAGCAGGTGGCGAGCCTGGCGGGAGCTATTACACAGGCTAAAGCCAACATCCGCTACTGCAAGGAATGCTATACGCTGACGGATCAGGAGCTTTGCCCGATCTGCAGCAGCGACAAACGCGATCACAAGACCATTATGGTGGTGGAGAACACCAGAGATCTGGCTGCTTACGAAAAGACAGGGAAGTATGAAGGTGTGTACCATGTACTGCACGGAGCAATTTCTCCGATGCTGGGTATAGGACCCAATGACATCAGGCTGAAGGAGCTGATGCAGCGTCTTCAGGGGGACATAAAAGAAGTGATCATTGCCACAAACTCAAGTCTTGAGGGTGAGACCACGGCCATGTACATCAGCAAGCTGATCAAGCCCACGGGAATCCGCGTGAGCCGGATTGCAAGTGGCGTACCGGTAGGCGGTGACCTGGAGTATATTGATGAAGTAACCCTGCTGCGGGCTCTGGAAGGGCGCGTAGAGCTGTAAGTGTTTGTGCGGTGCATAAACTGCAGCCTGGAGGCAGGAAAGGAGTGCAGAAGATGGATAAATACGAGTTTAACATAAAAGTAGAACAAATTAGAAAATTAAGCAATCAGGGCGATTTTGAGACAGCTATGAAGATTGCGGACACCATTGACTGGAAAAAGGTCCGCAATGCCAATCTGCTGTCTATGGTTGCAAATGTATATGAGAAGAACCATGAGTATCAGGATGCCAAAGAAATTCTGCTCATGGCTTTTGAGCGTGCACCGATCGGAAAGCGCCTTCTTTACAAGCTGACCGATCTTGCGTTAAAAGAAGGCAATGTGGAAGAGGCCAATGCCTACTACCGGGAGTTCTGTGACCTGGCGGGAGATGATCCGCGCCAGCATTTGCTCCGTTACATGATCTTAAAGGCTATGGACGCGCCGATTGAGCAGCAGATCCATTCCCTGGAAGGTTACACAGAAGAAGAGCTGGATGAAAAATGGCTGTATGAACTGGCGGATCTGTATCATCGTGCCGGTGATGCACAGCGCTGCGTGGCGGCCTGTGATAAGATCATGCTGATGTTTGGCCTTGGCAAATATGTAGATAAGGCCATGGAATTGAAAATTCAGTATGCGCCGTTAAACAAGTATCAGATGGACCTGGTGGAGAATCGGGATAAGTACGAGGAGAAACTGCGTGCAGTGGAGCAGGCCTTCGAGGAAGAGGATACCATGGATGATGAGGAAGAATCGTCTGATCAGGAGCCAGTTTCCGGACAGAGCGCGGTAACAGAGCATGAGCCGGAAGAAACGGAAACTCCGGAAGAATCAGAAGTGGTAGCAGAAGAACCGGCAGAAATGGAAGATGAAAACGAGAAAAATCCGGATATCAGTATTACGCCGGATATTTCTTATGGAAAGGAAGCAATCACGGCCCAGATGAAGCAGGCCGAGGCGGAGGCGCAGCTTGCCAGGGAAGTGTCACGCATCGGTACGGATGAGGTAGAAGAGGAAGAAAGTGATCTGGGCAAAACCCGTGTTCTGGATTCCATCCGGCGTATGCCGGCAGCAGAAGCCGGGCAGAACGTGACTGCAAAACAGGAAACAGAACCGGAGGATGACGAGCCGGAGATCGAGGAACTTGACGATGAGCCGGAGCTTCCACGCATGGCCAATCACCTGATGATTGAGGCACGTTCACCCGAAAAAGGTATGGAGATTGCAATTCAGACCTTAAAGCAGATACAGAAAGAAACCGGGATCAAAAATCCGGTAGCTAAGATTACCGGCTCCAAACTGAACAAGCGGGGCATTCTTGCGTGCGCAGATAAGCTGAGTGGAAAAGACCTTATGATCGAGGAAGCTGGGGATTTGACTCCGCAGATGATCGGCGAGCTGGAGGCTCTTATGACGCGCGACACCAGTGGCATGCGCATTATCCTGATCGATAACCCGAAACAGATGGAAATGCTGCATGCGCAGAATCCGTCTCTGGCAGATAAATTTGAATGCATTGGCTGTGATTATCCGCCGGTACAGAGTCCGGAACCGGTGCGGGAAAGAGAGCCTGAAGTACATCAGGAGCCTGAGCCAGATGAACGCCCGGTGCGTCGGGTTGAGCCGGTCAATGATGAAGCTATGCGTGCACCGGAGCCGGAAGTTTTAGAAGAGGATGAGCCTGCGGAAGAGGAAGAAATGGATATCGACGAATTTGCGCAGTATTGCTGCAAATATGCATCAGAGATCGACTGCAGCATCACCGGAAAGAGCATGCTGGCGCTCTATGAGCGAATTGAAATCATGGAAGAGGATGGCATCCCGCTGACCAGGAAAGCGGCAGAGGCGCTTATTGAGGAAGCAGCGGATCGTGCGGAAAAACCGTCACTCGGAAAGGCAATCAAAGGATTGTTTTCATCCAAGTATGACAAAGATGGTATGCTGATCTTAAAGGAAGAACATTTTATATAATGAAAACAAATATCAGATTAATAGCATTAGATTTAGATGGGACGCTTCTGGACAGCCAGAAGCGTCTCTCTGCCAGAAATGAAGCGGTTCTGCGGGAATGTATCTCCCGCGGAATTTATATTGTACCCTGCACTGGACGTATCTGGGGCGGAGTGCCGGATTTTCTGCGCTCTTTACCGGGAATCCGGTATGCAATTACAACGAATGGCGCGATCGTGGAAGATGTGAAAGAACACAGGATTCTGGATGAGCGCAAACTTGGATGCGCCCAGGCCATTGATATCCTGGAGATGGCAGGAAGATTTCATACGATGTATGATGCTTATGTGGATGGACGTGCCTATGGAGAAAAGCGTTTTCTGGAGCATATGGATACTTATGCGATTCCAGATGCAATCCAGACCATGATTCTTCAGACCAGACAGGAAGTGCCGGATGTGAAGGAACAGATCCGTAAGCTGAACCTTCCGGTAGAAAAGGTGAATTACTTTTTTGGAGACCAGCAGGAGCGCAGCCGCGCAAGAAGGGTGCTTCAGGAACGCGGCGATGTGATCGTCAGTTCATCCCTGGATAATAATCTGGAGATTAATGCGCCGGGAGCAACCAAGGGGGAAGCAATCCTTCGGCTGGCAGGACATCTGGGCCTGTGTCGGGAACAGACTATGGGATTTGGTGATGGTGAAAACGATATGACGATGATCCGGACAGCCGGGATTGGTGTTGCCATGGGAAATGCTGTGGAAGCGCTGAAGGCAGAAGCGGATTATGTTACAGTAACCAATGATGAGGATGGGGTGGCAGATGCCATTGAAAAGCTGGTATTGAATGTAGAAATGGAATAAAGGCATAATTAGCTGCAGTTCAGGGGTAGGAATTAGTGCAGCCACGGAGGCGGAACGGAGCAAATATGGATTTTTGGGCAGAACACTGGCTGTCTGTAGGCGTAGGCGTATTCTGGCTGTCTATGATATTGTATGGGCACTACAGGGGGCTGGTACGCATTGCGGTGACAATGTCAGCCCTGATTTTGAGTCTTGTTGTGACGCGCGTGGCTATGCCGTGTGTCACAGCGGTGCTGAACGAGAATACGGCAGTCCATCAGGCAATAGGACAGGGGCTTTTGCATATGGCCGGAGTGAAAGATGAAAACGAAGCGGCAGAGGAAACGGAGATACAGCCGGCTTACCAGCGGAATATTATAGAAGGACTGAAGCTGCCTGAACAGATGAAAGAAGTGCTTCTTGAAAATAATAACAGCGAGATCTACCATATGCTTGGCGTAGATCGCTTTTTTGATTATCTTGGATCATATCTGGCAACTATGGTGATTCGCGTATTTGGAACGGGAATTTTGTTTGCAGCTGTATTTTTGTTTTTCCGCATAGGAGCACACTGGCTGAACCAGATTGCGCGGCTCCCGATCATATGGGAATTGAATCAGATAGCCGGGGCCCTGCTTGGAGCGATTGCAGGTCTTCTGCTCATATGGCTGGCGGGACTGGTGATCCGGGGCTGCTCCGGTATGGTGTGGACACGTCCGGTTCTGCTTCAGATTGAAAAGAGCTGGTGGCTCAGTCTGCTATATCAGAACAATTTGTTTAACTGGCTGTTTCTTCGCATATTAAATGGTTTTTTGTAGGAGAAAGCAGCAGAAGAGGGAACTGGATGTATGCTTTTCATCCGGCTTCCTCGTTTGTTAAAAAAGAGTACAAAAAATTGGAAAAATCTGTTGACAAACCAGTGATTAAATGGTATAATATAACTCACCCGCGAAAAACAGCGGGGGTTAAAAAGAAAAATAAAAAAGCTGTTGACAAGCACGTGAACATCTGGTAAGATATAACACGCTGTTGAAAACGGCAAAGCGAATCTGAAAAGATTCAAAAAGAAATTTAAAAAAGTTGTTGACAAAGCGAAAACAATGTGATAAGATATTGAACGTTGCCGCTGAGAACAGCAACAACATGAACCTTGAAAATGAAAGATTGAACAGTGTTTAAAACCCTGAAAATTCTAATAAAAAAGAGTCCTGGTTGGACATCTTTGAAATGAGATTTCAGAACAAAAACAAACCAAACAACAGTAGAACGGTTTAAAATTAGCTAGTAGCGATTTTTGAACCGGGAAACAAACTTTTTATTTGAGAGTTTGATCCTGGCTCAGGATGAACGCTGGCGGCGTGCTTAACACATGCAAGTCGAGCGAAGCACTTATGAAAGATTCTTCGGATGAATTCATTTGTGACTGAGCGGCGGACGGGTGAGTAACGCGTGGGTAACCTGCCTCATACAGGGGGATAACAGTTGGAAACGACTGCTAATACCGCATAAGCGCACAGTACCGCATGGTACAGTGTGAAAAACTCCGGTGGTATGAGATGGACCCGCGTCTGATTAGCTAGTTGGTGGGGTAACGGCCTACCAAGGCGACGATCAGTAGCCGACCTGAGAGGGTGACCGGCCACATTGGGACTGAGACACGGCCCAAACTCCTACGGGAGGCAGCAGTGGGGAATATTGCACAATGGGGGAAACCCTGATGCAGCAACGCCGCGTGAGTGAAGAAGTATTTCGGTATGTAAAGCTCTATCAGCAGGGAAGAAAATGACGGTACCTGACTAAGAAGCCCCGGCTAACTACGTGCCAGCAGCCGCGGTAATACGTAGGGGGCAAGCGTTATCCGGATTTACTGGGTGTAAAGGGAGCGTAGACGGCGAGACAAGTCTGAAGTGAAAGCCCGGGGCTCAACCCCGGGACTGCTTTGGAAACTGCCTTGCTAGAGTGCTGGAGAGGTAAGTGGAATTCCTAGTGTAGCGGTGAAATGCGTAGATATTAGGAGGAACACCAGTGGCGAAGGCGGCTTACTGGACAGTAACTGACGTTGAGGCTCGAAAGCGTGGGGAGCAAACAGGATTAGATACCCTGGTAGTCCACGCCGTAAACGATGAATGCTAGGTGTTGGGGAGCAAAGCTCTTCGGTGCCGCCGCAAACGCATTAAGCATTCCACCTGGGGAGTACGTTCGCAAGAATGAAACTCAAAGGAATTGACGGGGACCCGCACAAGCGGTGGAGCATGTGGTTTAATTCGAAGCAACGCGAAGAACCTTACCAAGTCTTGACATCCCTTTGAAAAGCCCGTAACGGGGCTCCCTCTTCGGAGCAAAGGTGACAGGTGGTGCATGGTTGTCGTCAGCTCGTGTCGTGAGATGTTGGGTTAAGTCCCGCAACGAGCGCAACCCTTATCCTCAGTAGCCAGCAGTAAGATGGGCACTCTGTGGAGACTGCCAGGGATAACCTGGAGGAAGGTGGGGATGACGTCAAATCATCATGCCCCTTATGATTTGGGCTACACACGTGCTACAATGGCGTAAACAAAGAGAAGCGAGCCTGCGAGGGGGAGCAAATCTCAAAAATAACGTCTCAGTTCGGATTGCAGGCTGCAACTCGCCTGCATGAAGCTGGAATCGCTAGTAATCGCGGATCAGAATGCCGCGGTGAATACGTTCCCGGGTCTTGTACACACCGCCCGTCACACCATGGGAGTCGATAACGCCCGAAGTCAGTGACCCAACCGCAAGGAGGGAGCTGCCGAAGGCGGGATTGATAACTGGGGTGAAGTCGTAACAAGGTAGCCGTATCGGAAGGTGCGGCTGGATCACCTCCTTTCTAAGGAATAGATAAGTAAGGGTTTTAAACACTGTTGAGTCCTTTATTGAAGGGTTCATTCATTTCCGGTGCCGATGCGCTTAGGGGAAACACCCGTTCCCATCCCGAACACGACGGTTAAGACTTAAGCGGCCGATGGTACTATGCTGGAGACGGCATGGGAGAGCAGGTGGGTGCCGGAATAAAAAATGAAAAAGTGCTTGACAAAGCAAAGAAAACCTGATAAAATATTTACTCGCTGAGCTAATTTACCAGTGATTAGAGAGTTCAAAAGACTTTGAGTTTTCTAATGACTGATAAAACATCAGTCAGACATGTACCTTGAAAACTGCATATTGAATAAATCAAGATAAAATCTTTTAAAAGATAATATCAAGACATCCGAGGTGTTACATCGAAAGATGTAACCAAACAATAACTCGTTTTAAATAACGAACCTAAGACCAGCGATACAACGCTATGTATCGTAGATGAGTAGCCAGCACCCGCAGGCGAAAATCAATTGGTTAAGCTATAAAGAGCGCAGGGTGGATGCCTTGGCACTAAGAGCCGATGAAAGACGTGATAAGCTGCGAAAAGCTTCGGGGAGGAGCAAATATCCATTGATCCGGAGATATCTGAATGGGGAAACCTGGCTGAGAAGACCTCAGTCGTCGTATGGTGAATCCATAGCCATACGTCGGGAACCGCCTGAACTGAAACATCTAAGTAGGGCGAGGAAAAGAAAGAAAACTCGATTTCCAAAGTAGCGGCGAGCGAAATGGAAAGAGCCTAAACCGGAGCGCGTGCGTTCCGGGGTTATGGACCGCAACAAGTGAGTCGATTTGTTAGTGGAACGGTCTGGGAAGTCCGGCCACAGAGGGTGAAAGCCCCGTACACGAAAACAATAGACAGCGAGCGGGATCCAAAGTACCACGAGACACGAGAAACCTTGTGGGAAGTCGGGGGGACCACCCCCCAAGGCTAAATACTCCTTAGTGACCGATAGCGCATAGTACTGTGAAGGAAAGGTGAAAAGGACCCCGGGAGGGGAGTGAAAGAGAACCTGAAACCCTGTGTTTACAAGCTGTGGAAGCACTTTATATGTGCAACCGCGTACTTTTTGTAGAACGGTCCGGCGAGTTACCTGTACTGGCAAGGTTAAGCACTCAAGGTGCGGAGCCGAAGGGAAACCAAGTCTTAATAGGGCCAAAGTCAGTATGGGTAGACCCGAAACCGGGTGATCTATCCATGTCCAGGTTGAAGCTGCCGTAAAAGGCGGTGGAGGACCGAACACACATCCGTTGAAAAGGGTGGTGATGAGGTGTGGATAGGGGAGAAATTCCAATCGAACCCGGAGATAGCTGGTTCTCCTCGAAATAGCTTTAGGGCTAGCCTCGTGTTAGTCTCCTGGAGGTAGAGCACTGAATTCTTAAGGGGGCGTCAAAGCTTACCAAGAGATATCAAACTCCGAATGCCAGAGAGATGATGCACGGGAGTCAGACGGCACGAGATAAGTTGGGTCGTCAAAAGGGAAAGAGCCCAGACCACCAGCTAAGGTCCCAAAGTGCGTGTTAAGTGGAAAAGGATGTGGGATTTCGAAGACAACTAGGATGTTGGCTCAGAAGCAGCCACACATTCAAAGAGTGCGTAATAGCTCACTAGTCGAGAGGTCCTGCGCCGAAAATGTCCGGGGCTGAAACACGACACCGAAGCACAGGATACCGCAAGGTATGGTAGAGGAGCATTGCTGGCGCGATGAAGCAGTACCGTAAGGAGCTGTGGAGTGCCAGGAAGAGAGAATGCCGGAATGAGTAGCGAGAGAGAGGTGGGAATCCTCTCGGCCGAATATCCAAGGTTTCCAGGGTAAAGCTGATCTGCCCTGGGTAAGTCGGGGCCTAAGGAGAGGCAGAAATGCGTATCCGATGGACAGCAGGTTGAGATTCCTGCACTATCTTAAAACAGAACTGTGGGGACATTTGTGGAAAGCACAGGCGCGGAACGGAAAGCCGCGTGCAAGCGAAGGAGGAGTCACATAGGAAAAACCGTGTGGCAATCCAAAGGCGTGATGCGGACCGAATTAAAGTAGGGAAGTGTGTGAGCCATGAATCAAGAAAAGCCGCTATTGTTTTTAAGATACCCGTACCGTAAACCGACACAGGTGGATGAGGAGAGAATCCTAAGGCCGGCGGAAGAAGCATTGTTAAGGAACTCGGCAAAATGACCCCGTAACTTCGGGAGAAGGGGTGCCAACGAGAGTTGGCCGCAGAGAATAGGCTCAAGCAACTGTTTAGCAAAAACACAGGTCTATGCAAAACCGTAAGGTGAGGTATATGGGCTGACGCCTGCCCGGTGCTGGAAGGTTAAGAGGAGAGGTTAGCGCAAGCGAAGCTTTGAATTTAAGCCCCAGTAAACGGCGGCCGTAACTATAACGGTCCTAAGGTAGCG
>ENA-OQHL01001599-OQHL01001599.1-human-gut-metagenome-genome-assembly--contig:-NODE-1599-length-10983-cov-2.013725_pt1 | contig 10983 bp, 6 predicted proteins | sample MGYA00242565_ERZ504723 | MGnify/ENA primary metagenome ERZ504723 (study PRJEB26092, sample SAMD00036211) | human gut metagenome | host: Homo sapiens | study: EMG produced TPA metagenomics assembly of...
CCAATCTCCCGGAATGCTTCACTCCTCTTTCCGATTTCATCCGACGTTTGTCAGTAAATGGTGCCCAAACTGCCAAAATCAATTACGGCATGGACCGCGGATGGCTGGCACACCACAACTCGGACGCATGGGCACAAACGGCTCCTACCGGGGGATATGACACTGACCCGAAGGGTTCTCCACGCTGGTCTTGCTGGCCACTGGCAGGTGTATGGCTCTGCCAACATCTGTGGGAGCATTACGCCTTCGGCGGTGACCGCCAATACCTGTCGCAAACAGCTTATCCCATCATGAAAGGCGCTGCCGAATTCCTGCTGCAATGGTTGCAGAAAGACCCGGAAACCGGAAAGTGGATAACAAATCCTTCCACCTCTCCCGAAAACCGCTTCCGTTACATGGATAAAAACGGCCAGAAACAAGATGCGGAGTTAAGCCGTTCTTCGGGTATGGACCTCGGTCTTGCCTGGGATTTGCTGACCAACTGCATCGACGCTTCCCGTATCCTGAATACGGACGCTGCTTTCCGCAGCCAACTGGAAGAGGTGCGTGCCAATCTCCAGCCTTTCCGAATCGGCTCGAAAGGGCAGTTGCTGGAATGGGAAAAGGAATTTGAAGAAATCGACCCGAAACACCGCCACGTATCCCACCTGTTCGCCCTTCATCCGGGACGGCAGATTCTGCCCGAAAGGGATACAGAGCTAGCCAATGCCTGCCGACGCACGCTGGAACTTCGCGGAGACGGGGGCACAGGCTGGGCAATGGCATGGAAAATTAATTTCTGGGCACGCCTGCACGACGGCAACCATGCATTCCTAATGCTGAAAAACGGGTTGAAGTATGTAGACGCTACCCAAGAAAGCATCAAAGGCGGAGGTACATATGCCAACCTGTTTGACGCTCACCCGCCTTTCCAGATAGACGGCAACTTCGGCGGAACGGCAGGTATCACGGAAATGCTCTTACAGAGCCATGCCGGGTACATCCATCTGCTTCCCGCACTGCCGGACAACTGGCAGGAAGGCAGTATCCGCGGAATCCGTGCAAGAGGCGGCTTCACAATCGACATGGAATGGAAGAAGGGAAAAATCACCCGTCTGTCCGTCACTTCACACCTGGGCGGAACTTGCCGTATACGGGAAGGCGCTTCAGAAAAAGAAAAAATGATAGAGACTCAAAAAGGAAAAACTTATTCAATTCAATAAAAAAAGTAACAGACCATGAAAAATCAATATAAGTACTATCGCATTAGCCTGTTGTCTTGCCATCAGTTGCAGCACTTTCACCGCTCAAGCGCAAAGTGGCGACGAACAAGGACTTGAAGTCCCCGGCAACACACAACTTCCTCAAGACAAGGAAGCCATTCTAAAGCCAATAACGGTTGGTGGAAAGAAGCACGCAAAACTATGATACACGAATGTCATGGTACAATGAAGCCAAATTCGGCTGGTTTTATCCATTGGGGAGTCTACTCCGTTCCTGCCGGCATATGGAAAGGAAAGAAACTAGGGGGGATATACGGAACATCTGATGCGCAAAGGACGAATTCCTTTGGAACAATATAAAAAAGAACTCGTAGCCCCGTTCAACCCCACGGAATTCAATGCGGAAGAATGGATGCGCCACGCTTCGGAGCTGGTATGAACTACTTCATCATTACTGCCAAACACCACGATGGTTTTGCCATGTATCCTTCGGATGCCTATCCGTACGATATGCGCCTGACAAAATACGGCAAAGACCCGATGGAAGCACTGCGTAAAGCAGCGCGGAAATACGGCATCAAATTCGGTTTTTATTATTCGCACGCTTTCGACTGGGAACATCCGGATGCTCCGGGCAATGACTGGGATTATGACAATCCCGGCGGAGACAAGCTGCTGGGCGGAGCCAATTGGTGGACAGGGGAGCGCAAAAGTTTCCTGCCGAACGCCGAGAAATATGTGGAAGAGAAATCTATCCCTCAGATACAAGAACTTATCAAGAAATACGACCCCGACATCCTTTGGTTCGATACCCCAAGCAAACTTCCGCTTTACTTGAATATACGTATCCTGGAAGCTATCCGCGAAGTCGACCCGCAGAGTAAAATTGTGGTGAACGGACGACTGGCAAGGTTCGGCTCTCAGAACATGGGAGACTACCGCAATACGGGTGACCGTGCCGCTTTCTTCTTTCCCACAAAAGGAGTATGGGAATCCATACCGACTACCAATGAATCTTACGGATACAGCGTCGTGGATACCGTACGCAAGTCCGTCCCGTTCTTCGTGCAGTTATTGGCAAGCGCTGCTTCGAAAGGTGGCAATATCCTGATGAATGTAGGCCCGATGGGAAATGGCAAATGGGACGCCAGAGATGTGGAAGTATTCCAGGGAATCGGCAAATGGCTGAAAGTAAACGGAGAAAGTATTTACGGAACACAACGCACCAACCTGCCCGTGCAACCGTGGGGAGTAACGACTTTGAAGGGAGATACGCTATATGCCCATATCTATCGCTGGCCTTCCGACGGCAAACTGGTCATCGGAGGATTGCGGTCGGAAATCAAAAAAGGCTGGTGTCTTGCCAACAAGAAAACTTCGGTCAAGTTCAACCGGTTGAATGCCGATGACTATGAACTGACATTGCCCGCCAAAGCTCCGGACAACATGAATACAGTAATCGCACTGATTTTGGACAAGCAACAGGCATCGAATCCCGTCCGCCTGCTCGATGCCAAACAGAGCAATATCCTTTATACTTTCGATGCCCAGTTACAAGGCAGAGGACTTGGTTTCGGCGACGGTAAACCGAACCGTAACTATGTGAAAAACTGGAAAAACGAAAGCCAAAGCATGAAATGGAAGTTCCGTCTCAACGAACCCGCAGAATATACTGTCTATCTGGATTATAACACCGCGGGCAAAGACGATACTGGAACTGTTATCATAGAAATCGCAGGACAGAAGCTCGAAGTAAACTATCCCGCTTTCTATGAAAGGGACGGAAGCAGCAGTATCCTTGCAGGTAAGGTCAAACTGCCCCAAAGGGACATCGGAATGCAGTTTGAAAGGCAAACAGCACCAAGGCAAACAATATATGAATCCCATTGCCGTGCGCCTGGAAAAGTAATTATAAAATATGTATATTAATGCTCATCAAGTATGAAACGAAGAATACAGCAATTATCACACACCCTCATGCTGGGTTTGTGTATAGGAATAGGTTCTTCCTGTACCCCTAAGCTCGGAAATACGATAGTAGAAGACAACATGATGTTTGCCCAACTGCAATTACGGGTTGCCTTCGACGAAATAGACTATGCCCGCACCAACGAGTCACCCGAAAGCCGGGAGAAACGAGAGAAAAACTGTTGGGGAGAACTCACCAACCCGCGTAACTCCGAACCGGACGGCAGCCTGCATCTTGTTCCGTCCAAGGACTGGACCAGCGGCTTCTTTCCGGGAGAATTATGGTATATCTACGAATATACCCAGAACAACTTCTGGAAAAAGAAAGCACAGCAGCACACCGATATGCTGGAGCAGGAAAAAATGAACGGAAAAACGCATGACATGGGGTTCAAGATGTATTGCAGCTACGGCAACGGTTACCGGTTGACACAGGACGAACGGTATAAAGAAATCCTGCTGCAATCAGCACGTACCCTTGCCACACGCTTTAAACCGGCAGCCGGCATCATCCGTTCCTGGGACCACAACAAGGACAAATGGCAATGCCCTGTCATCATCGACAATATGATGAACCTCGAGTTATTATTCTGGGCAACCCGCGAAAGCGGTGACTCCACCTATTACAATATAGCGGTCAACCATGCACGGACAACGCTGAAAAACCATTTCCGGCCGGATTACAGTTGTTATCATGTAATAGATTATGATACCATCACAGGAAATGTGCTGAAAAAGAATACACACCAGGGGCTTTCACACGAATCGGCATGGTCGCGCGGACAGGCATGGGCTTTGTACGGATATACCATGTGTTATCGTGAAACGAAATTGCCCGAATTCCTGCAACAAGCGCAGAAGGTGGAAGAATATCTTTTCAACCACCCCCACATGCCCGCAGACCTTGTTCCGTACTGGGACTTTGACGCTCCCAATATTCCGAACGAGCCCCGGGATGCTTCGGCAGCATCGGTGATTGCCTCGGCTCTCTACGAACTAAGCCTGTATGATACGGAAAATGCAGAGAAGTATCAGAAACAGGCAGACAGGATAATTGAAAACTTAGCAAAGAATTATCGGTCTGACATGGGACAGAACAACGGCTTCCTGCTGCTGCACAGCACAGGAACCAAACCTTCGAACACCGAAGTGGACGTGCCCATCGTCTATGCGGACTATTACTTTATCGAAGCCTTGATAAGAAAAGACAAATTGGAGAAAACCGGCAAACTCTTTTAAAAAGACAAAAACATGAAACGATTGATTTATACATTATGCATCTTGATAAGTTGTCTCGCCACATCGGAAGCAAAGGTGCCCACCGGGCATAAAATCCGCCTGACCGACAACTGGCTTTACCTCCGGGGAGACATCGGGAACATTTGGGAAGCCGTACGCCCGGCCAGCCCCGGAACTTCCGAAAGCGTGCCTTTATGGACACCTGTCAGCCTGCCACACTGTTTCAATGCGACAGATGCCGTAGACCCGGATGTAAACTACTATCAGGGGCCCGGCTGGTACAAGACATTGCTCGACTTACAGAACCCTTACCCGAACGGACGTATCCTGCTCGACTTTGAAGGAGCCGGACAGAAAACGGAAGTTTATATTCATACCACTCTGGTAGCCTCTCACGTGGGCGGTTATGATGAATGGACAGCAGATATAACAGAAGCGGTACAGGCATTTGTCTCCACCCCCGAATACCAAAAACGTTTCAAGGGAAAAATCCCTCTCTCCATCCGGTGTGACAACAGCCGGGATGCGGAAATGATTCCTTCCGACTTATCGGACTTCAACGTCTACGGCGGATTATACCGCTACCTGAACCTTGTATATGTGCCGGAAGTTTCCATCGAACGATTGCAGATAGACGCCACAACAGACAAAAGCCTGAAAAAGGCAGAACTTGCCGTACAGGCATTCTTCTATAACCCGGCAGATGTGAGAAAAGCAACCGCGCAGATTATCATAAAAAGCCCTTCGGGCAAAGTGATACTGAACGAAGAAAAGGAAGTGATGCCTCTGGGCAAATCCTCTCTGCTGGCAGCTACCATTCAGAAACCTGAATTATGGTCGGACGAACACCCGACACTTTATACCTGCGAAGTTATCCTGAAACACAACGGACAGGAACAGAGAGCTACTGAACGTTTCGGCTTCCGCCACTTCGAATTTATAGAGAAAGGACCTTTCATGCTCAACGGCTCCCGCCTATTACTGCGCGGCACGCACCGCCACGAAGACCATGCAGGCGTAGCCGCCGCTATGACGGAGGAGCAGATGCGCCAGGAAATGACCTTAATGAAGCAGATGGGTGTCAACTTCATCCGCCTAGGACATTACCAGCAATCGGATATCATCCTTTCTTTATGTGACGAGCTGGGTATCCTCGTATGGGAAGAAATCCCCTGGTGCCGCGGCGGACTGGGTGGCGAACGCTATCAAGCCCAAGCCAAGCGAATGCTGACGAATATGATTCACACGCACCGGAATCATCCTGCTGTCATCATCTGGGGACTGGGCAACGAGAATGACTGGCCGAATGACTTCCCTGAATTTGATAAAGGAAAGATACGCACTTTTATGAAAGAACTGCACGACCTGGCTCATCAACTGGACGACAGCCGCATGACTGCCATCCGCCGGTGTGACTTCTGCAAGGATATTGTAGACGTCTACTCTCCTTCTATCTGGGCAGGCTGGTACAGGGGTATCTTTACCGACTACAAGAATGCTTCTTATCACGGCATGCAACAAGTGAAACACTTCTTCCATGCCGAATGGGGCGGCGACTGCCACGCCCGCCGACATGCGGAAGACCCGTTTGCCAACCTGGACAAGATGAAGGCGGAAAAGGCACGGATGAACGGGCGGGCGACGCTTCCCTATACGGCGGAAACGCACGCGCATCAAAAGACGGAGACTGGTCGGAAAGCTACATGGTACGCCTCATCGACTGGCATCTCAAAGAGCAGGAAACCATGGAGTGGCTGACCGGCTCGGCTTACTGGCCGTTCAAGGATTTCTCCACCCGGTGCGTCCGGAGAATCCTGTTCCTTACGTCAACCAGAAAGGAGTGGTAGAAAGAGACCTTACTCCGAAAGAGACTTACTATGTTTTCCAATCCTACTGGACCAAGAAACCGATGATACATATCTACGGACATACATGGCCTATACGTTGGGGAAAAGCCGACGAGAAGAAAGAGATACTGGTATATTCCAACTGTCCGCAAGTAGAGCTGATAGTCAACGGTACGTCTCAAGGCATGAAGAAACGCAACAGCCAGGACTTCCCGGCTGCCGGGTTCCACTGGAACTGCTCGTTGCAGGCGGGAGAAAATACAATCATCGCCCGTTCTCAAGGCAAGGAATCCATCGCAGATACCATACGTTTCGTATATGAAACTCGCCAATGGGGAGCTCCTGCACGGATACAGACGAAAGTCACACCTTGCGGAAAAGATATCTCCCTGCTGGAAGTCCAACTGACAGACGCACAAGGCGTACCTTGCCTGGATGCCAGAAACTATATAGAATTCGGGCTGACAGGAGACGGAAAACTGATTGAAAACCAAGGAACTTCCACCGGTTCACGGAAAGTACAGGCATACAACGGTCGCGCGGCTATCCGCATAAACAGGAAAAAAGGCGAGTCCGTCGCATCTGTCCGTTGTGATATTCCACAAATAAAAACTACATTTGCAGTCATCAAATAAACAGAATAACCATGAAAAACAATTATATACAAGTAATGATTGCAGCCTTTTTCCTGCTCTCCGGAGCAGGAAAAACGGCAGCACAAATCCCTGCCACCCGTATCTATGATGGAGAGAAACTAGCCAAAGTAAAAGCACGTATCCATTCCGAAGAATACACGCCGGCTTTCAACAAACTAATAAGTGACGCGGACAAGGCATTGAAAAGCAAACCCGTCTCCGTGATGGACAAAGACATGGTTGCAGCCAGCGGTGACAAACATGATTATATGAGCATGGGGCCCTTACTGGTGGCCCGACCCGACCAAACCGGACGGTCTGCCCTATATCCGCAAAGACGGAATACGCAACCCCAACGCAACAAGCGACCGTACCAACATCGGAAAGACTATCAGCAACATATTAACTTTAGGAATCGCCTACTATTTCTCCGGCAACGAGAAATATGCAGCCAAAGCCGCAGAGCTTGCCCGTGTCTGGTTCCTGAACCCCGAAACGCGTATGAACCCGAACATAAACTACGGTCAGATGGTTCCGGGACGCAACGGCGGCAAAGGCAGAGGATTCGGCATGATTGACGCTTATTCCTTTATCGAAGTACTGGACGTGGTGGAAATGATGAGCACTTCCGCTTCCTTTACGGAAGCAGACCGCAAAGGACTGAGACAATGGTTCACAGACTATCTGGAATGGATTCGTACAAGCCCCATAGCCAACGAGGAACGGACAGCGGAAAATAACCACGGGCTGGCATTCGACGTGCAGCAGACGGTCTATGCGCTCTTCACCGGAGACTCGGCATTAGCCCGGAAAACGATTAGTGAATTGTCGGAAAGACGCCTGTTCCCGCAAATCGAACCGGACGGCAAACAACCCCGTGAACTGGCGCGTACCACCGGCTTCGGTTATACAAACTTCAACCTGATTCATATGATGGATATGTGCGCTGTCTGCAAAACGCTGGGCATCGACATCTACAACAGCACTTCCGAAGACGGACGCAACATGGCAAAAGCATTGGAATATATGGCTTCTTTTGTCGGCAAGCCACAAAGTGAATTTCCTTATCAGCAAATCAAAGGCTGGGACAGGGAGCAACAGTCCAGTTGCTGGATATTGCGCCGCGCTTCTTTCTACGACAAGAAATCCGGTTGGAAGAAAATCAGTAAGAAATACATGAAAACTCCCTCTTCAGACCGCAGATATTTACTGTATAGCCTAGAATAACCGACATGAAAAGTAAATTACTTCTTATCATCCTGGCTGCTTTTCTCTGCCTTCATTCAAAAGCGGAAACAGCCTCGAAAGCAGCTCCCAAGACTCCTAAAATAAAAGTAGCCTGTGTGGGCAACAGCATTACCGCCGGGGCTGGTATCAAAAACCGGGACAAAGACAGCTACCCCATGATGTTTGGGACAAATGCTGGGAAAAAGAATACGATGTACGCAATTTCGGTGTCAGTGGCCGGACAATGCTTCAAAAGGAAATTCGTATATGAAGGAAAAAGCCTACAAACAGGCACTCGACTTCCAACCGGATATCCTGATTGTGAAGCTGGGCACAAACGATACCAATCCTTCTTTCTGGAAATATAAAAGTGAATATTCCAAAGATATGCTGACCATGCTTCAGGCCTTCCGCCAAAAATCGCCTTCAGTGAAAATATATCTTTGTTATCCGGTAAAGATAAACGGTGAACGGCTGAACGCACGCGACAAAGTAATCACAAAGGAAATAATTCCCATGATTAATAAAGTGGCCGGACAAGTGGACGCACAAGTAATAGACCTGCATACCCCTACCGAAAATATGCCGGAGAATTTCGTTGACGAACTTCACCCCAACGAACAAGGTGCACACGTACTTGCAAAAGTTATCTACAAAGCACTGACAGGGAAAGAAACGGCTCACGAAATACAGCCGTTCCCCGGTTTGAAAGGAAAGTGGAAAGGGTACGAACGGTATGATTTTACATACAAAAACAAAGCTGCTATCGTAGTACGTCCGAAAAAAGCACTGGAAGGAAATCCCTGGATATGGCGCCCCGCCTTTTTCGGCTCCTTCGCCTATGCGGATGAAGCACTGCTTAAAGAAGGTTTCCACGTCGTTTATTATGACCTGACTCACCAATACGGTTGCCCAAACTCTATCAAAGCTGGAACGGACTTCTACAATAATATGGTTTCCCAATACAAACTTTCTTCCAAAGTGACATTGGAAGGAATAAGCCGCGGAGGTTACTACGCACTGCAATGGGCAATTGCCTATCCAGAAAAGGTAGCCTGCATATATCTGGACAATCCGGTATGCGATATGTTCAGTTGGCCGGGAAAACAAAGAGAAAAGTTATGGAAAGATTTCCTGAAATTATGGCAACTGGACGAAACTATCACTCCCGAAACGTTCAAAGGCAACCCGATACACCATCTGCAAGCATTGGCAGAACAGAAAGTACCGATTCTTGCTGTATGCGGGGATAGTGATAAAGTCGTTCCTTTCGCGGAGAATATGAAGTTACTCCGGGACGCTTATGTCAAACTGGGTGGACCGGTAGAACTGATTATCAAACCGGGAGCAGACCACCATCCTCACAGTTTGGAAAAACCGGAACCTATCGTCGACTTTATCATCCGGTATCAACCTGCCTATCAGAAGAAACAGCACTATAATGTACGCGGCAGCCTGGCAAACTCTTTCATCCGTTTTGAGAAGGAACGAAAAGGCCGTGTCGCTTTCTTCGGCGGTTCTATCACAGAGATGCGCGGTTGGAGAAATATGATTCAAGACCAACTGAAACAACGTTTCCCTTTCACCGAATTCGATTTTGTCGATGCCGGCATACCTTCAACCGGAACAACTCCCCATGCCTTCCGAATGGAAAACGACGTATTGTCAAGAGGAGATATCGACCTGTTGTTTATCGAAGGTGCCGTGAACGACCATACCAACGGATTCTCACCACGCGACCAAATTCGGGGAATGGAAGGGGTAGTCCGCCATGCACTGACGGCAAATCCTTATACCGACATTATCATGCTCCACTTTGTGTATGAACCTTTCCTTCAGATGTTCCCCAAAGGACAGACACCGGATGTTATCCTGAACCACGAAAGGGTTGCCAATCATTATCTGATTCCCTCTATTAATTGTGCACAAGAAGTTTCAGAGCGGATAGCAGATAAAGAATTCACCTGGAAAGAATTCGGAGGTGTACATCCTAAATGGTTCGGACACAAGTTTTATGCAGCCGATATACAAACTCTATGGAATATTATGTGGTCATTGCCGGAAAACACTTCCCGCCAGCCGCACGAAATACCTGCAAAGGCTTTGGACAAATACAGCTATACCAACGGAAAGTTTGTCGACTTGAAAGAAGCCCGAATTGAGAAAGGCTGGAGCATCCTCTCTTCCTGGCAACCGAAAGAAAAAACGGGTACACGAAAAGGATTTGTCAATGTCCCGATGCTGTACTCCGACACTCCGGGAGCTACCTTCACATATTCCTTCAAAGGAAAAGCAGTAGGCTTGTTCATGGCTTGCGGCCCATATTCGGGAATCATCGAATATAGCATTGACGACAAGGAGTTCCGCAAACTGGATACGTTTACCAGATGGAGCAAAGGACTCTATCTTCCCTGGCTGTATGTGTTAGCCGCAGATTTGAATCCACAGAAGACGCATAAACTGACCGTACGTATCTCCAAAGATAAAAATGCAAAGAGTAAAGGTACGGAATGTGTAATCCGCAATCTTGTGATTAACGAATAAGAATTGACCTAAATCAAAGTCCATCATACAGAACTCTACCGTGACTGATTTTATTCTACTTTTGTACCTGCAGGACTGTCAGTGAAGGCTATCGTTATCCCGCCCTCACTGATGTTCCTCTCGTACTGACTGGATTTACTCTGTTCCTGATTTTCTACAAGAAATATCAGGCCAGATATTAAAATTCCCGAAAGGGGAATATCCTTCGTCTCTAGCCCCAAAACCATTCTTAAACAGAAAGTGCACCAAGTTTCCTTTATTAGTTCAAAAATGATTATCTTTGCAAACTAAAATGAGCAACTTGGTAACAAAAGTAATAAT
>ENA-OQHL01001601-OQHL01001601.1-human-gut-metagenome-genome-assembly--contig:-NODE-1601-length-10975-cov-1.542312_pt1 | contig 10975 bp, 12 predicted proteins | sample MGYA00242565_ERZ504723 | MGnify/ENA primary metagenome ERZ504723 (study PRJEB26092, sample SAMD00036211) | human gut metagenome | host: Homo sapiens | study: EMG produced TPA metagenomics assembly of...
ATGAAGAAATTAAAGGAGGAACCTTGCAGGAAATAAACCGCGGCAGTGAGAACTGATCAGAAAGGAAGAGATACCATGAAGAAGCATAAGTGCACAAGTATCTGCATAACTGTGGTGGCAGTACTGCTGCTTGCATGCGGTACTGCGCTGGCTGCCTGGAATGTATCTGAATATGCAGTAAATCTGCTGTCCATGTCCTCTTACAAAAATTCCATACAGGAAAATTATGTAAGGCCAGATCATGTAGATCCGGGACAGAAAGTGGTGAAAGAGGTAAATATAAAAAATGAAGGAACTGTGGATTCCTTTGTCCGGATAAAAATTGGAAGAGTGTTTGGGAGTATCAGTGAAACCGGTCAGTTTCTGGAAAATCGGGAACTGGATCCTGAGATGATCGAAATTCATTACAACACCGATCTCTGGAAGCTGTGTGAGGACGGCTACTGGTACTATAAGGATGTATTGCCGGCAGGAAAAACCACGAAAAAGCCTCTGATGGACAGCTACTATCTCTCTGAAAAAGCAGACAACCGTTATAAGAACAAAGAGGCAAGGATTATTGTAAATCTGGAGAGTATACAGGCAGAGAGCGGCGAAATGAAAGCAATATGGGGAAAAAATGAGAAGGATCTTGGAATTACCTATCAGCCATGTACTTGCGAAGTTGTTACCAGTGTGATTTTTGACAAAAATCATAAGCTGATCATTGGCGGCGAGAAAACAGATCTGTTTGCAAATTTTAAGAACCTGCAGCCTGGATGTACAAGAAGCCAGACAATAAGGCTTGCTAATAATTCGGATTTAAACATTAAGATGAGCCTTCGGGCGGAAGCTGCCAAACAGAACAAACACAGCAAAAAGAATCTGGAGCTGATACGGAAGCTTCTTACCAGTTATGCAAAGATTGAAATTCTGGAGAACAATAAAGTTCTTTATCATGGAACTGTAGATGGAAATCTGACGAAAAAAGGCTGGAGCATGAAAAAAGACATTTCCCTTGGTGAGTTTAAACCAGGAGCAGGAAAAAATCTGATTGTAAAATTGTCTTTAAGTGAAGAGATGGATAATGAATATCAGGAACTGTTGGGAAAAGTGAAATGGGTATTTTCTGCGAGTCAGGCCTCTTCGGATTCATCTTCCGGTCAAAATGGAAATGGTGACCGGGGGCACAATGACGATGAGAACAATGGAGATGACGGAAATAACGGCGGAAGTAGGGAAATAAAAGCGGAAAATGGAAAGTATGGCGAAAACAGAAACAGTGGTGGAAGTGGATACAACGGTGGAGAGGAAAAGCTTAAATGGAGCAGCAGGAGAAAAAGTGTATGCAACTGCGTCTGCAAGCCCTAAAACCGGAGATAACACAAATCTGCTGGCAAGATGGTTTGCGCTATTTGCAGCTGCGGTGGTTCTTGCAGTAACTGCAAGAAAACTGTACAGAAAGGAAAAAGACAGATGAGATTAAAAATCTGGGGAAAAGGTCTGTTGAAAATCATATGGGTGATTTTTGTCATTTTGTTAGTCGGACTTTCGTTTCCCCAGATATATGGCATGAAATGTTACAGCGTAATGTCTGGAAGCATGAGCCCTGATTTGCCAGTTGGAAGTGCCATATATGTGAAGGAAAAGGAGCCGGAAAAAGTAGAAAAAGGGGAGATCATTACATTTACCACAGAACAAGGGAGAACAATGATTACACACCGGGTAGCTGAAAACAATAAGGAAAAGCATTTTTTTGTAACAAAAGGGGATTCCAATCAATATCAGGATACAAAACCGGTAAAGTGGGAAAATCTGCAGGGCACGGTTGTATTTTGCATCCCTTTTGCCGGATATGTGCTGAACTTTACAGGAAGCAGAACGGGTAAAATTGCGGCAGTCTTTTTCCTGTTTGCAATTTATCTGGCAACAGAAATTTTTGAAGGGCAGACAAAAAGGAGAGTGAGATAAGTTGAGGAAAAAAAGAAGCTTTTTGGCAGTTATGGGGCTGCTTGTCGGAACTATGTCTTTTGCCGGGGGAACAGCTGCGTATTTAAGCAAATCCGCCGGCGAAGTAAAGAATGTTTTTACGGCAGGATCTGTAAAGGCGCAGCTTACAGAAGCCCACTGGGATACGCAAAAAGCGTCAAAGGTTTATCCAGGTCAGATCCTGGAAAAAGATCCGGTTGTAAAAAATATAGGGGAAAACAGTGCAAATGTTTTTCTGGAGGTAAATGTTCCTATGAGAAGTATAGCTGTTCTGGATGGCAGTACAGGCAGAAGAACAATAAGAGAAAACAGAGAATTGTTTACATTTCAGGCAGACGAGACGAAGTGGACTCTTCTTTATCAGGAGAAAACCTCAGGAAACAAAAAATATATTTACGGCTATAAAAGTGTTTTGAACCCAGGAGAATCCACTACACCGCTATTTCGAAAACTTGCTGCTGTTTCCTATTTAGAGGGGGAATTGGATGCAAGTGTAAGCTATGATGTACCTGTGATTGCCAGCGTTATTCAGGAACAGGATGGAAGCAAAACCATGAAAGAAATCTATCAGGAATATTTGAAACAGGCTGATATTGACCAGAAGGAGGCGAGGGGATGAGAAAAAGAAATCTGAAAAAAACTATATTGGCCGCGGCTCTGGCTGTGCCTGTAGCGTTCTCCTATCCTGGCTGGGCAGTAAGGGCACAGGAAGATGAGAAGGTGTCAACTGAAACGGAAGCGCAGGAAGTAATGCAAGACAATACAGCGCCTGAAGAAGCTGAATGTGAAGAAAATCCTACTCATGATGAAATGGATGGGGCAGAAACAGATAGTACAGAAACAGACAGTACAGAAGCCGACAGGAATGTTTCAGAAGAGGAGAAATTTTTTTCAGAGTGGACTGATTGCAAATGAGGATGGAGAATTTTTGTCTTCTTTGGAGGAAATGGAAACTTCAGGAGAGGATTCCATGTTTTTTCAAGATGGTCTGGAAGTGCTTGAAGATGGCAGCACAGATGACTTGATTGATGCATATGTTGCTCCGGAAAATTATGCACAGGAAGGAACTCCTGTAAGAGAAGGAAAGGGCGGTTTTACCGCTGTTGCAAATGGAAGTACGCTTTTCAGCAGCAAATACACAAGACTTGGCTGGAATGCGGATACCCAGGTTTATTCATGGAACAATGCAGGAAATGACGTTATTTCAGGAATGAAGCAGGGAGCAATGGTAGAGGGACCGTATTTTGTTCCACTTAATAACAATGCAAAAGGAAAATTTGGTTTTCGTGTTACACATGTAGGATACAATAAAGAAGCAAATACGAAGGTAGACCTTCTTCTTACCTGTAATAATTATCAGGATTATACCTACGATTACAAGGGAAATAAAATAACGGGAATTTATCCTATGTTTGGTGTCAGCAATTCAAATGAATTGTGGATCAGCTTTAAGGATGAGCTCTCTGCACAGGAAATCAAAATTGATATTGTAAAAAGCGGTACAGATATTCCGGTTGCAGGCAACTATCGTTTTCGATGGCTGGATATTGATTTGTACCAGAGATTTGGAATCAATCTTCAGAATGGTTCTATAGGACACCGGTATGCGACAACTGATTCTGTAGTAAATGTAGTGAAGAAAACTTTATTTTCCAAAAACTTTGAAGTTCTTACCGCACCGGCACCTGCCGTTGACGGAGAGATTCCGCAAAATACAGTTGTTTATGAGCTGGACAATTCATCCGGCTTCTATCTGGCAATTCTGCGGCCTGGTTGCGGAGCTTATTCTATTGAAACAGCAAGCAGGATCAAAAGTGTATTTGCTGATGTACAGACTGGAACCTGTAAAACGTCTGCCGGACTTAACTGGGATGCGAAAGGCTATGGTCCGGTAGAGTATCCTGGCCTTGTAAAAAAGACTGGAAATACACTGGCTTCCCAGGGAACGTCAAACACCTTGTCTGACAGTACCTCGGAATTTTATTATACCTTGCAGACAGATATCCCGGAAGAGCATTCAGCGTATTATTACAGCTCTTGCGAAGTCAGTGATACCCTGCCGGCAGGAGTCGATTTCGCTGGTTACGCAGCTGTAAAGATGCTGCCTTCAGAGAATGATGTAACCTCATGGTTTAGTATTTCTACAGATGGGGATGTGATAAATTTTCAGGCTACACAGGCAGCATTGTCACAGGCGGACTTTTATGGAAAAACATATGAGTTTCAGATAAAAGTGAGAATGGATCCTACTGAAATAACACCGGTTTACAGTGGTGACAGTTACCGTTATGAGGTAAAAAATAAGGCTTCGATTACCTGTCAGCATATAAATGGGCTCGCAGGAACTTCCTGGTCAGATGAAGTGACTACAGATTGTACAAGATATAAAAACAAAGTAGTGAATGCCTCTGTAAAGAAGTATACTGCCAATTTGCAGGATGGGGTATGGAGAGAAGACCTTCTTCTTCCAGGTCCGGACAGTGAGTATAAATATAAACTGAATATAAATGTGCCGGATAATGAATTTGGCGGGTATATGACCAGAATGGAAATTGCAGATACATTGCCGGCGGGAGCAGAATTGACAGCTGCAACAGCGGAGGTTTATGAAAACGGGCAGAACAGAGTGGATGGACGGTTCCAGATATCTGTAAATGGAAAGAACATTACCTTAAAGGCAACAGAAGCTGCTCTTGGTGACAGAGGATTTTATGGGAAATCCTATGATGTGATTTTTAACGCCAGAATGGTACCAGGAGAGATTTCCTGTACTTATAACGGAACTGTAGCTTCTTATGTGACCAGCAATCATTTTACTGTTACGACACAGCATAAAGGAGACTCGCAGGCTGTAACAATTACCTCGAACAATGTTGCAGATAGGGCAAGCGTAAACAGAACCGAACCAAAGAATCCTCAAAAATGGATTCTAAGGGAAAATCAGAGAATAGTTACTGCAGAGTATAATGGCAGAGATTTTGAAAGTGTGTTTGAAATTGTTCAGGAAATTCCTTCCAATAAAAGAGAATGGAAAATTTCCAAATTTAAAATCCAGGATACTTTGGCAGACTGTTTTGAACTGAAAGGGGTTCAGATATATCTTGATCAGACAGTAGAAGCTTCATTTGGCGCTTCTGACAGTGTACGCGGAGATTGGAGTCTGAATGTTGCTGGAAATTCGATTACCTTGTCTTCTGTGGCAGAATTGCCAGAGCGCTGTTATGGAAAATCCGTGCGTCTTTTACTTACTGTTGGATTGAAGAGTAACAGTAACTTACAGCAGTACTATGTAGCAAATCAAAATCCGGATGTACTGGAAGCCCATATATACAATATTGCTACAAGTACTTTTAACTGGATCGGAGGAGAACCTTCTTCCACATCAAAAAATACAGAAAAGACCAGGGTGATTGTAAAGGAAAAAGTTCCAAAAGGTCATATTACTATAAGAAAAGTGGATGAGACAGGAAAGGCACTGCAGAATGGAAAATTTCAGATCACAGCTTTGGAGGACATCCGTTCTGCTTCTGGAAATATTTTTGCTGAGAGCTGGGACTGTAGCAGATACTATAGTAACGGGTGGAAATGGAACAGCCATTTCAAAAGACATTTATCTTGGGAAATATAAGGTAAGTGAGGTAAGACCACCAGCGGGATATGCAATCAGCCGGCAGGTATTTGAGGCGAATTTAAGCAAAACAGAGCCTGAAAAAGCGATCCTTGTCAGAAATCAGAAAATGCATCTGTACATCAAAAAAGTGAACAGAAACGGAAGAAGCAGGAGGAAATCGTCCTCCTATTGAAGGCGTAAAAATTCCGTTTATGGGAAAGCAGTGCAAATGCAGATTCGGCGGGAACAACATACACAACAAACAAAAACGGATTAATAAAATTGGAAGGGCTGTCACCTGCAACATATTGTATACAGGAGACAGCAGTACCTGCCGGATATGTTTTAGATAACACAGTTCATAAATTTACTGTGGATGCAAATGGATTGGTAAAGAATGAGCAAGGTTATACAATGGTAATTGAAAATCGTTATATAAAAGCGGAATTTTTAAAGACGGATAAGGTGACAGGTGAAGCTGTTGCAGGAGCTGTTATGCAGTTGACGGATAAAAGCGGAAAAGTGATCGACACCTGGACGTCCGGGAAAACTGCTCATAGGATTAATAAACTGCCAGCCGGAGAATATGTACTTACAGAAATAACAGCTCCTTCCGGTTACAAAAAAGGAAAACCGGTGATTTGTACGGTAAAAAGTACATCTGGAGTTCAGAAGTTCCAGATGACAGATGTGAAGATGGTGACTCTTACAATAAACAAAATTCTTCATGGAGATGAAATTGTCTGGGGACAGGGAAATCCGGCCTTTACATTCACGGTGAAAGGAACAGATCTGGATGGAGAAGAACGTATTTACTCTAAAACTGTGGAATTTACAAAAGAAAACACAGACACCCGGGCAGATGTAAGCAAAAGGGCTGTATTCGCACTTCCGGCAGGGAAATACCAGGTTCAGGAGAGTAAAGTTATGCGGTATAAACTGGAGAAAATTGACCAGGTAGTAAATGGAACTGTAAAGGGAAATGCTGTTCAGTTTAGATCTGTCCGGAAATCAGAATGGGACCGCTTCCTTTACAAACAAGAAAAGCGGAGATGGCTTACTGACAGATACAGATTATGTGCGGAATATTGTCATTCCTGAAAAATGAAAATGCAGTAGTAACACCGCTGGTGACCAGAGAAGAGGTACAGGCGAAAGAGTCTGATGAGTTTGTGGAGCGGACCTTCGATGGTTCGCTGCCGGGATTTCTGACCGCATTCTTAGGAGGTAAAAAATTGTCCCACCAGGAAGCAGAGGACTTGAAAGCATTGATTGACAATTATCAGGAGGAGGGTTGATATGCTGGAAATAATCTTTAGTCAGATTCTGAAGATGAGTTTGACTGCGGGTGTCTGCATTGTAGTTGTGAGCATGCTTCATCTGGTATTTCACAGAATTCCGCGGAAATATCTGTATGCACTGTGGATCGTGGTGGCATTTCGCCTGGTTTGCCCGGTGTCGGTCAGTACACCGGTGGGATTGGTTTTGATGGGGAATGTAGGGCAGATCAAACAGACGAGTGTGACAGATGAGCTGGTGCAGAGTGAGCAGGCGGAGACTGGAGATGTACGGAAGGCGGTTGATTCGCATGCGGCAGGAACTATGCAGGGTGAATCGGTGGTTGGAGATGGAGATTCCGTAACAACTGCTCAGAATAATATGACCGACAAAACAGCTATGCAGGACAACACGACAGGAACCGCCCAGAGCACTGCATCCAACGTGAGCACCGACAACACTGCAAACGACCAATCAATGTTATCTCTTTTCTCCCGTATCTGGCTTACGGGCATGCTCCTTTCTCTCATCTACTTGCTATACAGCTATCTGGAAACAAGACGCAGATTAAGCCATGCAGTGCTGGCAGAGGATACGACCAGTGAGCGATTGATCCATACGGGCTGGAGATTAGCGCCGGTCTATGAATGTGACGAGTTACCGTCCCCATTTGCCATGGGAATTTTTCATCCGGTAATCTATATTCCTTTCGGACTGAATGCGTGCCGCCGGGAAATGATCCTTCTGCATGAGCAGTATCATATCCGTCGCCGGGATCATCTGGTGAAATTATTTGCAAGTGTTTTGTTGGCAGTGTACTGGTTCCACCCATTGGTGTGGCTGAGTTGGGTGATTCTGTGCAGAGATATGGAGATGAGCTGTGATGAGAAGGTACTGGAACTGCTGGAAAGTGAGCAGCGGAAAGCATACAGTCTGACTTTACTTCAGTTTGCGTCCGGAGAATCGGCAGGATATGTGCCGCTTGGTTTCGGCGAACCGAACGTAAAGAGTCGGATCAAACATGTGCTGAGATTCAAAAAAGCAGCAGTGGGAACCGGTGTTGTTGGTGTGGTCATTCTTATTGCAACTATTCTTTTACTGGGAAGCAACCGTCAGCAGAATATCAGAGATTCTGCCAATACAGATACTGCGAGCAGTACACAGGAAAATGCAGACGAGACACAGTCAGACAGTTCGAACGTTTCTGATGCAGCAACGCTTCTGTATAGTGTAAAAAATCCTTATGTGGGTGATATTTCTGCTGATGGCAAGGTGCTTCGAGCCATTGAAGAAGTGAGACCTGATTCTGTATATGCAGGAAAGACAGAACTGCAGACATCAGAGGAGCCATATGAATATCATTTTCTGCTGGAGCAGAACGAAGAGACGCTGAAAGTGAAGACGGGAACGGAGGAGTCGAAACTGAATCAGGAGATGTCCAGAACAGCCGTGCTCATGTTGGCACTGATCGACAATCTGGGAGAAGTCCAGTGGAATTATGCGATGATTGCAGAAGATGGAACCGAGAACGATGTGCTATACACCTCGTATGTGGATATTGACAGTGCACAGCAGTGGCTGGGTGTGGATAACATCAAAGCTTACGCAGAGTCCCCGGAGAAGATGCAGGAATTTCTGGATCTGCTGGATACGGTCAGTGGAGATGCCATAGAAGGTGCAAATACAGAGATTGACGGAACCGCATCGATCACTCACAGGGAAGGCTTTCAGAATGCAACGCTTCATTATTATGTGCCAAAATCATCAGAGGGTATCATGACTACAACGGGTATTTACACGGAGGAAGAAGCTAAGAATCATGCCCAGCGGGCGGTGCAGGAGATCTATGACCTGACTGGTTTTCAGGTGACCGAGTGTTATTATTACGCTTATGACTTTGGAACTATTGTTCTTGGCATGTCAGAGGATGATCTGGAACACAGCAGAGTCTTCTATTCCCGTTGTTTTGCAGATCTTCCGGGCGATACCACATCCATTGCGTCCGCATATCTGGCAAATGCACAAAAAGTATGGTATTCTCCCGTAAAAATGATGATTTTACCGGACAGATATGATATGATGTCCGAGGGTGAAAAAAGCAGTGTGGTTCGTGACCCATTCTGGTCAGTATAATGGTCAGAAAGTCTATGCAACCTATCAGGATTATGCTGACCAGCCAGAGACTTGGACAGTAGTGATGGATGATGAGACTGCATATGAGATCACCCTGGAGGCTGACACTAACAGCTTTACGAATCTGGCGGGACCTTATCCGGACGATAATATCCGGCATTGATCAATCCTGGATTGACTGTCCCGCTGACAGTAAGAAAGCACATGTGTCAGGTTAAGATCATATGACTTACGAGGAGGACAGAACAATGAAGAAATATTTGATGATGCTGGCAGCAGGATTGCTGACTGTTTCTCTGGGAGGCTGTGCAGCCGTTACGGACAGCTCACAGACAGACAGTGTCGAGGTAGAGGAAGTTGCGGAAGAAGCGAAAGACGATACAGAAAAGAATGATACGGAGCAGGAAGAGACAGATGAACCTGCATGGTATGGAAGCTGGAAGATCATAGACGTGAAGGCAGCAGCAGTCAGTGCATTGGCAGAAGAAAGAGGTTGAAAAAGTATAAGATCAGACCGTGACCTACGGAGAGGACAACAGGTTATGGTTGGAGATACTTCTTATGAAATTGAAGGTTATGAGACTATGTTGGACGTATATACTCAGGACAGCATGGCACAGGACTATAAAGCTGATTTAAGTGACTGGTGGAATGGTGCCGGTGAATTATCTTTTGTACAGGTACTGGCAAATGATGATTTCTTCGGAAGTGTATTTTTCGCGACAGACAATGGAGAACTGTGGATCTACTGTGATGGCGTATTCTTCCGGGCAGAAAAAGCAGCATAAGAGAAGCAGGATAAATAAGAAGACAGGCAGAAACAGTGACGGTTTCCAGCCTGTCTTTTTTATGTGCGCCAGAAGGCGCACTTTTTTAAAAATAAGATCTTATTCTTTGCCGTTCCAGCAATAGGTGCACAGATGGTCAGGATCGATACCGACGGAATCCAGAAGGTCATCCAGCCGGTTGAATTTCAAAGAAGTAAAATTCAATTCTTTACGGATCTCTTCTACCATAATTTCATATTTTCAGAAGAAGGATCGGTGTATTCCTGAAGGATTTCATCTGACACATCAGGTCCTTCCAGCTTCTGGATCACTTTTCGAGTGATCAGATCCATGTCTGATTTGGAACGGGAAAAATTCAAATATTTGCAGCCGTAGACAAGTGGTGGACATGCCGGCCGGATATGAACTTCTTTAGCTCCACTCTCATACAGGAACTCTGTGGTTTCACGAAGCTGCGTTCCGCGAACGATGGAGTCATCAATGAGGAGCAGGCTCTTACCCTGGATCAGTTCATGAATCGGGATCAGCTTCATATGGGCGATCAGGTTACGGGTATCCTGGATCGTTGGCATGAAGGAGCGCGGCCAGGTAGGTGTGTATTTAATGAAAGGACGGGAAAATGGAATGCCGGATTCATTGGCATATCCAACCGCATGGGCAATTCCGGAATCGGGCACACCAGCTACTGTATCCGGTGTCACATCATCCCGCTTTGCCATACAGGCTCCACAGTTACAGCGCATCTGTTCTACACTGACACCCTCATAGACGCTGGACGGATATCCATAATAGACCCACAGAAATGTACAGATCTTCATATCCTTTCCGGGAGCAGCCAGTGTACGGACTTCCTCCGGCGTCACTACCACAATCTCGCCGGGACCAAGTTCCCGTTCGGGTTCATAACCCAGATTCAGATAAGCAAAGCTTTCAAATGTTACACAATAAGCATCTTCCTTACGTCCGATGATCACCGGTGTTCTTCCCATTTTGTCACGGGCAGCGTAGATACCCTTTGGAGTCAATAACAGAAGAGTCATGGAACCATCGATCAGCTCCTGCGCATAACGGATACCGTCGATCAGATTCTCCTTCTGATTGATAATAGCGGCCACCAGCTCGGTCGGGTTGATGTCGCCACCGCTCATTTCCAGAAAATGAGTGTGTCCGCTCTGGAAGATCAGCTTCGTGATCTCTT
>ENA-OQHL01001604-OQHL01001604.1-human-gut-metagenome-genome-assembly--contig:-NODE-1604-length-10968-cov-4.477539_pt1 | contig 10968 bp, 15 predicted proteins | sample MGYA00242565_ERZ504723 | MGnify/ENA primary metagenome ERZ504723 (study PRJEB26092, sample SAMD00036211) | human gut metagenome | host: Homo sapiens | study: EMG produced TPA metagenomics assembly of...
AAGCATTACTCCATACCTAAGTGATTCCCCGCCTTTGCGAGTGCAAAGCGGATAAAAAAGCTTTACAGCGTTCGTATTCCGGTTTTTTTACTCACTGAAGCTGCCGCAAGTACGCAACCATACCAACCAACAAAAAACAGCACCAAAGCGCAAGCCCTATCGCCTGCACAGACGCCGTTAATGTTGACAATGACCGCCCATATCCCGCCGCCTTTGAAATTCTGCGGCGTAGTTGTAATGAGCTGCCATATCTCAGCGAGTTTTTCATTCCAAGTTTCGAGGGCGTTCTGGAGATTCTGAACTACCCAGTTATCACTCAATTTCGTAGCACCTCCTTAAAAAGAAAAATGGGGCGTTCCTGAAAAAAGCAATTCAAGAACGCCCCTGAGCATTGTTTCTGTAAGAGTTAGCCCGTAATCAGAGTGAGGATTTCTTTCGCAAAAACGATAATGATACCGCCCGCCAGCGTCAGAAATCCGTTCGCACGCTGCGAAGGATCGTGAGATTTCAGGGAAAGACCTACCTGAACGATACCAAAGCCGAGCAAGATCAGACCAATCGCACGGATAAAGCCGAAAATGAAATCGGACAGGTTATTGACAACGGTAAGCGGATCGCCTGCGGCAAAAGCCGTTGTAGACATTGCAAAAATAGCAGTCAGGCTTAAAACCGCCGCACAGTAATAGCGAAAGCCTTTCTTTACCTTTCCGGTCATCGGCAGTTTGCGGGTTTCTTTCTTCTGCGTCTTATGAAAAATGTTCATTCTATTTTCCTCCAATCAATTTGTTAAATTTTCAAAGTCCTCATCGGACAACAGCTCGTAAGTCGTTTCCGAAAGCTCCATTTCGGGAACGCTGTCGAGATCAACATACAGGGTTTCAATGGTCGCCACATTTTTTGTGACTTCGCCGTGCTGATACACGCCGCCTTTCCCGTCTGCGGTATATGCCACATTCGGGTGCTTCAAAATGTCGTACTTCAAATCCATTACCGGAAGCTCGCCACGGATAAACAAAATAGCGTAGCGGTTATCGAGCATTCTCACTTCGTCAGGGGTAAGCAGCTCACGACCGGAAATCTGATAGTTGGTCGAGTAGCTTCCGCTCCGCCCCTCGCTTTTCCCGTAGGTGTTCGTATCAATCGTTTCCTTGCCTAAAAGCTCGGACACATACTTGTGCGTACTCTGCTCATTGCCGCCGAGATAGAGAAATTCGTCGCAGTTGCCTACGATACTTTCCCATTGTTTCTCAAACAAAGCCTTTAACTGCGCCAGATTTTGCAGGATAATGGATACCGACACGCCTCTTGAACGCATAACAGATAGTATCTTATCAAAATCGTCGGGCAGCGAAACATTCGCAAATTCGTCCATCAAAAAATGGACGGGTATCGGCAGGTTGCCGCCGTGGATATGGTCGGCGGAGTAAAAAAGCTGCTGGAAAAGCTGTGTGTAAAGGATACTGACGAGGAAATTAAAGCTCGAATCATTATCCGGTATCAGCGCAAACAGCGCCGTTTTCTTCTCGCCCATTGAAGCAAGGTCAAGCTCATCGGCGGAAGTCAGCGCCGCTAAGCTTTCAAGATTGAATTTCTCCAATCTTGCGGCAAGGGTAATCTGAATGGATTTGAGCGTCTTTGCCGAGCCGGAGTGGTAGGAACGGTAGTATTTCAGGGCGATATGGTCGGGATTATCCATTTCCAAATCGGCGAACAGATTGTCGAGTGGAGAAGGGCGGTTGTCCTCCTCGTCCTCAATCGCCGCCGCCCTGAGCATTTCCATTACCATCGCAAAATTCTGCTCTTCCTCCGGCGCTTCATAGTGCAGATAAAAAATTAAGGGCGAGTAAAAGCATACTCGCCGCAGTATCCCAAAAAGGATCGTTGGACTGTGAGCCTTTCGGGGTGGTACTCTTAAAAAGGTTGGTCACAAGGCGCTGAATATCGTTGTCGTTCCTGAGATAGACAAACGGGTTGTAGCAATGGCTTTTCTCCATTGAAATCAAGTCCAGCACCTTGATCTCATAGCCTGCTTTTTCAAGCAGATTGCCGACATCACGCAGAATTTCCCCTTTTGGATCTAAAATTACCTGAGAGGAATTGCTTGTCTGCATTAAGTTCGGCTTGCAATAGAATCTCGTTTTGCCTGCGCCGGAGCCGCCGCACACCAGAGTATTCAGATTCCTCCGGTGCTTTTTCGCATTGAGTCCGATTCGGACATTCTGCGTCATCAGCTTATTTTCCGAGGGCGGGCTTTGACGGTACTTTTTGTCAATGGCTTTTGCGCTGCCCCATTTCGCAGAGCCGTGTTCCTCACGCCTGCGGTAGTTCCTCCGTGTAGACAGATAAATCCCAATCCCCATTCCATAGAGCAAAAGCAGAACGAGGACAGTTTTTAAGCTGTCCCCGCAAAGCTCGATATGGAACGGATCATTGAATGCCGTCAAAAGGCTCGGCAGTATCTCCGGCAGACCGCCCTTGACGGACGGCGCTATCAATAAGCCGAGCCACACAACGGGAAGAATCCCAATAACCGCAAGGATAATCGCAGACTGCTTGTTGCTATCTCGATTCACGGCAGGATTCCTTTTCTACCACTTTGAACTTGCGTCTTGGGGCGTGACCGATTTTAATAATCAGATCGTCTACGGCGTCGGTGGACTTGCCCTCTTTTTTGAGGTCGGTCTTTTTATCGTTCAGGGAACGGATTACAACACCGTGTTCATAATCGTCCAAAGCGATATGGTAGAGTTCTTCTTTCATCGCAACTACCTCCGGTTATCTCTCCTGTTCCTTTGAGCGATCCGCCCGCTGGCGGTACAGCTCGTCGGAAACACGGGCGGTAATTTCCTTAAATGCCTTCTGCGTCTTGCCGAGTTCGGCTTTGATGTCCTTCGGCTCTTTGTTTTTCAGTTCATCGGGGATACGGTCAATCGCAAAGTTCTGCGTATCAACTCCGTATTTCTTGCAGAGCATATACCCAATGCACACCGCCTGAAATCCCATATCCCTGCGGCTGTATACCTCGCTGTTCATAGAAAGCTCGGCGTGACCGAGTTCCTGAGCGACGCACTGGCAGAGGGCAACGCTGTCGCCGATGTCCCGCTTCACATAAAGCGTCTGATCTTCATTTTTATAGAAAGCGCCCATATCGGGATAAGGCAGCTCACTGGTGCTTTCAATATTGATCGGGGCGCTGTCGAGCATAACCGCCACCAGCTTTCTCGGATCACGGTTAGCGGTCGGGGCGGCGGGGCGCTTGCCGTTGGTCTGTGAAACATCCAGCACTCTTTTCAAGTTGAAATCAATGCCGATTGTCCCGTCTTTCTTGGTGTACTCATACGGATCAAGGATAATAAAGGTCTTGGAGCCTTTATTGACCTTTACGCCCTCAGCCGCCCAATCGTCAAATTCCTTGATCTGACTTGCCTGCGGAAACTGTTTATACATCAGCAGCGCATTGTTCGCTGTGTACCTGTCCATACGGCTCTGCACATCAAGGTAGGCTTTGAATTTTTCCGGCGACTGCACCACTTCCGAAGCGGTATTGTCGAGCAGTTGATAAATGGCTTCTTTCTCCGCCTTTTTCTTGGCGGCGTATTCCTCCGGCGAAAGTCTCGGCGGTCTTGCGCCGCTGCTTTGCTTACTCTTAAAATCGTTGGTCATACCTTTTTACCTCTCTTTTGATAGATTTGATTTTTGCTGGTGCGGGACGCTAATCTGCCCCAACGCCTGTACTGTGCGGTTTTCTTCTTTGGAAGCAGCCGGCTCACTGCGCTCTGTTCCTTTTTCTGCTTTCGCCGCCGCCCTATATCTGCTGAGATTTTCTTTTACAGACGATTTCACACGGGAAACTCTGAGCTTATCCGCCGTATCCATCGCCTTTTGCTCCAAAGACGCAAATCCTTTCTGCGCTTTTTCAAATAAACGGGACAACCTTGATAAAACGCCTTTATCACTCTTGGAATGTTCCGCTTCCTTTGCGGCTTTTCCCATAAACAGCAGCCCCATATTTTTCAAATGCCCCTTTGCGCCCTGAAGCTCCGTCTGCATAGCGGACAGTTTTCTTGTATCCTGCGCCATATCCTTTGACAGTTTACCGAACATCGAGGACAGCTTATCCAGCGCTTCGGGGATTTTCATTGCCCTGACCGACTCAGCAAGGGCGTCCCTGCCTTTTTCCCGGAACGCCCGCACAGCGTTTCCGGCTGACTGGATCAGATTATCCTTCATCTTTTTGACTGCGGAAAATCCCTGACGGATTTTGCTCTCCGTTTTTTCCACAAGGGTATGGCACTTGCTCCGCAGCGTGTTGTTGTGGATCAGATTGATTTCACGGCGCATATCCTGAAGCTCGCCGAGCATTCCTGTCAGCGTTTCTTCCATACCGCCGATATAACTTACCAGCGACTGCACCTCGTTTTTCTCTTTCATCAAGCCGTTTTTATCGAGCGTGTCTAAAAGTTCCACGATCTGCGGGTGTTCCTTTAGTTGATCCATTTCGCTCACCTCTCTTTCGACTTCTTGGATTTCTTCGGCTGCCTGTGAACGGTCTGCCGATTGGCTTCAGGGGTTTTCGGCTTCTCTTTGGAAGCCTCCGGCACAGTACGCTCTGCTTCCTTTTCCGCTTTGGCAGCCGCCTTGTATCGGTCGAGCTTTTCCTTGACCGAAGGCTTCTTATCCGCTGCCTTTGCGACACCCTTATCAGTGTGCGTACCTGTCGTTTCTAAGTCTCGCTCGGACAGAGGGCTTTTGTCCGTCTTTGCGACCGAGGGGTTTTGGTGGGAATTTCCCTCCTTCTGCATTGGCTTTCCCATCGCTTCCTCCACGATGATCTCGCCCCTTGATTTCGTAGGCACTTCATTGGCAGCCGCTTCACGGTCTGCCACATCTTTTTCCGCTTCGGAAACAATGGAAGCCTTATCGACTTTACCAAGTTCAAAGCGGTCGGAAATACGCTGGATTTTCGCAGCGTCCTCCGCACGGGCGATAATATCGACCATCGCCGTATCGCTCTTGGTATTTTTATCACGCAGAACGCAGTAAAGGACGCCGTATCGTTTTGCCTGTTCGGTAAACTTCGGCAGGTCTTTCTGCTGGAATGAAAAGACCTTCAGTTCCTTGCCGGACTTAATCATATTGGTGAGCCGTGCTTTCCCCCGTGTCTTATTCGACTGGCTGATCTCCTGCTTCAGCACGGAAGCTAACAGAATAGCGATATTCTTCGCCGCCGAGCCTGTGAGCCGGACAGCCACTTCAAATCCTTCAAGCGATAGCCTGACGATTTGTTCTGCTGCGTCACCGCCGTTGTTCATAGTTTCGGGACTCCTTTCTTTGAGATTTTTCTTCCTCTGCCTTGACTTGCGAAAGGGTATCGGCAATTACGCCTGACCGCTTTGCAATCCCATCGCAGAGCTTTACTTCTTTGCGAAGCTCTTTCAAGCGTTCGGAGATAGCTGAAATTTTCATCTTTGCCGCCGACAGCCGTTCATCTGATATATCTACCTTTCGTATTTCATTTCGGAGATGTGTTCTGTCGGCGGTAAGGGTTTTGATTTCGTCCTCAACCGACCGCTTATAGGAAAAGAGCTGCTCGTCCGTACCAATCTGGTGCTTGCCGAGCAGCGTTACCTGTTTGGTGAGTTCGTCCATCTTCATCAGATCGTCTTTGAGAAGATAGTGAAGCCTCGCCGTATTCTGTTGTTTCTGATTGTGCTTCGGAAGGTAGCCGAGCTGATAGCAGTAGTATAGATACAAGCCATACAGCCCGCCGACCTTTTGGATTTTGTTTTCTCTTGTGGGCAGGCGGTACTGCCGGACAATATAGGTCTTTGGCTGGAACGGCTTGAACACGATATTATCCCTGTTGGCGATAAGCCTCTCAAGGATTTTCTCTTTGGTGTATTCCTCGCCGAGCCGGTAAGTCCGTATCGGCTTTTCACTGCCTTTCGGCGTGACCGTAGCGTACTTGCGGTTGGGGCTGAAATTCGAGTGATAGCCCATCACGCCCAGTTCATATTGGAACTGCCGCAGATTGCGGCTCATCGCAATCGCTTCGTCAATCGCTTTTTTGGCGTTGTTGTATCGGGTGGGCATACCCGCCTCGTCCTTCATCGTAAGATAGGCGGGCGATCTGTGCAGCTCCGGCTTCTCTACAATGGACAGCTTGTGTTCCAAGCAAATCTCGTCGGCGATATGGCGGAAGTAATACCAAGACTTTTCTTTATCTTTCAGCCGCTTCCCATCGACAAAGGAAACGGAATTGATGACAAAATGGCAGTGGAGATGTTTCGTGTTCAGGTGGGTAGTAACGACCACCTGAAACCGCTTACCCCACATCTTTGTTGCAAACTCCATTCCGATCTGCTGCGCCTGTTCGGGCGTGACCTCGTTTTCCTTAAAGCTCAGATACCCGTGATACGCCTGAATCCCGTCCGTCTTGCCGAACTGCTCCTTGACGGTAATGAACTGGTCACGAGCCATCGCCACATTACAGTTGATCCCGTCGCAAAAAAACTCGTGTTCCGTTTTCTCCTCGTCCTTTGCATAGGCAAGCACATCTTTGAGCGCCTGATAATCTTCGGCAGAGTATTCGGGATTAGCGGTCTTTTCAGGATTGGTCGTATAGTCCAGTACCTGACCGAGCCGGACGCTTACCTTCCAAAGCTTTGTTACTGCCATTTCAGACCGCTTTTTTCAGGGCGCAGAAATTCACGCTCAATCGCCGCCTGAAACTTGTGCCACCTCAGCGCCTCGTTCTTCAGCATTTGCGAATCCACAAAGCCGAGGGCGTTCGCTTTAATGGCGAGCTGATTGATGTTGTTGCCGATAGCGGAAAGCTCCCGCATAGCGTCATAAAATCTCTCGTCCGGTTTTTCTCTCGGCTCATAGCCACGAATCAGCAGGCGGATCAGCGCCGCTTCGGTCAGGCAGGCTTTCTTTGCTTTCTTCTGCAAGTCCTGAGCTTCCTGACGGTCAAACCAAATATGCTTGTCTACATTTCGCTTCCTCATTTCTCATCGTCCTCCTTTCGGGCGTTAGAGCCGGCGTGGATTCGGTTGATCTGCATAAGGCACATTATCGAGATACCGATAACGCCGCCGAGCAGGAAGCCTATCATAAAGAATAGAAATTCGTGCATAGTCAAAATCCTTTCCTGTATTGGGGTATTAGGGGCAGCCCCTAACGAGCTTTTACTGTTTGAATCCCGTTTGGGGATACAAACAGTCTGCTCGCTAAGCTAACGCAGACCTGTCGGGCTGCCCCGTATTTTCCTGATATTTATCGTTCTTTGTCCGCCCTGTCGGGCTTGAACGGCTCGATCTCAATCCCGTGTGCGGTTTCGTGGAATCGCTCAGGATACCGAAAAAGCCGTTTGTACTTCAGTAGTTGTTCGCTCGATAAGCTGCTGTATTTCTCATCGGCGACATTGGAACGGGCAATAAAAAAGTCGCCGTGAATGATGTCGGCGACCTCTCTTGAATCTCCAATCAAGAAGCATTTTTCTATTTTCCAACCGTCCTTACCGCCCATTTCGTCCGCCATCAAGCCCTCCATTCTCAGGCACGGATCAACACCGTCCAAAGAAGCACCGTAGATGGAATAGCCGCCCATACGGGACTGGAACGCTTTGTTGTCCGAGCTTACTTCGTAAGTCCGTTCAAACTCGCTGTACGGTTTTTTGAAGGTATCGGCGGTAAAAACGATATGTGCGATAAGGTGCTGCCTGTTGTTTTCCGCTTCCCGAAAAAGGGATTTCAGTTCGCTGTAACTCATCTGTGTGCGCTTCGGCGGCTGATATACCGCCCGATTCATCGGTAGCTTTTCCTGCTTTCCGTCACGGTTGCAGACGATAGCGGCGTCATCTTCAAAGGGCATATACTCGTCTAAGCCGCCCCCGCCGACCAGTTCTTTCATCGCTTCATAGGTATTCGGTATCTCTTTCACAACCGGAGATTTACCGACCGGAACGAGCAGGACAGAAATTTTCTCCTGCTCGACAAGCGATAGAAAGCGGTCGCTGATCTGTGTCTTTTCCGGCGCAAAGTCAATCTGCTGAAAGCCGAAGCTGTCGCAAAAGTGGAAGTAGCTTTTTCCGTTGTTCCCGTCAATGATCTCCACCACATCGGATACGGACATTGACCGCCCTTTATATCCTGCGGGGTGTTCAAGGTTGAAAATCTCATAGAGTTTTTCCAGCGTGAAGCAGTTTACTTCTCCCTCGAACACCTTATCATAGAGGCTGCTGTCAATCTCCGAGCTGCCCTGAAATTTAGGCAGGCTCTCATAATTCATAAAGGCGACATTGTTGGTGTCACGCTTCATATTGATCTGATAAATTCGTACATTCAACGCTCATAGCTCCTTTCTTTGGATTTGTAGATTCCAAGCTGTATGCAGAGGTAATCGTTATAGTCCTTGCCTTTCTTCGGCGGCTCGTCAAAGACCTCATACTTGTTTCTGAGCAGTTCTTTTAAGGTGTTGGCACAGAGCCTTCCTGTTTTATCATTGTCCATCTACAGTAGAGACTTTGCAGGCAGCATGTCCCGATGGAAACTTTGCGGCAGGCAAGCTTCCAGTTATGACAAATGCCAAAGATGAAGGCTGGTACTGCAATGCACCTCAGTATATGTGTGTCAGCGGTGCGAGCGAACATCAGGAAGAAGCCATGATGTTCTTAAACTACTTCTACAACAATGCAGATGCAGCCAAGATCCTGAAGACAGTCCGTTCCGTACCTCCTACCAGTGTAGGGCAGGAAGCATGTACAGAACTGGGCATTCTGGAAGGCATCGCCAAGGATAGCGTGGATATTATCCAGACCTATACAGGAACCAATGATCTGGGGCTGACCACAGAGGAAGAAGTAACGGCGATTCTGCAGGATGCAGCTACTCAGGTTGCTTACGGACAGGGTACTCCTGAAGACGTTGCCAAGTCAACAATCAGCCTTCTGGACAATTATCTGTCATCCAAGTAATCCCGGATCAGTTTCGGATTCGTACTACACAGAAATGATACTGGGGTATCCTGAAGGATTTCGGGATACCTCAGACATTTACGAGGCGGAGGTACTCTACATGACACCGAAAAAGAAAAAAATAAAAAGGAAGCAGTGGATCGGACTGGTATTCATTGCCCCCTGGCTGATCGGATTGATCGGACTGCAGGTATATCCTTTTGTTGCATCCCTGTTCTATTCCTTTACAGAATATAATATCATGTCCTCTCCGAAATGGATCGGATTGGCCAACTATGTGAAATTATTTACGGCGGATAATGAATTCTGGTATTCCGTAAAAGTTACTTTGATATACACAATATTTACTGTACCCGGAAAATTAACAGTGGCTCTGATCGTAGCACTGGTTATGAATAAAAACATGAAAGGAATCAATTTCATTCGTACAATTTATTATATCCCGTCTCTGATCGGCGGCAGCATCGGTATTGCCATTCTCTGGAAGCTGATGTTCCAGGAGGAGGGTATTATCAATTCCCTGTTGAAAGCAATCCATCTGCCGACCCTGCACTGGCTGGGAGATCCCAAGACAGCATTACCGACGATCATTCTACTGCAACTGTGGACGTTTGGATCTTCCTTCGTTATGTTCCTGGCAGCCCTGAAAAATGATACCGGCGGAATCTGTATGAAGCAGCGGATATCGATGGAGCCAGCAGCTGGAAGAAATTCGTTAAAGATCACATTGCCACAGATTTCCTCTATTATATTTTCAATATTATCATGCAGACGATCACTGCATTACAAAGCTTTACCAGCTCACTGGTCATTACCAACGGAGGCCCGTTAAAGTCTACCTACGTGTTGGGAATGAAGTTGTACACGGAGGCATTCTCTTTCTATAAAATGGGATATGCATGCGCAATTTCCTGGGTGATCTTCATTATGATCATGATCGTTACGATGATTTTATTCCGATTCTCTTCCATGATGGTATATTACGAAGATGGAAACGATTTTTAGGAGGAACCTAAGATGAGAAAAAAGCTTAAAAAGAGAAACAGCGTATCCTGGGTGACCTACACAGTAGTACTTCTGATCGGACTGGCAATGTTGTATCCGATCATCTGGATGTTCTTCGCAACCTTCAAGAGCAATGCGGAGATCTTCGGATCTGTCAAACTGCTGCCGTCATCCTTCAGCTTCCAGAGCTATATTGACGGCTGGCATGTGAACAGCAAAATAACTTATACTACATTTTTCAAAAACAGCTTTGTGATGACGATCATCACTACGTTATTTACGGTATTATCCAGTGCGATTGTCGCTTATGGATTTGCCAGATACCAGTTCCCCGGCAAAAAGATTCTGTTTGGTATTCTGATTGCCACACTGATGCTTCCCGGAGCGGTAGTTATGATCCCACGTTATGCAATGTTTAATAAGCTGGGACTGGTGGATACTTACTGGCCGTTTTACTTACAGGGCCTGCTGTCTGTGAACTCGTTCTTTGTATTTATGCTGATCCAGTTTATCCGCGGACTGCCAAGAGAACTGGATGAATCTGCTTATCTTGACGGCTGCAGTGATCTGAAGGTATTCGTGAAGATCCTTGTGCCACTGATGAAACCGGCACTTTTCTCCGCAGGTCTGTTTCAGTTCATGTGGACTTACAATGATTATACAAACGTGTTGATCTACATTAACTCTGTGAAAAAATATACCCTGTCTCTGGCCTTGAGACTGTCTCTGGATGCAGAATCCGTGGTTCAGTGGAATAAAGTAATGGCAATGTCCTTCCTGTCCATTCTGCCGTTGATCATACTGTTCTTCGCTGCACAGAAGTATTTTGTGGAAGGCATTGCCACCAGTGGTCTGAAGGGTTAAATTTGAACCGGAATGCGGAAAAACACACAGGTTCCGAGTCCTTCTTTACTGTAAATATGAAGAGCACTCTCGGAACCATAGGTCAGTGTCAGACGCTTGTTCACGTTGTCGAGTCCGATACG
>ENA-OQHL01001607-OQHL01001607.1-human-gut-metagenome-genome-assembly--contig:-NODE-1607-length-10949-cov-3.341619_pt1 | contig 10949 bp, 11 predicted proteins | sample MGYA00242565_ERZ504723 | MGnify/ENA primary metagenome ERZ504723 (study PRJEB26092, sample SAMD00036211) | human gut metagenome | host: Homo sapiens | study: EMG produced TPA metagenomics assembly of...
CTCACTTGCTCTTATCGCCTCACTGTTAATCGGTGAGGACTTTGCCGCAGGAGAAGTTGCTTTTATTATGCAGCTTGGAGCTCTTCTGGAGGATTTGACGGTCTCACGGGCGCGCGCCGGCATTGAAAAACTTATCCATCTCACGCCCCGGACAGCACGCAGATTGACTCCTGTTGGTACGGAGATGATTCCCGCAAGCGACGTATGCTTCGGGGATCATCTCCGTGTCCTGCCTGGGGAAACCGTACCGGTGGACGGCGAAATTCTTTCGGGAACGACTTCGATCAATCAGGCGGTAATGACCGGAGAATCCCTGCCCGTTGACAAGGGCGTCGGAGACGAGGTCTCAAGCGGTACTGTCAATCTTTACGGCTCTTTTGATATGAAAGCGCTAAAAGTCGGGGAGGACAGCTCTATCCAGCGGATGATCCGCCTTATCCAGTCTGCCGATGCCGGAAAAGCGAAGATCGTCGGCCTAGCAGACCGCTTTGCGACCTGGATTGTCGTGATTGCCCTTTTGGCTGCGGCTCTTACCTGGCTTTTTACCGGAGAAATCATCCGGGCCGTTACGATTCTGGTTGTATTTTGTCCGTGTGCTCTCGTTCTCGCCACCCCTATCGCCATCATGGCTGCCATCGGGAATGCGACCCGGCATGGTTTCCTCGTCCGCGAGGGAGATGCCCTGGAGCGTCTTTCCATGGTAAAAAAAATTGCCTTTGACAAAACCGGAACCCTCACGGAAGGGAATCTCCACGTGAAAACCGTCCACAGTATTCTTCCGGAACTTTCCGATCGAGACCTATACCGTCTGACGGCAGCGGCAGAACTGAGGTCAGAGCATCCTCTCGGCAAAGCCGTCGTCTCCCAGTTCCAGAAAACCGATGAAATGCTTTCCGTCTCACCGGAAAATTTTCAGATGATTCCGGGCAGAGGCGTCTCCGCCGTGGTAAATGGGCAGGCGGTATTGGCAGGAAACGGGCAGTTTATGGAGGATTACGAAATTCCCTCTTACGAAACACTTCTTATGGAAACTTCTTCCTATCGGGATGAGGGATGTACTGTGATTTATGTTTCTGTTTCCGGCAAGGCGGCCGGCTTTCTTGTTTTGTCAGACACCCTGCGGGAAAATGCTGCCAGAACCATTGATGCGGTCCGCGCTACGGGTATCTCCCCGGTTCTTCTCACCGGAGATCACAAAAATACCGCCACACACATTGGTACGCTTCTGCACATCGATGAGATTTACTCGGACTGCCTGCCGGAAGAAAAACTTTCCTGGATCGAATACTCCCAGGAGCAACATCTCCCGGTCTGCATGATCGGGGATGGAATCAACGATGCCCCATCTCTGAAAAAGGCTTTTGTGGGAATTGCAATGGGTGGTATCGGGAGCGATATTGCTGTGGACGCGGCAGATATTGCCCTTGTAAATGACGACATCCGTGAGCTTCCGCATCTGATTGCTCTGTCGAAAAAAATGATGTTTACAATCAAATGTAATCTCACTTTTTCCATGGCACTGAATTTCTTTGCAATTGTTCTGGCGATTCTTGGAATTTTAAATCCGGTTGTCGGCGCCCTGGTACATAACGCAGGATCGGTGTTTGTCATCATCCACTCCGCCTTCCTGCTGACTTTTAAAAATCACAAAAATTTCAGGAATTAATTTCAAAGCTTTCACAAACTTATCGCAACATAGTAGTGGAGGTGATATTTGTGAAAGTAAAATCCAGACACTTTTCTATCATTCCTTGCAGTTTTTTTAAGCGGCTGGATGTTATCTGCCTGTTTCAGTTCAAACGGAACATCTGAGGATGCGTCCACCCCTTCCGGGACTTCTGAGGCAGAAAATCAGGGAATCCTTACATTGGATTTCGAAGAGGATATTGACACCATTTATACACTGGAATATCAATCCGATATCTCTGATCAGATTGAAGATCTGAAATCGGAGAGGGAATATACGTTGGAAGATCCTCTTATCATTGCAGATCCTTATGGCACCAACACGACCGGACTTTATCTATATTTTACAACAGATACCCCAACTCTCCTCTCCTACACTATCTCTGCCGATGGCTGTGAAGACTTTACGCAGACGGCGGCAGGCGGCTATGAAATCGAGCATGAACATCAGATCATCGGCGTGATTGCAGGAACCAAGAATACAATCAAATTGACTACGACAGACGAAAGCGGAGCTAAGACCCAAACACTCACCCTCAGCTACACAGCGCCGGAACTTCTCGGTGATTCCGAAAATGCCCAGCTTACCGTTACCGACGGCGAAAGCAGTGAAGCTTTATCAGATGGTCTCTATACGATGCTTGGCAACCGCAGCGGCGAAGACAATGAGCAAGTGGATTTTATCCTCGTCTATGACAACAACGGCACGCTTAGAAGTGAGATCCCCATCAAGAGTTATCGAAGCTGCCGTTTGCTTTTCGATGAGGATACCATGTATTACAGTACTTCTGCTGATGAAATTGCGGCCCTTGACGCTGACAGCCAGATCACCGCTCTCTACGAAATGGGTGATTACAAGCTGCACCACGATTATATTTTTGGTAGCCAGAATGATCTTCTCGTCCTCGCCACGGACACTGCTTCCAACACGGAAGAGGACCGGATCGTAAGTGTCAGCCTGGAGGACGGATTGGTCACAGAACTGATCGACCTAGCGGATCTCTTTGAGGAGTACTTTCACTCCATCGACTACGAGGAAGACGAACTGGACTGGATGCATATCAATTCTCTCTGTCTTGCGGGAGACGATACGCTGATTATTAGTTCCAGGGAGACATCCAGTATTATCAAGATCAGTGGCATTTACGACAATCCATCTGTGGATTACCTCATCAGTTCCGATCAGTTCTGGGAGGGTACCGGATATGAAAACCTGCTTCTTTCCCAATCCGGCGATTTTACTCTCCAGGCGGGACAGCACTGCGTAGACTACGAAACTTCCGATGAGCTCGCGCAGGGACAATACTATCTGACGATGTATAATAACAACAATGCTACTATCAGTACCCGGGACTACGATTACACTACGGATGACCATTACAATGGAACGTATTCCGGTACCGAGGGGGACGAATCCTACTACTATAAATATCTCGTCGATGAGAATGCCGGTACCTTTAAGCTGGTGGAAAGTCTCCCGGTCACCTATTCGGGATATGTCAGCTCTGTACAGCAGACCGGCGGCAATCTGATTATTAACAGCGGAAGCAAGTTCAAGACCAGCGAATTTGACAGGAACCACAACCTGATCCAGACCCTGACCGGAAGCGGCGAGACATGGTGGTACCGTGTCTTCAAATACACCTACAGCGGTTACTGGTTCGCATAAGGCCAACGCAATGAGATGCAGGTCTGTAAAGCTAGGTCTCAAAGAAATGGAAATTGCTCTGCATAACTGAGATGTGTCCCAATGCACCGAATGAAAAAACGGATAAAAGAAGAGCGCTTCGTCAGGTTGCGCTCTTCTTGCTGTTATGATTTATTTTTCTACAAATGCTTTAACTTTATTATAAATGCTCTCGCCGTCCAGCTCATACTTTTTGATGAGTTCTCCAGCCGGACCGGATTCTCCAAATACATCATTGACTCCAATCTTCATTACTTTCGCACATGCCGTCTCAGCAACTATGTCGCAGACTGCACTTCCAAGTCCACCGATCACCGAGTGTTCCTCTACAGTCACAATCTTTCCTGTCTTCTCAGCAGCTTTTAAGACTGCCTCTGAATCCAAAGGCTTAATGGTATGCATGTTAATGACTTCTGCCTGAATACCATCCTCTGCCAGCCTTTCTGCTGCCACTAAAGCCTCATTTACTTCCAGACCAGCGGCGATGATCGCAACATCGCTTCCATCCCGCAGAGTAATTGCCTTGCCGATCTCGAATTCGTAATTTGGATTATCATTAATGACCGGAACGGCCAGACGACCAAATCGCAGGTACACCGGTCCCTGATGCTCGTAGGCTGCTTTCACAGCCGCCTTTGCCTCCACATCATCGGATGGTACAATAACAGTCATCCCAGGAATCGTCCGCATCAGCGCAATGTCCTCGTTGCACTGGTGCGTCGCACCATCCTCTCCAACGGAGATCCCAGCGTGAGTCGCACCGATCTTTACATTGAGCTTTGGATATCCAATGGAGTTTCTCACCTGTTCAAAAGCACGTCCTGCCGCGAACATGGCAAATGAACTTGCAAATGGCACTTTACCTGTGGCTGCGAGACCTGCCGCAACTCCCATCATATTTCCTTCCGCAATTCCGCAGTCGATATGGCGCTGCGGAAATGCTTTCTGAAAAATTCCTGTCTTTGTCGCACCCGCAAGGTCTGCATCCAGTACGATCACATCGTCGTGCTCTTTTCCGAGCTCCACTAAAGCATTACCGTAGCTCTCTCTTGTTGCGATTTTCTTTACTTCTGACATAATGCTTCACCTGCTTTCTCTAATTCTTCCATTGCGATCTTATACTGTTCCTCATTCGGAGCAACACCATGCCAGGACGCCTGGTTCTCCATATAGGAAACCCCTTTCCCTTTTACAGTCTTGGCTATGATGGCAGTCGGCATTCCTTTCCTCTGTCTTGCCCCCTCAAATGCTGCTCTCAAAGAATCAAAATCATGTCCATCTACATTAATGACATGGAAATTGAACGCTTCAAACTTTTTGTCGATCGGATACGGGGAATTGACCTCGTCAATCGCCCCGTCGATTTGTAGGTTATTATTGTCCACGATTACTACCAGATTGTCCAGCTTTCTGTGCCCTGCCAGCATTGCCGCCTCCCATACCTGGCCTTCCTGGATTTCACCATCTCCCACTAAGGTGTATACACGGTAGTCATCCCCGGAAAGCTTTGCGGAAATGGCCATTCCAACTGCCGCGGAGATCCCCTGTCCAAGAGAGCCGCTTGACATATCCACCCCCGGAATGTGCTTCATGTCCGGATGTCCCTGTAAATAGGAACCTACATGACGGAACGTCTTTAAATCTTCCACCGGAAAAAATCCTCTGTTCGCCAGAGCAGAATAGTATCCTGGTGACGTATGCCCCTTGGAAACGACAAGACGGTCTCTGCCTGCTTTCTTCGGATCCTTTGGATCAATATTCATCTCTTCAAAATAAAGATATGTATAGATGTCCGCCGCAGATAAAGATCCGCCCGGATGCCCGGATTTCGCGCTATAAACTGCTGTCACAATACCTTTGCGGACTTCATTGGCTGTTTTCTGTAATTCTAAATTGTCCATGACAATGCCTCCTGTCTTTGTCTTTCGGGAGAATTATTCCCCAAATACTTTTTTGTAGTCTGCCTGAAATTTCTCGATTCCGGCATCAGTCAGTGGATGATGTGTCATCTGTTCAATTACCTTGTACGGTACCGTCGCAATGTCTGCCCCTGCAAGCGCACACTCTGTCACATGAATTGGATTGCGTATACTTGCGGCGATAACCTGTGTCTCAATTCCGGAAACAGCAAACATCTCCACGATCTCCTCAACCAGCTCTGCTCCTACCACCGAAATATCGTCCAGACGTCCAAGAAACGGAGATACATAGCTTGCGCCGGCTCTTGCCGCAAGCAGCGCCTGATTTGCCGTAAAAATCAAAGTCACATTCGTCTTTACTCCTTCTGTAGAAAGAACTTTAACCGCCTTTAATCCTTCTGCGGTCATCGGAATTTTCACTACCATGTTCGGATGAATTTTAGCAATCTCGCGTCCCTCCGCAATCATTCCTTCGGCATCTGTCGTTGTCGCCTTAACCTCCCCGCTGATCGGTCCATCCACAATAGATGTGATCTCCTTGATGACTTCGTTAAAATCCCTGCCTTCTTTTGCGATCAAAGACGGGTTGGTTGTCACTCCACAGATCACTCCCATATCGTTTGCTTTTCTGATCTCCTCTACATTTGCCGTGTCGATAAAAAATCTCATCTTCCTGTTCCTCCTTATTTTAGGTTCCTGTTGTTCATTTAATTTCATTATAAAACCTGAAAATAAGCCGGTCAATACCGCCAATTTTTATTAGTAATTTTCCAAATTAATAATTGTATTTTTATTAATTTTTTTATCTGTTACCCCAGCACTACAAAGAACATTTTTTTGTTCTCCTACCAACCATTTTCTGGATTTTCAGGGCACTATTTCCTTGTTTCAACGGATTTTATATCATTCTTATTACTAATAATTTAAGCAGATTCATTAATTCATTTTTTTGCATAGGATGTGGTACTACGAATAATGAGTCTCGGCTCATACTCTACATGGTAGATGCTTACCGGCTCCATGCCGGAATACTTCATCTGGCCGCTGTCAATTTTCTTCATAATAATATCGCAAGCGTCCCTTCCCTTAAAAACAACAAAGTGTTCCACCGTCGTAAGCGCCAGTTTGTGCATCCTCGCAAACAGAGTGTTGTCACACCCCATCACCGAGATATCCCCCGGAACCTTGTACTTTTCCTCATGTAGGGCGTCCAGGATCCCAAAGGCGATCATATCGTTCAGCCCCACGATAGCCGTCACCCGACGCTTTTCGGCCAGAAGCTCCTTTGTCAGATCATAGCCAATCTTGTACTCGGAATCAATATTTGCCACGTTCATATCGTAAGCTTCATCTGCTGCCTTGATAATGACACGCTCCTTCAGACCCCAGCGGTCGAATTCCTTTAAGAATCCTTCCACCCGTTTGGAGCGCTGTTTCTGCCGGATTGTCAAAGGAGGCGCAATATAGGCCACATCCCGGTGCCCCAACTCCAGGAGGTGACTCGCCATCAGACGTCCAAGCTTAGAATTATCAATCTCCACCGCATCCACACTCATCTGTTCATTTTGATTGTTGACAACAACGATAGGGATTTGCTTTGCCAGCTCCTCTATCATCTCCATGTAACAGCGACTCGGATTGCATGTGTAGATAATACCAAGCGGCGAAAGCTCCGGCATCATCCGCAGGTATCGTTCCTCCATCTTGAGGCTCCGCTGTGTGTTACAAATAAACAGCCCAAAACCTGCCTCTTTTGCCCTCGTCTCAATCCCTTGAAGCAGCATGACGTAATACGGATTCGTCAAATTTGAGCAAAAGACAACCAGAAGCTTCTCCCGCCTGCTCTCTTTGCGGATCTTACGTTTCGGCGGCTGATAACCAAGCTCCTTTGCGATCTGCTCCACCTTCTCCACAGTCTCCTTGGAAAAGGAGACATTATACTTCTTATTTAGGATCATAGAGACGGCGGACTGAGATACTCCCGCCGCCTTCGCAATATCTGTCGATGTGGTCTTCTTTTTTCTCATTTCAGTCTCCGCCTTCCAAAAAGAAAGGGATCTACAGAAGTCCTCAGCTTTTGCAATCCCTTTTATCTTACAGCTCCGTACGTCCTTCCAGGGCGCGAAGAAGTGTCACTTCGTCAATATATTCCAAGTCTCCGCCGACCGGAACCCCGCTTGCGATTCTGCTGACCTTGATCCCTGTCGGCTTGATCAGCTTGCTGATATACATAGCGGTCGTCTCCCCCTCCAGGGTGGAATTCGTGGCGATAATAACTTCATCCACGTCACCCTCCAGCCGGACCATCAGCTCTTTGAGCCGGATGTCCCCCGGACCGATACCCAGCATCGGGGAAATTGCCCCGTGAAGCACATGGTAGACGCCCTCATATTTGCCCGTCTTTTCGTAGGCGGCCAGATCTCTCGGCGTCTCCACCACCATGATCGTCCTGTGATCCCTCTGCTCGTTCCGGCAGATCGGACAGAGCTCATCGTCCGTCAACGTACAACACTCCTTACAGTAGCGGACATGATTCCTGGCGCTCACCATCGTCTCGGCGAGCTTTTCAACCTGCTCCTTTGGCATGTGGATCAAATGAAACGCCAGTCTCTGAGCTGATTTCGCCCCAATACCGGGAAGCCTTGAGAGCTCCTCAATCAGACGGCTGATCTGATTACTGTAATATTCCATTCTCTTTCACTCCCGGACTAGAATAATCCTGGCATTCCTCCGCCAATGCCTCCCGTAAGTTTGTTCATTACGGAAGAATTCGCCTCATCTACCTGGCGAAGTGCTTCATTGACGGCTGCCACCACCAGATCCTGAAGCATCTCGATATCTTCCGGATCCACCACTTCTTCCTGAAGCTCTACACCTAAGACCTCTCTCTTACCGGATACCGTCACCTTGACAGCACCGCCGCCTGCTGTAGCGGTAAAACTGTTTTGTCTCCAGTTCCTTTGCCTGCTCTTCCATCTGACGCTGCATCTTCTGTGCCTGCTTCATCAGATTCGCCATATTCCCTGGCATTCCTCCGCCAGGAAAACCACCTCGTTTTGCCATATCCTCTTCCTCCTAATCTTCTACCGTGATATCCATATGGATCAACTGTTCCAGATCAATAAAGCTGTCCTCAAATCTGCGTCCCTGCTCAATCTTTCCGATCTCGATCTCCACCTTCTTACCTGTCCTTTCGGCAATCAGGTCCTGAATCTCCTGCTTATGCTCCGGGGTTCCCACTACGCCTGCTGCCAGATCATCCGGAAGGATAATCTGTAGCTGTCCCGCATTTCCGACACTGAGTCTTGCCTGTCTGAGATAGACTCTCAGCATCCCAGACGCGTCATTTGCGATCATACGGAAATTTTTCACCACTTCCTTCACATCCTCCGGAAGTGCCTGAGGGATCTCTCTTGAAGCCGGGGCCGGTACCTGTGCCTCCCCTCCCGGTGCCATGGCCATGCCATCAATGTGCCTCGGAAGGGTCGCCGGGACTACAAGTCCTTTCTCTACCTTCTCCTCCAGAGCGCGGATTCTCTCCAAAAGTGTATCCTGTCTCGTCTCCATCTGAGGTACGCAGACCCGAATCAAAGCCACCTCCAAAAGAACCCGCTTCTGGGTAGCATATTTAAGCTGATTGCTCAGATCTGAAAAGATCCTGATATAACGCATCAGTGCGTCATTTTCTATCATCTGTGCTTCTTCTTTCAACTGTGCAAGATTCTCCGTCGAAACGTCAAGCACATCCTCCATATTATCAGAACTTTTCACCAATAGCAAGTTTCTTAAATACCAGGTAAAATCGGTCGTCAACTGAGCGGGCTCCTTGCCTTCCATCACCAGCTCATTAACCGTCTTAAGCACCCCTTTTACATCCCGGTCTATCATTCTGCGAAGGAGGGCGCTGTACACATCCGTGTCCACCGCCCCCAAGACATCCAGCACCTTGTCGTAGGTAAGCTTTTCGCCGATATGAAAGGCAATGCACTGATCCAGAAGACTCAGCGCATCCCTCATAGAACCGTCCGCTGCCTTGGCAATATAACGGACCGCCCGCTCCTCCACTTCCACTTGCTCTTTTATCATCAGTTCTTTCAGGCGTGCCGTAATCGTATCAATGGTGATTCTTCTGAAATCATATCTCTGACACCGTGACAAAATCGTGACCGGAATCTTGTGAACTTCCGTGGTAGCCAGGATAAAGATCACGTACTCCGGCGGCTCCTCCAACGTCTTTAAGAGGGCGTTGAAAGCTCCAATGGAAAGCATGTGTACCTCATCGATGATATACACCTTGTATCGTCCCTGCGCCGGACGATACTCGACCTCCTCCCTGATACTGCGGATGTTATCAACACCGTTGTTCGACGCCGCGTCGATCTCCACCACATTCATATATGCGCCGGATGCGATATTACGGCACATATCACATTCTCCGCATGGACTGCCGTCCACCGGATGCTCGCAGTTGACCGCCCTGGCAAAAATTTTCGCCACCGTCGTCTTTCCGGTTCCCCGCGTCCCGCAGAACAGATACGCATGTCCGATCCTGCCTGATCTGATCTGATTTTTCAGTGTAGTAACAATATGATCCTGCCCCTTTACGTCTTCAAACTCTGCTGGTCGGAACTTTCTGTATAAGGCAGTATAAGACATAATTCATTCTCCTTGTCTGATCTTTGCTGATTCTAACTTTCCGTCTACTTGTCGCCAAAACTGATACCGATAGTCCGCGCCTCTTTGATGATCTTGGACTTCGGGTCCACTGTTTTTAATTTCCCTGCCACTTCCTCAAGAGGGACCTTGCAGGTCTCTCCTTCTTTGATAGCTACCATGTATCCGTACTCGTGCCGAAGGATCATCTCCGCTGCTGCCGCTCCCAGTCTCGTGGATAGTACGCGATCATACGGACATGGAGATCCACCTCTCTGGGTATGTCCCGGAACAGTAATGCGGACTTCCTGATCACACTTCTTCTGGATCTTCTCCGCCAGCTCGTAAGCCACAGATGGATATTTTGCCTTCTTCTTTTCCATTACTTCTTTTAATTTCTTCTTTGGAAGCTCTGCGTCCTCCTTGGCAACAGCGCCTTCCGCAACCGCAATGATCGTAAAGCGCTTACCCGCCTCAGAACGCTTCTTGATATACTCCGCTATCACATTCAGATCATAAGGAATCTCCGGAAGCAGTACGATGTCTGCACCACCTGCAATACCGGCATGAAGCGTCACCCATCCGACCTTATGTCCCATCACTTCTACTATGAACACACGGCTGTGGGATGTTGCCGTCGTATGGATCCGGTCGATCGTATCCGTTGCAATGTCCACCGCACTCTGAAAGCCAAACGTCATATCTGTGCCCCCAAAAGATCATTATCAATCGTCTTCGGCAGGGTGATGACATTTAATCCTTCTTCGCGAAGCATGTTAGCTGTCTTGTGCGTACCGTTTCCCCCAAGGATCACGAGGCAGTCCAGATTCAACTTGTGGTAGGTGTGCTTCATCGCCTCCACCTTGTCCACTCCGTCTTCACCGATCACTCTCATCTGCTTAAACGGCTGTCTGGACGTCCCGAGTATCGTCCCACCTCTTGTCAAAAATACCGGAAAAATCACGCTCCGTCATCATATCAAACGAAGAGTAAATCAATCCCTT
>ENA-OQHL01001608-OQHL01001608.1-human-gut-metagenome-genome-assembly--contig:-NODE-1608-length-10944-cov-3.413146_pt1 | contig 10944 bp, 12 predicted proteins | sample MGYA00242565_ERZ504723 | MGnify/ENA primary metagenome ERZ504723 (study PRJEB26092, sample SAMD00036211) | human gut metagenome | host: Homo sapiens | study: EMG produced TPA metagenomics assembly of...
CGAACATCGCTGTCCTCGAAGTCCACCCGCTTGAGGGCATCGATGATCTTGCCGTTCTGCACCAGCACCAGATTGGAGTAACGGCCCATCAGCTCGGCGCAGAGGATGTTGCGCACAAGGTCGCCCAAATGAAATATATGATGAAAATACTTTTAACCAAGGTTCTTTAGATATTATAGGAAGTGTTTCATTTAACATCACATAAAAGTTGGAAAAGTTTTTGATTTTCCATTTACCATGACCATTGGTTTAGATTCATATTATTTTGAAAAAGAGGGGGATATCTATAAGATATATAAATTTAGGGAGTTCTATGCATTTTTCTAAAATCTATGGTACAGAAGATACAATTCATTATAGATATAGAAAAAATGATTTTTCATTAGAAAAATATGGTACATATGGTGTACATGTTGATAGTGATATTCCTTTTGCCAGTGATAAGTATTCGATTTATATGTTTAGAAATGACTATGCCCCATTTAAATATGCTTTCCAATATGACTGTCTCACTCATTTAGTTAAATCTGAACTTGGGAAAGAGCTTTTAGAAAATGGTGCTAAAGAAGATTTATTAAGAATTCTATACAATAGGATAGCTTATGCTGTTGATGAAAGCCTTATGCCAGAATATGATTAAGATACCGATTTTTGGTATCATTTTTTTTACCAGTAATTTTTTCAATAATAGTTTTATTCTTTGCTTTTATGATAAGTTTTATCTACAAGTTGGCAAAAGAAATGAATGATAAAATGTTATCTTTGAGATTAAATCAATCATTTTTTAAGGTTACAAAGAAAAGGTGATTTAAGTTTAGAATGTCTGAAAAAAGGGAAGACTAGTGAACTACAAGTTCAATGACAGCTTTCATTTTTTTGTTTTACAATAATGTTGGTGATAAAAATGGATAAAAAATTAATAGACCCTTTAAAACTAGGAATGAATTTAAAAAAATATATTAAGACAATAGGATATAAAGTCAAAGATATCCAAAATTATTTATGTTTAGAATGTCCTCAACCAATTTATCGTTGGTTTAAAGGAAGTACATATCCCTCAATTCATCATTTATATGCATTAAGTTGTTTGTTTGGGGTAAGTATGAATGAATTGGTTGAAGAAAGTGATGAAAGAAAAGAATGGGGAAATCGTATTTATCAAATAAAAGAGGGAAAACTAATCTTAGAAAAGCAAGAAATTTTGTAAGCATATTTCTTGCTTATTTTTTAGTATTCAAGTATGATATAGATACCCTATAGGGGTGGGAGGTGTAGTAATGAAAAAGAAATATGATGTCATTGGGATGACATGTAGTGCATGTTCAGCTCATGTAGATAAAGCAGTAAGAGGGTTGGATGGTGTTGATGATGTTAATGTCAATTTATTACAGAATTCAATGACTGTTGAATTTAATGAAAATAAAATAAATGAAAATCAGATTTTTGAAGCGGTCGATAAAGCGGGTTATAAAGCTCAAAATATTGGTGAAAAACAGGTTTCAAATGTTCAAGAAGATGAAAATGAACATAAAAAGAAGAATTTGATTTTATCATTTATTTTCTTGATTCCTTTATTTTATATCAGTATGGGACATATGATGAATTGGCCTTTACCAAGTATTCTCTTAGGTCATGAAAATATGATGATCTTTGTTTTAGTTCAGCTATGTTTAGTTGTTCCTATTATGTTTATTAATAGAGGTTATTATATTAGAGGATTTAAGACTTTATGGAATAGAAGTCCAAATATGGATTCTTTGATTGCCTTAGGTTCTTCAGCTGCTTTTATTTATAGTTTATATGCTACTTTTATGATGGCTTATTATCTAGGAAGAATGGACATGGATATGACCCATCATTATATGATGCAACTTTACTTTGAATCTGCAGGTATGATTTTAACGTTGATTTCTTTAGGTAAATATTTAGAATCACGTTCTAAACAAAAAACGTCAGAAGCAATAGGAAAACTCATGAAGTTGATGCCTTCAACAGCTATCGTGTTAAAAGATGGCAAAGAAGTTGAAGTGGCCATTGAAGATGTTCAAATTGGTGATGTTGTGATTGTTAAACCAGGTAACAATATTCCTTTGGATGGAAAAATCATTCAAGGACATGGTTCAATCAATGAAGCGATGATTACTGGAGAAAGCTTACCGGTCGATAAAACAGTTGGTGATCAAGTTATTGGTTCAACCAATAACTTAGATGGTTATATGCAAGTAGAAGTTAGTCATGCTTCAAATGATACAACGCTTTCTAAAATCATTCGTTTAGTAGAAGAAGCAGGGGCTTCAAAAGCACCAATTGCTAAATTGGCAGATCAAATCAGTGGGATCTTTGTACCAACCGTTATTACAATTGCAATCATTACTTTCATTTTATGGTTGACCCTTGGAAATAAAGATTTCCACTTTGCCTTAAACTGTGCAATTTCAGTCCTTGTTATTTCTTGTCCATGTGCTTTAGGGCTTGCCACTCCTACAGCAATCATGGTTGGAACAGGGAAAGGGGCTAACTTAGGTATCTTAGTTAAATCAGCACAACATTTAGAAGAACTTTCTAAATGTGATACGATTGTTTTAGATAAGACGGGAACACTTACTGAAGGAAAACCTCAAGTTACAGAAGTTTATCCAATTGGTGTAAGTGAAAATGATTTATTGAAATATGCGGGTTCGATTGAACAATATTCTAAACATCCACTTGCCAAGGCGATTCATAATTATGTTTTAGAACAAGGTTTATCTATTGATTCATTAGATCATTTTGAAATGAAACAAGGATTAGGTCTTGTGGGTAATTTAAAGGGAGAAATTCTTTTATCAGGAAATAGACGTTTGATGGAAGAAAATGATGTTGATCTTTCTTCGATTGAAGATCTCTATAAAGAATTATCATCTAAAGGAAAGACACCTTTATTCTATAGCTATGCCGGTCAACTTATTGGTTTAATCATTGTTTCAGATGTCTTGAAACAAACAAGTAAACATGCTATTAATTGTTTAAAAGATATGCATATGAATATCTATATGTTAACTGGGGATAATCAATTAACTGCCAATGCAATAGCAAGCGAATTAGGAATTGAAGCGATTGGTGAAGTCTTACCACAAGATAAAGAAAAACATGTCAGAGAATTACAAGAAAAAGGACATCGTGTAATCATGGTGGGTGATGGAATCAATGATGCACCTGCTCTTGTTAGAAGTGATGTTGGTATTGCAATGACTTCTGGTATTGATATTGCGATTGAATCAGCAGATATTGTATTAATGAAAAATGATTTACAAGATGTTGTTGTTGCTTATGAACTTTCAAAAGCAACGATTAAAAATATTAAAGAAAACTTATTCTGGGCATTTTTCTATAATGTGATAGGAATTCCTATCGCTGCCGGTGTTTTCTATCCATTCTTTGGTTTATTATTAGATCCAATGTTTGGGGCAGCAGCGATGTCGTTAAGTTCTGTCTTTGTAGTTTCAAATGCTTTAAGACTTAGATTCTTTAAACCACAACATCAAATAATTCAAATAAAGGAAAATAGGAAAAAGGAAGAAAAGAAGATGAAAAAAATATTAGTAGAAGGAATGAAGTGTGAACATTGTAAAGCACACGTAGAAAAAGCGTTAAATGCTATTGATGGTATTCAAGCAACAGTTGATCTAGAAAAAAACTGTGCTTTTGTAGAAGGTGAAGCCGACGAAGCAACACTAAAACAAGCCATTGAAGAAGCTGGATATACTTATAAAGGAATTGAATAAGTATGATGGCCGATAAAAAAACAGGTCACAAGACTTTTAAAAACAGCAAGAGGACAAATTGATGGAATCTTAAAAATGGTGGAAGAAGATCGTTATTGTATTGATATTTCACATCAAATCATGGCAAGTGAAGCTATTTTAAAAAGAGTCAACAAAGAAGTCTTAAAAGCTCATATGACACATTGTGTACATGATGCAGTCAATAGTGAAGATTGTGATCAAAAAATAGAAGAAATGATTAAAGTATTAGATAATTTATTGAAATAAGAAATCTTTTAAAAAGGTTTCTTATTTTTTGTACAAAAAAGTATAATACCGGCTTATATAAGCCGGTATTGGTGATTTACAAAGTATATACTATAGATGAACAAAAAGAAAAGGTTATATATAAAAAAGAATTTTAAATGTAATAGAAATTGTATTGAATATTGTATTAATTGTATGTTTGGTGAAATCAATCAAGGATAAAAGAGAATCTTAAATAAAAGAATCATTCAAAATAACACAACTGTTTTGTTACCTTATAAATAGTGCTAGAAAATGTGAAAATATATCCATTGTTTGTATCGAATAGAAAAATAAAAGTGTATAATTAAACTAATAGTAGTTAGGAGGAAGAATTATGAGCAGATATGTATTAGGATTAGATATAGGAATTACTTCTGTAGGGTATGGTGTAATAGATATTGATAATAATTTATTTGTGGATTATGGTGTAAGGCTTTTCAAAGAAGGAACTGCTGCAGAAAATGAAACGCGAAGAACTAAAAGGGGTTCAAGACGTTTAAAAAGAAGAAAATCTAATCGTTTAAATGATATGAAAAATCTTTTAAAGGAAAATGAATTATATTTTGAAGATTATCGAAATTATAATCCTTATGAGGTAAGGGTTAAAGGATTAAAAGAAAAGTTATTGCCTGAAGAACTATGTACAGCAATTATGCATATAACAAAATCAAGAGGAACAACTTTAGAAGCACTTGCTGATGAAAGTCAAGATGATGAAGGAACAAAAGCAACGCTTTCAAAAAATGCAAAAGAATTAAGCAATGGAAAATATGTTTGTGAAGTTCAATTAGATAGATTAAACAATAATCATAGAATAAGAGGCGCAGAAAATAATTTCAAAACAGAGGATTATGTAAAAGAACTCAAAGAAATATTAAAACATCAAGATTTAAATGAAGAATTATGTAATCAAATTATTGAAATAGTTTCAAGAAGAAGACGTTATGATCAAGGTCCAGGTAGTGAAAAATCACCTACTCCTTATGGAAGTTATCGTCTGGTAGATGGTGTTTTAAAACATGTTAATTTAATTGATGAAATGCGGGGAAGATGCAGTGTTTATCCAAATGAATTTAGAGCACCAAAACAATCCTATACAGCTGAGTTATTTAATTTATTGAATGATTTAAATAATCTAACGATTAAAGGTGAAAAAATAACAGTTGAAGAAAAGAAAAAGGTTATCGCAGTTGTTAATGAAAAAGGAAATATTACAGTTAAACAATTACTTAAATTATTAGATGCTCAAGAAGATGAAGTTACAGGATTTAGAATTGATAAAAATGATAAACCATTAATTACAGAATTTAAGGGTTATAGTAAAGTTTTAAAAGTCTTTAAAAAATATAACCAACAAGAATTACTAGAAGATAAATTGATTGTTGATCAAGTTATTGACATATGTACAAAATCAAAAGGTATTGATGAAAGAAAAAAAGATATTAAAGAATTATATCCTGAATTTGATAATGAGTTAATTGAAGAATTAGCTTCAATTAAAGGTGTTTCTGCTTATCATTCATTATCTTTTAAAGCAATGCATATGATCAATAAAGAAATGCTTACAACAGAAATGAATCAAATACAAGTTCTTCATGAAATAGAAATGTTTGATAAAAATAGAAAATCATTAAAGGGTAAGAAAAATATTGAACCTGATGAAGAAGCTATTCTATCTCCAGTTGCTAAAAGAGCGCATCGAGAAACATTTAAAGTCATTAATGCATTAAGAAAAAAATATGGGGAATTTGATAGTATTGTTATTGAAATGACAAGAGATAAAAATTCAAAGGAACAAGTAAAGCGAATAAATGATAGTCAAAAAAGATTTAAAAGCGAAAATGATCGAGTTGATGGAATTATTAAAAATTCAGGTATTGATCCAGAAAGAGTTAATGGAAAAACAAAAACGAAAATTCGTCTTTATTTACAACAAGATTGTAAGACAGCCTATACGCAACAAGATATTGATTTACATACATTGATTTTTGATGATAAAGCTTATGAAATCGATCATATTATTCCAATATCTGTTTCATTGGATGATTCTCTTACTAATAAAGTATTAGCTTCTCGTTTAGAAAACCAACAAAAAGGTAATCTAACACCAATGATGGCTTATTTAAAGGGAAAATTTACGGGTGGTAATTTAGAAAAATATAAATTATTTGTAAGTAGTAATAAAAATTTTAATGGCAAAAAAAGAAATAATTTACTTACTGAACAAGATATTACAAAAGAAGATGTAGCAAGAAAGTTTATTAATCGTAATTTAGTAGATACAAGCTATGCTTGTCGTACAGTATTAAATACTTTACAACATTATTTTAAAGATAATGAAATAGATACGAAAGTTCATACTATTAGAGGACAATCAACGAATATTTTTAGAAAACGAATAAATTTACAAAAAGATAGAGAACAAGATTATTTCCATCATGCTATTGATGCATTAATTGTTGCTTCTTTAAAGAAAATGAATATCGTCAATTCATATTTGATGCACTATAACTATAGTGATTTATATGATGAAGAAACAGGAGAAGTATTTGATGTTTTACCTGATAAACAATTTATTGATCAAAGATATATTTCATTTATCTCTGATTTAAAAAATATTTATCAAGAATCAATACAGGCTGTAGAGAACGGAACCAAGTTTAAAGTAGATTTTAAAACACGAAGTTTCAAACTTAATGGCCAATATATTATACAGAATTCGCAGTATGAGGGAGACTTAGGTGTGGAATTATGCGCTTCTCTTGATGAGTTTCTGTCTAATGTAGAGCATTTATATACTCGATATAAACATTCTATTCCATCAACAATGAGTGAATGTAAAAGCCGAAAATACTTTAAGGCTTTGTCTGATAAAGATTTGGAGGATGAAGACATGTTGTTTGGAGTTGGTCGAGATATAGCACAAGTCGAATTGGAATTATACATTCTCTGTCAAATAATATTGGGTATAGGTTGGGATGCTAATAAAATGGGTAAATGGTTTTGGCAAAGCAACAAAGATAGAGATTTAGTAATTCTCAAAAACTGGGTTACAGTAGAGAAATAAATAATCAGACTAAAAATTAAATTATTAATAAGTTATGAAACAGTTAAAATTTGAATGTCCTGAGTGTGGTACCGAGTTTACGCTTACAGCTAATACAAACCAAAGCTAAGGAGCGTATTGAAGCTCTAAAGAAAGCTGGTGTTGATGTTAGTGAGCTTTTTGCAATGCAAAGTGCAGATGGTTTGGAGTTTATAGCCTCAAAAAGAGATGGTGTCATTAGTATCTTGGAAGAAGATGATCCAATCTTCCAGGCCATTATAATTCAAGGCACAATTCCTAATCGGCAATTATTCAGACGTTGGGTAATGGCACAGATGTTCCGCATAATTTATATAACTACCAATACCCACGGTGCTTATAAGCCAATTGGAGTTTCAGAGGTGATTCGTAATATGGGATATGAATATCAGTGGAAGATGCTAAATAACGAGTTGTACGCCCAGCACAAAATGATGCAGAATGGTGATGTCGATAATTTCAGAGATCGAAATCGCTGGTTCAACAAAAGAGTGGTATTAGATATGGCAAAAGACTATATCGAGAAACTCAAAAAGAGATTTGAGAAGTTGAAATTGAGAAAATGTAAAGGGGTACCGTATAAACGTATCAACGGCCAAAACATTTTCGTTGATGATTTTGATAAAAAAGTAATCAAGCCATTGTTGTTTGCAGTACATAAAATACAACATGCCGAAAACACTTATGAACTTTGGCATTCGGTGCAGGAGTTCAATAAAAGGCGTATCAAAATGCATTGGGGTACTCCTCAAAATGCAGCATGGCTAGATGCTTACAAAGGAGCTGGAGCGTTCTTTACAATGCAGAACATGATTCGTTTTCATAATTGCGTTATCATTGATGACAATGGAAAAACATTAAGTAAAAACGCGTCCCTTGCTTTTTTGAATAAGAAGGCAAAGTTGTACGAGAATAGAGAAGGTTGGCGTTTGATTGGTATGTTGAAGAAAACGCTGGATGACAACAACATTGATGTGGTTGCTAAAATGAAGGAATGGCGTAAATAACTTAATCAAGGCAGTTTTCATAAACCAGTTTAGGTACATTTCCTCTGGTTTATGAAAATAAAATTAGAAAGATTGATTATGAGAAACGATATAATATTCAAACGTTCCGTCCAATTTCGGGACCAAAATAAAAACAGTTGGACTGTAGATTTTGAGGTTTATAAAGAAGAATCTACTCGTATAAACCGTGAAACATTGCAAAAATTTAAACAAAGTTTCAGCGTTTCGGTATGTGGGGCTGGTGGTATGAGTGCTGGGCAATGCTACGATCATATAAATCCTCGTACAGAAGGACAAAAGAAACTTTTGGAATTTTGGAACAAATATCATCTAGGTGGTATGTCTGGCGGTACAGTTCGTCAAGATGAATATTTAAACGGTGAGCAATATGTTAACGACTACAATTACTTTGTGGAGTTGTTTAAAACATATAATGAGCATTACCGTGAACAGTTTGATGATATTTCTTTTCAGATTCTTGTTAAGAATTTTAATATTAGTGACGCGGCTATAATACAGGTGAGAAATGTGCTTTATGAGAAAATGAGGAATAATCCCATTCAATATATCCTTGGATTGTCAAACAAATACTTACATACATCTTCAGACTACAACGTAAAATGTTTCTTTCTTGCTATAAAAGGCTTATATGTAGATAATGGATATAAATATGGTAATGGCTGGTTATACAGTCCGCTTCCAGATAATATTGAAGAGATCATAAATAATATTTGTGACCTTGTTGAAGAAGAAGAAACTGCGTTAACAGAAGAACTGGAAGCGGTTTTTGACATGGGTAAAGAAGGGTTTATTGCCACAAAAGAAATCATCCAGCAAGTAATGGATTTACGTGAATGTGACGAAGATGAAGCCAAACGATTTGTAGCCCTGGGAGTACATTTGGGATGTACATTCGGTGATTTGAATGATACATTTGAAGAATGTTCCTATGGTGAACAACTATACTGTGCAAATGGTATTGATTATTATATTGGTACAGAAGATGAACTGACTAATATAGCTAGTGATAGAGTACATAATGATGATGAATACGCGTATTTATGGCGTGAATCTGTGGCGGCTCAAAGAACTACTGATTCGTTGAGTGATTGGTTGGATTCAATCATAAGTGAGGATGGTTGGTGCTCGGTACTTAATTCTTGGGATGGACGGTATGAAGAATATAAAATTGCCGGAGAATATATTTGTGTTTGTAGGTCATAAAATATTGAATTATCATGGAATATATGGAGCATTCTAATTTTTACGCCATGTGTGATAAAATTAGAAAAATGGAAGCTAGAGTAATTACATTTAGCATTGGAAGCTCATGGTGGCGAATTTGTCTGGATTAATGATGAAAACGATGAGGAAGAATTATATGACCCGCCTATAATCCTAGTCAACCTGAATGACGGATCTATGGATGTCGTGATCCATAAGGTATGGTTGAATGACGGATGCATTGAATTATCGGCTTTTGATAACGAATGGGGCAACAAGGTAGATATTGAACTGGAGGATATTGTTCCTGGACACCTTGCATATCTTATAGAGTACATGCCTATCACAGACAAGGTAAAATCTGTGGCAATAAATAATGATTAATATGGGGCACAAAAAGACGATTGATTATTGGAGACACCCGACCAAAAGGGAAATCAAGTTCGGTGAGGGAGCTATTCATTGGTTAACAGTGGATATTGAAAAAGTTCAGAAGCCAGACGGAAGTTTGAAGAAATGGTTTATTCATACAGACGGACTAAGGTACAATCGACCATAGTTAAAGTGATGTCTGTAAAGCAAAGGCTGTTCTAACAAAATAGAGCAGCCTTTTGTGTTAAACAATGGTTAAAGTGGACAACTATTCACACCATATAAAACAATAAAATCTATTCACATTAAAACAGTAATAAATATGCCATTGAAAATTGAGAATATCAAGTTGGCAGGAACCAAGTTTGATGGTCGCGCTAAGTTGTCACCAGAACAACGTCAGGCTATTCAGATTTTGTCCCGTGAAGGATATAGCCAAAGAAGACTGGCCGCTATGTTCAATGTTAGTAAGCGGCTTATACAATCTATACTATCTCCTCCTGTTCGCAAGCACTCTAAACAATATCCAACAGAATATTGGACAGAGTTAAAACGGAAGTGTCGAAAAAAGAAAATTGATTTATATAAAAATGGAAAGATCAAGTTTAATAACAAGCTGAAAAATAAATGAAACGCAAGCGTATCAAGTATGTAGCTAACATTGATTTTGGCTATCGTTCAATTACTGATGCAAAGCAATATATAAAAATATTCTTGAAATCGCTTCTTTCGCAAATAGGGTTACAACTAGGAATAGACTATATCGTAACAGCTAATCATTTGCGAATTAGACATGTGAAAAATATTACAGGAAAAATAACTACCACACTTAAAGAGATATTCCCAGTATTCAATTTTTATTGGAAGACTCCAAGACTATTGGTGTGGTTCTAGAATCAATATTAATAATAATTTACAAGTATGGAAAAGCATTCTATTTCGGTTTTAGGAGCCGACAAGAAACAGTATGAAAATCGCAGATTTCAGAGCAAGAGGTATGAATTATACTAATGCTATTGGCATTATCGTAACAACAGAATTTATGAGCCGTATTTTGGCGTTTGTACACCTGGGCAAGAACGATGGGGAAAACACCGATAGGGTCTTGACTGAAGAACAGAATGAATCCGTTGCCATGCAAACTTTCTCCGGTTTGGACCTAACCAAACGTATTGTAGAAGGACAGGCTGGTATTGACGGAATG
>ENA-OQHL01001612-OQHL01001612.1-human-gut-metagenome-genome-assembly--contig:-NODE-1612-length-10893-cov-6.295096_pt1 | contig 10893 bp, 12 predicted proteins | sample MGYA00242565_ERZ504723 | MGnify/ENA primary metagenome ERZ504723 (study PRJEB26092, sample SAMD00036211) | human gut metagenome | host: Homo sapiens | study: EMG produced TPA metagenomics assembly of...
AAAAATCATCATATGAAACAGAGTATGTCCAGAGTTGCACACTGCATTGACAATGGACCAATGGAAGGATTCTGGGGAATCCTAAAACGAGAAATGTATTATAAACAGCGTTTTAACGATAGAAGTTTTTTGATTACAGCGATAGTTAATTACATAGATTATTACAACAATGAACGACTTCAAAGAAAACTACATGTAATGACACCAATGGAATATCATAAGCAATACACAAAAGCAGCATAAAATATCGCCAGCCATAACATGGCTGACGATACAAAAATTTATTATTTTTTATTGTCCTCTTGACAGGGAGCACACCAAGATTTAACTTTACTTGACCGCTTTTTATTTGCTGAAGTTATGGAGGATCCTAAGACATTTGAGAATATATTATCTATTATTCTTGGAGAAGATATCTCCATCAAAGGCCGTCCACAATCTGAACATGAAAATCGAACTTCGCCTCTAAAACGGCAAGTGCGACTTGACGTATGGGCAGAGGATGAAACCGATGCTGTTTATAATGTAGAAGCTCAAAAAGAAAATACGAAAAATCTTCCTCATAGAAGTCGTTTTTATCAGGCTCTGATTGACTCCAAATTATTAGATCCTGGAGAAGTAGATTTTTCGAATATGAAAGACTGTTATTCTATTATCATTGCACCTTTCGATCTGTTTGGAAGAGGATTATATCAATATACTTTTCAAATGACTTGTGCTGAAACTGGTCAGCCATTAGAAGATGGTGCTACGCGAATTTTTCTAAATACGCATGGTAAAAATTCAGAAGATATTAGTCCTGAATTAAAGGAGCTTCTTTACTATATGGAACATACTACTGAAGAAATATCTTGCTCTACTTCACGCCTTCAGGAAATTAAGAATCACGTCAATATTGTGAAATCCAGCGAAGAGATTGGAGTGAAATATATGCAGGAATGGGAAGAAAAGATTCTTGAGAAGCGAAAAGCACGTGCTGAAGGGCGAGTTAAGGGGCGTGCTGAAGGAGAAACCTTCCGATTAATTCAACTAATAAAAAAGAAAATCCAGAAATCAAAATCTTTCATTCAAATTGCTGACGAACTGGAAGAAGAACCTGACAACATTCAATCACTTTACGAATGCATTTCGCAGAATATTAATCTAACAACTGAAGAAATCTACAAAATCTACATCTCACCTGATAAAACTGAAGATTAATAAAGAACTCCACAGCATACGCTGTGGAGTTCTTACATTATCAATATTCAATTTCATTAAGAAATGATAAATCTTATTCGTCAGCTTTTCCTTCAGATCCGAATAATTTGATCTTTGTGATTACCATATCTTTGATAGCTTCAGCACCTGGTGCTAATAATTTACGAGGGTCGAAACCTTTTCCTTCAAGGTCTTTTCCTGCTTCGATATATTTACGTGTAGCGTCAGCAAATGCAAGCTGGCATTCTGTATTAACATTGATCTTAGCTACTCCAAGAGAGATTGCTTTTTTTGATCATGTCATCAGGAATTCCTGTACCACCGTGTAATACTAATGGCATATCTCCTGTTAACTGCTGGATCGCATCTAATGTATCGAAGCTTAATCCTTCCCAGTTTTCTGGGTATTTTCCGTGGATGTTTCCGATTCCTGCTGCAAGCATTGTTACTCCAAGATCTGCAACTGCTTTACATTCTTCTGGATCTGCACATTCACCTTTACCGATAACTCCGTCTTCTTCTCCACCGATAGATCCAACTTCAGCTTCGACAGACATTCCTTTTCCTGTTGCAACTTTTACAAGTTCTTTTGTTTTTTCAACATTTTCTTCGATTGGATAGTGAGATCCATCAAACATGATAGAAGAGAATCCAGCTTCGATACATTTGTAGCATCCTTCGTAAGAACCATGGTCTAAGTGAAGAGCTACTGGTACAGAAATGTTTAATTCTTCTAACATTCCGTTAACCATTCCTACAACAGTTTTATATCCTGTCATATATTTTCCTGCTCCTTCAGAAACACCAAGGATCACTGGAGATCTTGTTTCTTCTGCTGCTAATAAAATGGATTTTGTCCACTCTAAGTTGTTGATGTTGAACTGTCCAACTGCGTAATGTCCGGCTTTTGCCTTATTTAACATTTCTTTTGCTGATACTAACATAGTTTGTCCTCCATATAATTCGTTAACTTTTTCACATCTAGTTTATTATACTCTATTTATACGTGGGTTGCAAGTTCTGAGTATTGACTAATTTTCATGTATTATTTCTGTTTTTTTTGAACAATTTCTTCATAGAGATCTTCAATATTCTGGTCCTTCAAGAAATTTTGAATTGTTACAATACGGATTCCTGGATTTGCTGCCTCTGCTCTTTCCAGAAGATTCTCATGTGTAACAATAACATTAACATCTTGAGGCACTTTTTCAATAGCATAGTTCTTTACATCCATCTTAATTCCTGCTTTTTCAAGTCTTTTTCTGAAAGAAGTCGCCCCCATTGCGCTGCTTCCAAGTCCTGCATCACATGCAAATACAACTTTATTGATATCTTCTGTAGAAGCTGTTACCTGTTCTTTTGCTCCTTCTAAAATGTCTTTTCCTTCTTGTTTCATAGCTTTGGATTTTTCCTGAGATTTCATCAGTTCTTCATCATCCACATCTTTTGATGCTCTGATCAGTAATCCATTTATGACAAAACTCACCACTGTCGCTACAAGAACTCCTGCGATCACTCCAACAAAATTTCCTTTTGGTGTTAATGCAAGATAAGAGAAAATAGATCCTGGACTTGGTCCTGCAACCAGTCCGACATTAAATAAACTAAATGTAACGATACCACTGGCTGATCCTGCGATCATTCCAAGAATTGTGATTGGTTTCATTAATACATATGGAAAGTAAATCTCATGAATTCCACCGAAGAAGTGAATAATGATCGCTCCCGGTGCTGTTTTCTTTGCCTGTCCTTTCCCAAAAACAGAATATGCTAATAATAATCCGAGTCCTGCCCCTGGGTTTGATGCTACCATAAAGAAAATAGACTTCCCAACTGCTAACGACTGCTGCATTCCTAATGGATAATAAATTCCTTGGTCGATTACGTTATTTAAAAATAATACTTTTGCTGGTTCATTTAAAATCGCTAATGCTGGTAATGCTCCTGTTTTTACAATTGCCTGAATCACTGTCGTCAAAAAATTATTTGCCTGTACAATTGCTGGTCCGATAAATGAATATGATAATAAACATAAGATCAGCCCGATAATTCCAAGTGAGAAATTATTGATGATCATTTCAAATCCTGCTGGTGCTTTATCTTCAATAAATTCATCAAATTTTTTAATCACCCACGCACTTAATGGTCCCATGATCATCGCTCCAAGGAACATTGGAATATCTGCTCCGATGATCAATCCAATCGTCCCTATTGTTCCTGCTACCCCTCCACGATCACCGCCAACTAATTTACCTCCCATGAAAGAAATTAACATTGGTAATAAATATTTTGACATTGGAGATACGATCTGAGAAAATGCCTTGTTTGGCATCCATCCTGTATCAATAAATAATGCTGTTAAAAATCCCCATGCAATAAATGCCCCCATGTTCGGAATTACCATTGTTGTCAGAAATCCACCAAACGCCTGCATTCTGGCTCTTAAACTTTTTTGCTTCATAAATTACCTCCTGACCCAAAATTGGTCACTCTTTTCTTATTTTCTTATTTATTTTTCGATCGATCATTTCTGCGTATACAAGGTTTCCGGACACCTTAAATACCTTTATAAATTAATAAATTACACTACTCAAATACTTCTTTGATCTGTGATGCCTCTTTTGCACCAAATAATCGTTCCATCTTGTCATCATTAATTAAAATTTCTGCAAGATCTGCCATAGCATCTAAATGTACATTTGCATCTGCAGCCGCTAATGCTAATAAAACTTGCACTTTCTGTTCTTCTGGAAATTCAACAGGTTCTTTTAAATGCAAGATAGACATCCCTGTCTTAACTGCTCCACATTCTGGTCTTGCATGTGGCATAGCAAACCCTGGAACAATAATCATATATGCCCCATTTACGTGGACATTCTGGATCATCGCATCCATATATTCCTGTTTGATAAATCCTTCTTTCAACAATGGTCCCGCTGCCACTTTGATCGCTTCTTCCCAACTGTTCATCATATCTCTAAAAGCGATTCTTTCTCCGATTAACTCACTTAACATTCTTATCCCTCCCTGTTATACACACTTCTTAAATACTCATTAAAATAATCTTCCAAAATATTTTTGATTTTTGGAAATACGATTTCTTCTTGTCCACGCTTTATTTCTTCCAAGAATTCTTCATCTTCAAACATTTCATTACTGATGCTTGAAACTGCAAGTGTTCTTCTTTCATCATCTTCTGGAATCAACATGACAATGATCGCCCTTGTCTTTTTAAAGTATGAATCTTTGAAATGATCTCCTTCTGGAAGTACTACAATGAATTGTGATTTGTTCGATCACAGCTGTTCTCGCATGTAAGAAGACTATTCCAAATTCCTCGATCACCTGCGTTGACAATGCTTCTCTCTCGGAAAAATCTTTATATAATTGTTCTTTTTTGTTCGTATCTTCAGTAAAATGATCACTAATCTTCAAAAGTGCTTCTGTAAATGAAATATTTTCTGGTAAATATCTAAAACAAAATCCTTTGATGATAGAGTTGATCTCATTTGTGATCAATGTTGCCTCATATACATTTACATTGTTCTTTTGCGGCTTTTCCTTTTTTTTCTTTCCATGCAAAAAATTCTATTTTTTCAGAAATCTTATTTAAATCATCTTCAGAAAGCATCGGATCTACACAAATACTTTCTTGTTTGGAATCAATTGGAAATGTGGAAATCAAGAAATCTACATCTGTATTTTTTATATGTCTTGTCTCCACAACTTCTGTTCTGATCTGATCTCCAAAATGATGTCTTAACTTTGATGATAATAAAATTGAAATTCCAATTCCATTGGAGCATACAATTCCAATATTAACAATCTGGCGATTTCTTCTTTTGTGATCTAACCGCATCATCGCCCCTCCAAAATGCAGTGTCAAAAAACCAACTTCATCTTCTGGCATTCTGCATGATAAAACACGTTCCATAACTTTCGCTGCATCCTTTGCTTTCTCAAATATCTCTGGATAACCTTGTCTTGTTTGTTCCAACAATGGATTTTTAATCGGAATTCTATGAACCAGCCTTGTGATCGTTGGCTGTAAGTGAGCGATCATTCCTTCCATAAAATCTGCATCATCTTTTAATTCATAGGCTGCCACTGGATCGAAGGCATTCGCCATCTCATAGATCATGTCTTTGATATTGATCTGTTCATTTCCTACACAGATACATTCGCCCTCTCTTTGTATATATTGATACTTACATCCCTGAAGAAAAATATATAGTGCATAAACTTCATTTTTCCCTATACATATCTTAAATTCTTTTTCCATGATCACTGCAAGATTATAAATAAATTCATAATTTTTTGGATGCTGAATCTCATTGGCTTTCAGTAATTCTGATATATATTTATGCTGTTTGATCCTTTGGATACTAATTGCTGTGTAAAGAAGAAAATTCTTTACTGAATATCCTGTCAATTTATCTATGATATCTTTCCCTGTTGCTTTTACAAAATATTTGATCTTATCATAAATATCTGTTTCTATAAAACTTTGATCTTGATACTTACTTGCATAAGCAAGCAATGCTTTTCGATAATCTTCTTCCTTATATACAAGCCCTACACCAAATCCAGCTCTTCTTAATAATAAAATATTCTGTCTTTGAAACCATTCTTCCAATGATTCCAAATCCTTACTTACCGTTGGTTCACTTACTTGCAGCATATCCGCATAATAAAATAATTTCTGCAGTTCATCCTCTTGCATCATCGCAAGAATTAATTTTTGCTGACGCTCTTCCCTGTTTCTTGGATCAAAATGATCACTTTTCTGTAATTCTGTCAACAATCTTTGTTTGTCTTGTAGATCACCTGTTAATTCAAATCCTGTTCGGGATTTTCTCTCCAATTTCAACCCACATTTTTCTAATGAAGAGTCAATATGATCCAGTTCCCGAAAGATCGTTCGTTTGCTGATCTGTAACTGTTCGGCAAGTTTCGCTGCCGGGATTGGCTTGTCTGCATTCAATAATAGAAAAAGAATCTGCATTAATCTTGGTGTAAATTCCACTTCTTACTCCTTTGTTATTTTTCTAGTGCCATTGTCTTTAAGAGATATTTCTCTGCTTCTTCACACCATACATTATGATTCTTTTTGCAGATTCTAGCAAGTTCTGCAAACATTTCATTATCTTTTCCTAACTTTTCAAAATCTTCAATTGCTGTTAGTTCCATCTTAATATGAGGGTAAATTAATTTCTTACCACCTGGAATTTTTGGAAGGTTTAAAATCGTATCTGGTGCTGCATTGATTCCTCCGATATGTGTGATCATATAAGATGGATTGATTTTTCCTTCTTCGGATAATTTTAAAGATTCTAACATATCTCCGGTAGATCCTCCAGATGTTCCGCAAATATGTGTTGATTCATAATGTACATTATAAAAGTTAAAGTTTGCACTAAATTCGTTATCTGTTGGTCCTGCAAAGAAATTTAGACATCCATCATTTCCAAGGAGATGGTCTGCCATCTCGATCAATGGTTTGACTGGTGCAAATACGAAAGTTTCATTATATCCTTTTCCGTCATTTAAGTTTTTAAGATCTTCGACTGCATGATCATTGTCTTTTGTATTAACGTAGATTAATTCCACCCCATTTTTTGCTGCATCTTCAGGATTAATCAATAGTTTTGCTCTTTCCAGTCTGGCTTCATCAATATCTACAACAACCACTCGTTTGGAATTATATGGTCCATGCACTGCATAGTCGATCGCTCCTAATCCCATTGGTCCGGCACATCCAAGAAGCGCTACACTTCCGCCGTCTTTTAATCCCATCTGATGTTCATAAACATATGGTGTTGTATGATATGTCGCATGGAATGCTCCAATGATACATGACATCGGTTCTGCTAAAGATGCATTGGCAAAATAATTACCTTTATATGGGAGAACACAACCAAGATCAATGGATACTTTTGGAATAATACAGTATGTTGCATTTCCTCCATAATATTCATAACTGTATCCTGCGGAATATCCACTTGGAAGTCCCATTGCTGGCTGAAGAACAAATTTCTCTCCAACTTCAAACTGGTCTTTCAATTTCTCTCCGACTTTAACGATATAACCACCGAACTCGTGTCCTGTGATCACTGGATGTTCTTTGCTGACATCATCTGGAACTCGTTTATGATCTCCACCTCGGATCGCTGCTTTGTATGTGGAAAGACATACACTGTTTGACACAACTTTTACGAGTAATTCCTCTTCTCCGATTTCTGGAAGATCTACTTCTTTTACATAGACTTCATTTTTTCCTGATAGTACTGCTGCTGTTGCTTTCATATTCTTGTACCTCCTGCCTCTACATTACATTTTGATGTAATCGTTATCTTCTTCTACTTTTAATAACAGATTTCCTTTTAAAGAATCTTTTAAAACTCTTTTTACATTTTTACTGTCACTGTTTTGATACCATGCCACAGCTTCTTCTCTTGTGAGACCCCCTTTTTCCTTTCTTGAGATCAGACGTTCTTTCAACATCTCTTCCTCGGCCAGGATCAAGATTTTATAGTCTGCGTATTGCTGCATGGATTTCCATGGTTCTTGTTTTAATAGTAACCAGTTCCCTTCGATCAAAATGATATCTTTGGTAACTTTAATCTGATCTTCCACAACGTCGTGAAGATTTCTATCATAAATCGGCCATAAAATATCTTCTATTTTTATCTTCTCAAGTTTCTGTCTTAATTTTTCTGTGTCATATGTTTCCGGACATCCTTTTACCTGCTTCATTGGAACTTTTTCTCCAAGCACGATCGCATCATGAGAATTAATATAATCAGAGTGATAATGAAATCCATCTAATCCTAATGCTTGAATGTCTGTAAACTCTTGATCTTGTTTTGATAAATATTCCAAAAACTCACATAATGTTGTCTTTCCAACAGCCGGCGGTGCTGCCATAAATACAATGATCCGTTCCTTTTTTTCCTTTTGTAACTGCTGTAATTGTTTTAATAAAGGAAGAAAAACTTTCTGGATCGTGTCTTCGTTATAGACCGCTGTCATTTCAAATCCATTGACTTTAAATAAATATTCTTTCCATTCTTTCATATGGCACCTCTTTCTTTATGTTTATTATACGATGTGTTCTTATACAAGTACAAGCAATAGACCTTTTACTTTGGCAGCATTAAAAAGTGCCATCTTTTTCTGTTACAAAAAAGATGGCACTTTTGATCTGTGACAAATATTTAATTAAATTTTGTGTAATGAATGAAGTCTCCCAAATAATCATATCCAAACTGGTACACCAGTATATTTCTGATCACCGCATATCCAAAGAAAATACACACTCCCAAAATCAACATCCACAATCTCGGCTTCATGCTCTTCATCTCTCTGGCTGTCAGTTTCTTTACCATCCATCCTGCAATACACCATAGAAACATAACCCCGGTATATACAACGGTTGGATTACATAAAAATGCTCTCTCAATATCCAAATGCAGCAGTGCAATCACACTTCTTGTCCCGCCGCATGCCGGACAATAGAAATGCGTTACTTCCTTAAAGAAGCATGGCATACTTCCTATGATCTTATATAGAGTCATCATTTTCATCGATATATGTATCATAATGTGTATTAAACTCTTTCATTTCATTCTGAAAATCCGAACTAAGCAAAATATTCACAACAAAAACTGTGATCAAGATCACAGAACCAATGATGCCTATAATCCCACAGATCAATCCTGCTTTCGCCTTATTTCCTCTTGTTCCTCTGACTTTTGGTGTCACCGCAAAACAAATGACCGCTGCAATCCCAATGATAATTGCGATTGGCGTGCAGCAACAACTGACCATACATACAACTGCTATGATTCCAAGGATCATTGTTGCGATCGCAATTCCACTTGTCTGCTCCTGCTGTGGTTGTTCTATGTGATCATCTTCGTAACGATATCGTCTGTATGAATCATCATCTTGTGTATGATATTCTTGTGTTGAATCTTCATCTTTGATCTCGTATCCAGTATACGGATCGTATCTCTTATCTTCCATATTTTTTTCCTCTACTTTCTAATGTAGCGAATCATTCCAGGCCCTAATTTATCCGTTGGACGAGAAATAAATTCATGTTTGTGATAAAATGGTTCTCTTCCGATCGCACACATCAGATCCAGCATGATCTCGGTTCCTTCTTCACAAAGATCCTCTACATACTTGATCAGATCTTCAATGATCGCACTTCCAATTCCATAATGCTGATAATCTGGATGAATCATTAAATCCTGAATGTAACAAATGACCGCCCCGTCACCTACAAGTCGTCCCATTCCAACGATCTTGGCATCAATGTATGCGCAGACGATATACAAACTGTTGTCTAAGGCTTTCCTCGCCTGTGTTCTTGATAATGGTTTAAAGTTAACCGCTTTTCTTAATTCCAGATACGTATCAACTCCTACATTATTTGATACTAGTGTTACTAATTTCATTCTTTCCTTGTCTTCTTTCTTCTATATAATATGTTTCTCTTCCTAATGTCAAAATTATTTCTCTGATTGGCTATCATCTTATCACGAATTTTATCACATTACAAGAAATGAATCTTTCTTATTATATTTTATAATTTTATACACAATAAAACAGGTGATTTTTATTTTTTTCCACAAAAATCACCTGTTTCTTCTATATAATAGTAGATATTTTAAGAACTAATCCTGTAATGCATCTACATCACGTTCTCCGGTACGGATCTTAACTACATTCCTTACTTCGTAACTGAAGATCTTCCCGTCACCAACTTCTCCTGTAAATGCAGATTTCTGAATAGCTTCGATCGTTTTTCTTTCCCATTCTTCAGAAGATACGACGATCTCAAATTTAATCTTTGGACGCATCATCATATCAACTTTTGTTCCACGGATAACTTCTGTAAAACCTTTCTGTGCTCCGCATCCCATAACCTGTGATACTGTGATTCCATTAACTCCGATTTTGTTTAAAGCTTCTTTGACATCTTCGAATTTCTCTTCTCGAACGATTGCATTAATTTTGATCAACATATATTTTCACCTCTTTTAATCTAAACCATTAAAACTTGGGTAAGCATTCTCTCCATGTTCTGATACATCCAATCCGACTTTCTCGGCTCTTTCTTCAACTCTTAATGGAGTAAAGATACGGACAATCGCGATACAGATCAGGCTTCCGACTACTGCAACTGCGATAGATACAAGAATCCCTATGATCTGTGCTACAAACAATCTTGTTTCTCCAAACACTAATCCATTCCATTTTGCGACTCCATTGATGGATGTCATTCCAAATAATCCTGTTGCGATACCACCCCAGATACCACCGATTCCGTGACATCCAAATGCATCCAATGCATCATCAATCTTTAATTTTCCTTTGATCAGTTTTACACCGAAATAGCAGATTGGGCTTACTAATAATCCACAGATCACTGCTGCCCACATTGGAACAAATCCAGCTCCGGGTGTGATTGCTACCAGTCCGATAACTAATCCTGTGGAAGCTCCAACTAAAGTTGTTTTTCCTTCTGAAAATACTTCGATCAGCATCCATGATACAAGTCCTGCGGCTGCTGAAACTGAAGTTGTCATAAATGCATGTGCTGCAAGTCCATTTGCTGCAAGAGCACTTCCTGCATTAAAATCCATACCATCCAAACCTAACAGTGCAGCTCCTAAAAAGTTA
>ENA-OQHL01001613-OQHL01001613.1-human-gut-metagenome-genome-assembly--contig:-NODE-1613-length-10873-cov-2.731063_pt1 | contig 10873 bp, 10 predicted proteins | sample MGYA00242565_ERZ504723 | MGnify/ENA primary metagenome ERZ504723 (study PRJEB26092, sample SAMD00036211) | human gut metagenome | host: Homo sapiens | study: EMG produced TPA metagenomics assembly of...
GTCCGTCTTCCTCCTAACAATCCATAATCATATCTTCCAGTGTTCCGCCCGGCTTGATCATCGGATATACCATCTCTTCCGGATCAATGATAAATTCAATCAGGGTCGGAGTTTTTGTATTTTTCTTTGCCTCTTCAAATGCTGCCGAGATCTCTTCTGTTTTTGTCACACGGATTCCTTTTGCCCCATAGCTTTCTGCCAGTTTTACAAAATCCGGCGTATACTCCGGAAATTCGGCTCCATCTGTCCGTCTCGAAAGCGCTCCTGCGCGCAGATTGGTCATCCCATAGCGTTTTCCGTAAAACAGCTTCTGCCACTGACGCACCATCCCCAGATATGTATTGTTAAATACACAGGCGATGACCGGTGTCTCCTCCAGAACTGCCGTTGCAAACTCCTGAATATTCATCTGCATACCGCCATCCCCGGAAACTGCGATCACTCGTTTCTCCGGATTACCGATCTGTGCTCCGATCGCCGCCGGGAATCCATATCCCATCGTCCCCAGTCCTCCGGACATGACAAGCTGCTTCTTTTCTGTAATCTCCGCATACTGAGACACCAGCATCATATGCTGACCGACATCTGTCGTGATGATTGCATCGTCAAACTGACGGTTCATCTCTTCAATAATATCCAGAGGGCTCATCAATGCATGCCGTTTCATCCGAAGCGGATGCTCCTCTTTCCATGCCGCGATCTGCGCAAGCCATTTTTTTGTCTCGCACTCTTCCACATACTCCGTCATCTTCGTAAGCGCTTCTTTGGCATCTGCTACGATTGGAATATCCACATGAATATTTCTGGAAATCGATGCCGTATCGATATCAATATGGACAATTTGTGCATGAGGCGCAAATTCATGCAGTTTTCCCGTGATCCGGTCATTAAAGCGCGTCCCGATGGAAAACAGCAGATCACAGCCGCTGACTGCCATATTGGCTGCATAAGCGCCGTGCATCCCCAGATTTCCGATAAACAGCGGATGATTTGTCGCAATGGCGCCTCGCCCCATGATCGTTGTCACTACCGGCACCTGTGTTTTTTCCACCACTTCTGTAAACAATGCACTGGCGCGCGCAATATTCACCCCTCCGCCTGCCAGAAACAGCGGTCGTTTTGCCTTGTGAAGCATCTTGATCGCTCTTTTCAGCTGTCCGATATGTACACTGGTATTCGGCTTATATCCTCTGATATTCACCTCTTTCGGATACTGTGCACTGCCAAGCTCCGCCATCACATCTTTCGGAAGATCGATCAGAACCGGTCCCGGCCTTCCCGTTCTTGCGATATAAAATGCCTCCTTGATGATCCGTCCAAGATCTTCCCGCTTCGTGACCGTCACACCATACTTGGTGATGCTCCGTGTGATCCCCACAATATCCACTTCCTGAAATGCATCATTTCCGATCAGATGTCTCGCCACCTGTCCGGTAAAACAGACCAGCGGAACACTGTCATAATTGGCAGTCGCAAGTCCTGTCACCAGATTGGTCGCTCCCGGTCCGCTGGTCACCAGACAGACGCCGACTTTCCCCGTTGTCCTCGCATACGCATCCGCTTCATGCACCAGTGCCTGCTCGTGTCTCGGAAGGATCACATCAATCCCGCTCTGCTTATACAGCTCATCGCTGATATCGATCGTACACGCGCCCGGATATCCGAACAATACTTCTACGTCTTCTTCTTTTAATGCTTTTACAAATAATTTGTTTCCTGAAATCTGCCTCACCTTTCACACCCTCCTTATGCAAAACGCCCCAAGCTGTCAAAAAGCTCAGGGCGAATAAAATTCCTCATACACTGAATTTCAGAGGCTTTCGCTGCTGAAATTTATCCTCATTATACGGTGTATTTTTATCTTTGTCAATTTCCTTTTCTTGATCTTTTTTAATCCAATTCGCATTTACTTCCCGTTGTTTCTGTTTTTCAGGGCTCCGATCACACTGTAGACAGCCAGCATTGCCATATTGACCACAACTACACTCGCACCTGCCGGTGTTGCATACACATAGGAAATCGTCACTCCCAGAATCAGGCATACAACCGATAGAATCGCTGAATTCAGAATCACACCCTTAAAGGTCTTAAACACCCGCATGGAAGTCAGCGCCGGAAAAATAATCAGACTGGAGATCAGAAGTGCTCCCCATCATCCGCATTCCCAACACGATCGTAACTGCCGTCAACACCGCAATCAGAGTATTATACAGATTTGCACGGACTCCTGTTGCCCGGGCGAAAGTCTCATCAAAGGTGATCGCAAAAATCTTATTATAGAAAAACAGATATAAGATCAGCACCGCAACCGACAGAAGAATACTGAACTGCACATCCTCACCACTCATGGCAAGGATACTTCCGAACATATAGTTATAAACATCAGTGTTCATTCCTGTCGTCATCGAAATCACCATAATCCCGATCGCCAGTGCTCCCGTAGAAATCAGTGCAATTGCCGCATCTCCTTTGATCTTGCTGCTGCCGCTGATGCGAAGAAGCAGAACCGCAGCCACCACGACCACCGGAATTGCAACCGCCAAAAGGCGCCATGTTCAGCGCAGCCGCGATGGCCAGTGCCCCGAATCCAACATGAGAAAGCCCGTCTCCGATCATCGAATAGCGTTTCAGTACCAGACTGACTCCCAGAAGTGCCGAACACAATGCCACCAGGGAACCCACCAGAAACGCCCGTACCATAAATGGATAGGACATCATTTCCATAAATGTATCAAGCATTTCCCTCACCTCCCAGAAATCTCTTGCCGACTGCACTGTTTTGATATTCCTGCGCAGTTCCGTAAAACAGGGCGCTCTCCTGCAAATGCAGGATATGGCTTGCATACTGTATCGTACTTTCGATATCATGAGACACCATGACAACTGCAATTTTAGCCTCCTTATTGATTTTTTCAATCAACTGGTAAAACTCTGCAGTCACCAGCGGATCCAGTCCTGTCACGGGCTCGTCTAACAACAGGAGCTTCTTTGTGGCACACAGCGCTCTCGCCAGCAGCACCCTCTGTTTCTGTCCGCCGGAAAGATCCCGGAAGCACTGGTGTTCCATTTCCCGGATTCCTAAAAGCTCCATATTCTCTCTGGCTGCCTTCTTATCCGCTGCACTGTAAAACGGCCGCCAGCCTCTGCTGTTGAGTCTGCCGGAAAGTACCACCTCATAGACGCTTGCCGGAAAATCTTTCTGCACGACCGTCTGCTGGGGAAGATACCCGATTTCGTCTTGCTTCAATCCGTCTCCCAGCAGAATCTGCCCTTTAAAGGGCGGTTTTAATCCAAGAAGACTTTTTACCAGCGTACTCTTTCCGGAACCATTCTCTCCCACAATGCAGAGATAATCTCCCTGCTCGATCCAAAAAGACAGATCCCGAACAACCGTCTGTCCCTCATATGCGATCGAAATTCCATCACATTTTATCAATGCCATCAGTTCAAAGCCTCCTTTAATGTTTCTACATTCTTTTTCATCATGCTCAGATAAGTCTCCCCGTCTGCAAATTCCTTTGCAGTCAGATTATGACAACTGTAAAACGTCTTCACTTTCGCATGTGTCGTCTCGGCAATGGCATTTGCAATATTCTCATTACTCAGCTCCATCTTTAAGATCACCGGAATCTGTTCTTCCTTTGCTTTGTTGATCAGAAATGCCATCGTTGCCGCACTTGGCTCCGTATCGGATGCGCAGCCCGGAAATGCCGCATAGTATTTCAGACCGTATTCATCTGCAAAATACCGAAACGGAAAACGGTCTCCAAAAAGCAGCACATCGCGTTTGGCCGAACTTACCACCTCACGAAACTCATCATCCAGCTCTTCTAAAAGACTCACATACGCTTTTTCGTTCTCTTCATAAACTGCCGTCTGCTCCGGATCCAGCTCTCCCAGCACCTCGGCAATCTGTTCCACGATTGCAATGGCATTCTCTGGAGACGTCCATACATGTTCATCCGGAGTCAGCGTCTCATGTGTTTCGTGCTCCTCTTCCCCGTGCTCATGCTCGTGCTCTTCCTCTTCTTCATGTTCATGACCACGTTCTTCTTTCATCCCTTCTACGTGTTCTTCATTTACCGTATCCACGCAGTCGATCAGGCGAAGCAGTCTGATATGCTCTGTATCGATGGAGTCCAGAATATCCTCCACCCATTCATCGTTCTCACCACCCACATAAATAAACAGATCACAATTCTGGATCTTCAGAATGTCCTGCGGTGTCGGCTCATAGGAGTGTGTCTCTTCTCCCGGCTTTAAAAGCATCGATACTTCTACATTATCCCCTGCGATTTGACGTACAAAATCATACTGTGGAAAAATGGTTGTCACGACATTTACTTTCTCTTCGCCGGTCTCTTTCACAGCCCCCACTCTCTGACATCCGGCCACACTTGTCACCAAAAGAAACACACTCAGCAGCACTGCCGCCTGTTTTCTCTTGTATGTTTTTCTAAATTTCATAATATGCCTGCCTTCACTGTCGGCGCTCGTAAGTCGAAAATACATACTCCAGATCAAAACAAGTATGCTCTTCACTGACTTCTGTCATTTCCCAGTCTTCCAGCTGATCCAGATTCGGGAAATACGTATCTGCCTGATATGCATGGTCGATCTTTGTTACATATACTTTGCTGCAATAAGGAAGCATCATACGGTAAACACTTTCCCCGCCGATCACAAAGATTTCTTCCTCATCATATTTTTTCAGTTCTTCCAGCAATTCTTCTGTTGTATGCACGATCACTGCATCTTTCACATGATAATTGGGATTCCCTGTCAGCACAATATTGGTGCGGTTCTTCAGCGGCAGACCGTTTGGAAAGCTTTCCAGCGTCTTTCTTCCCATCACAACTACCTTTCCACCTGTCATCTGACGGAAAAACTTCATATCTGCCGGAATGCTGACCAGCAGTTTGTTTTTATATCCGATTGCCCAGTTTTTATCGGCTGCTACAATTGCGTTCATATTCATTTCCTCCTTTTTTTGCACAACTCCTATACCGCGATTGGAATATTCTTAATCTGAGGATGTGTCTCATATCCATCCAGCCGTACATCATCCGGTGTAAATTCATAGAAGTCTTTTACCTCCGGATTCAGCCAGAATTTCGGTGCCGGAAGCGGTTCTCTTTTGATCAGTTCCTCGATCATCGGGATATGTCTGTCATAAATATGCGCATCTGCGATCACATGAACAAACTCTCCGACCTTCATATCACACACCTGTGCCAGCATATGAAGCAGCACCGCATACTGACACACATTCCAGTTATTTGCTGCCAGTACATCCTGAGAACGTTGATTCAGGATTCCATTTAATGTCAGTTTGTCGCTGTCCTTTTCTTTTGTCACATTAAATGTCATGCTGTATGCACATGGATACAGATTCATCTCATGAAGATCCTGATGCACATAGATATTCGTCATGATCCGTCGGCTGTAAGGATTGTTCTTCAGATCATAGATCACACGATCCACCTGATCCATCATTCCCTCTTTATACTGATGCTTTACCTGCATCTGATAGCCGTAGGCTTTTCCGATGGAACCGTCCTCATCTGCCCAGCTGTCCCAGATGTGACTGTTTAAATCATGAATGTTGTTGGACTTTTTCTGCCAGATCCACAGCATCTCATCCACACAGCTCTTGATTCCTGTCCTTCGCAGAGTCAGTGCCGGAAACTCTTTTGAGAGGTCATAACGGTTCACAACACCAAATTTTTTGATGGTGTACGCAGAGGTTCCATCCTCCCATACCGGGCGTACCTTTTCTCCCTCTGTACTCGTTCCGTTGTCAATAATGTCTCTGCACATCTCTATAAATACTTTATCTGCGTAACTCAATCTTATCTTCCCCTTCTAATATTCTCTGATCATACTGCTGATCTCAGAAATGCTGTCCATTTTCTGCAGCTCTCTCAGCGCATCCTTGATATGATACTCTTTCACTTTTTCTGTACTGATGACCAGTTCAGCCGCTTCTTCCTGTACATGCTTCTGCACAACTCTGCGGATACTTACCTTGTGACCGCCAAATACACTTGCCACTTTCGCCAGAACTCCCGGTTCGTTTTTCACCTGCATTCTGAGGAAAAATTTATTTTTCACTTCATCAAACGGCTTCACCGGCAAATCCTGATAGCAGGTACAGCTGATTCTTCCGTTGCATCCAAACTGCAGGTTTCTGGCAACATCAATCACATCACCGACAACAGCACTTGCCGTCGGCATCTCCCCGGCACCTCTTCCGTAAAACATCGCATCATCCACAGCATCTCCGTGCACAAAAACAGCATTGAACGAATCCCGCACGGACGACAGGGGATGCTCTTTTCCAAGCAGCACCGGATACACTCCCACTTCAATCCCTTTGTCCGTATTGTGCGCAACTGCAAGCAGCTTGATCACACAGTCAAATTCTTTTGCATAGGCAATATCTTCTGCTGTGATCTTTGTGATTCCTTCTGTATAAACATCTTTAAACTGTACTCTGGAATGAAAGGCAATGGAGGAAAGGATCGCGGCCTTTCTTCCGGCATCCAGCCCTTCTACATCCGCTGTCGGATCTGCCTCTGCATATCCCAGCTCTGTTGCTTTTGCAAGTGCAGTCTTAAAATCCATATTTTCTTCAAACATCTTGGTTAAAATATAGTTTGTCGTTCCGTTCACGATCCCCATCACTTCTGAGATCTCATTTCCGGCAAGACACTGTTTGAGCGGACGGATGATTGGAATAGCGCCTGCCACCGATGCCTCAAACAGCAGATCACAGCCATATGCCGCCGCAAGGTCCAAAAGCTCTCCTCCGTGTTCTGCCATCAGATCTTTATTCGCTGTCACCACATGCTTTCCGGCTCCAAGTGCTTCCTCGATCATGGACTTTGCCGGTTCGATCCCGCCCATCACTTCAATCACAATCTGAATCTCCGGATCGTTTACAATCGATTTCCAGTCCGTTGTGAGAAGCTCTGTATCCACACCTTCTCTTTTTTTATGCAGACTGTGTACCAGGACCTTTTCCACTTCCAGCTCGGCGCCGACTGTGTGTATCATACTTTCTGATCTCCTCTGGATCAATTTGTACACTCCGCCTCCAACTGTTCCAAGTCCCAGCAATGCCACTTTGATCTTTTTATTTTCCATACTCTTCACCTCTGTTTTTGAATCCACTGTTTTTCTTTGCTCCGTCTACAGACTTCTGTTTCTATAGAGTAACAAAATCTTTTCGAAAAGTAAAGCGGACATTCTTCTGTCCGCTTCTATCTATAGCTGACCTTATTGAAAGGCAATACCATATAATTCACAGGCCTGTGTAAACAATCGCTCTGTGTTTTCTGTTGCCTGAGAAGTATTCAAAGATACACTGCTCACCAGAATTTCCCGGTCCTCCATCAACTGAACCTGTATGATCTCAGTGCACGGATAAGCTACTCCATCTGCCCCGATCTGATTGCAGATCAGCTGCTGCATCACGAATCCGTCTTCTGCTACCATCTCACCTGCAGTAAAATCCGTATAGATTCCCGCCTGACTTTCCAATGTCTTTCGGATATTTTCCACTTCTGCCGAAATTCTCTGCTCGATCGTTTCATCCGCAGCCAGAAGTGTAAAACCTGCTTTGAGCTCAATTCCATCTTTTGCGGAAGTTGCTGCGGACTCCGTAACTGTATTCTCCCCGTCCTTGAACAATGTGACATCCGTAACCCATTGATAACCATCCAGGGATACTGTCTCAAAATCCTCATATCCTTCAACCGGAGTGCCCTCATATTCTCTCTGAACGTCCTCCTCTTCTTTCACATCTGGTTCTTCCTGTGTTTCCTCCGGAACTTCTTGTGAAATCACCGCATCCTGTGTCTGTTGTACTGTCAGATCTGAAACTGCAAACAGGCCCAGTGCGACAACTGCTATCACTTCAAGTACCAACAGAATGATACCGATTCCGCCAGTGATCGCACTGGCTATGATCGCTCCTGTACTTTTCTCCGGATCCGGACCTGTATACTCTGCCTTTCCAAACGCAAGGATTGGAAGAAAGACAATACTTAAGAAAATCAGCCCACAGGCAAATCCACCCTTCTTTCCAAACACTTTTGCCAGTTTTATCATTGTAAAAATTGCAAATATCAGATTCCCCAGCGGCAGGAATCCAAAAATAAACAGCCATCCTCTCCCCCAGGTTATCCTGGTCATTACATACAAATTATAAAACGGGATCAATGACGCCCATCCGGGTTCTCCTGCTTTACAAAATACTTTCCACATTACCGCAACACAAAAAATCAGAAGCGCCAATGCTACAATTATCATTCCTATCGCTGCTGCCATCATACCTTTTCCTCCTGTTCCTTAGCTCCCTTATCCCTTTTGATCTCTATTTCATTCTCCTCTTTTGGACTGAAGAATGATTCTTTTCGATTTTAACACATCATAGCAAAAAAGTCGATGAGAATAATTCTCTTTTTGAATATTGTAATATACAGGCAGGGATTGGTGTAAACAGTACGATTTGAACATACAATTAGAAATTTCAAAAAAATTAATTTTTTCAAAAAAGTTGTTGACAGATAAGAACTCCTGTAGTATAGTATATATTGTTCCGAGGGGAACACAAAACAAACGCGATAGTGGCTCAGCTGGTAGAGTACGACCTTGCCAAGGTCGGGGTCGCGGGTTCGAGCCCCGTCTATCGCTCTTAAGAGACTGTAGATCGAAGGATTTACAGTCTTTTTTATATTTTCAAAACCAGGCATTTCTTCCACTTCCAGTTCAATCCCTGCTTGAGTTCCCTCTCCGTTCCCTTTGATAAATCAAAAGCAATACAAAAAGAGCTCTTACTACTTGTGTAGTTGAGAGCTCTCCATAATTCACGTTCTGTATGCACCATTTTTCAAAAAATGCACACTTCTTCACATTATTCTTCTGTTTTTACATCTTTTACATCCAACTTCAGCCCCAGTTCTTCCAACTGTTTATTGTCTGCCATACTTGGAGCCTGTGTCATCAGACAGGACGCATCTTTGATCTTCGGGAATGCCATCACATCACGGATGCTGTCTTCTTTTGCCATCAGCATGACCATTCTGTCCAGACCATATGCCAGTCCTGCGTGAGGCGGTACTCCGTATTTGAACGCATCCAGAAGAAAGCCAAACTGCTCATATGCCTGCTCTTTTGTAAATCCAAGCACCTCAAACATCTTCTCCTGTACGTCGTTCTGGAAGATTCTTACACTTCCTCCACCGATCTCATTTCCATTTAAGACGATATCGTACGCTTTTGCACGGACTCTGCCCGGCTCGGAATCAATATACTGCAGATCTTCTTCCATCGGCATCGTGAATGGGTGATGCATTGCCAGATAACGATTCTGCTCATCGCTCCACTCAAGCAGCGGGAATTCTGTAACCCACAGGAAATTGTACTGATTCTTGTCCAGAAGTTCCATCTGTTTCGCCAGTTCCAGACGCAGATTTCCAAGAACATCCCATACAACTTTGTTCTTATCTGCCGCAAAGAGCAGTAAATCTCCTGCTTCTCCGTTCATTGCTGCAATCAGATTGTTCATCTCTTCTTCTGTCATAAATTTAGAGAAGGAGGACTTCACCGTACCATCTTCCTGGATTGCAATATAAGCAAGCCCCTTAGCACCGAAATCTTTTGCAAATGCCACCAGCTTGTCAATCTTTTTACGCGGCATTGCCCCCTGTCCTTTGGCGTTGATACCACGGACAGTTCCGCCGTTTTCAATGGCGCCTTTGAATACCACAAACTCGCTGTCTTTGACAACGTCTGTCACATTCACTAGTTCCATACCGAAACGGGTATCCGGTTTGTCAGAACCGTAGCGGTCCATCGCTTCCTGCCATGTCATTCTCTGGATCGGAAGCTGTACATCCACATCCAGAACTTCCTTGAACAGTTTTGCAAGGAAACGCTCGTTGACTTCGATCACGTCATCTACATCTACAAAGGAAAGCTCCATATCGATCTGGGTGAACTCCGGCTGACGGTCTGCACGAAGGTCCTCGTCACGGAAACATTTTGCGATCTGGATATAGCGGTCACATCCGGAACACATCAGAAGCTGTTTGTAAAGCTGTGGTGACTGTGGAAGTCCGTAAAAAACTTCCCGGATGTACACGGCTAGGCACCAGATAATCTCTTGCCCCTTCCGGTGTTGTCTTTCCGAGGATCGGAGTCTCGATCTCAAGGAAGCCTTCTTCTGCGAAAAACTGACGTGCCAGTGTTGTGACCTGACTTCTCATACGCAGGTTTCTCTGAAGATCCGGTCTTCTTAAGTCAAGATAACGATATTTCAGACGAAGTTCTTCCTTTGTCTTGCTGTTTTCTTCCACCTGGAACGGTGGTACCTCGGATTCTGAGAGGATGCGAAGTTCTTCAGCACGCACTTCAATCTCTCCTGTTGCCAGGTTTTCATTGACTGCACCGCTTCTCTTCTCCACATCTCCTACAACCGCAACTACAAACTCACTTCTTAATTTTGCAGCTTTTTCCATCAGCTCTGCCTGCTCTTCTCCCTCAAATACAATCTGAAGAATTCCGGAGCGGTCACGCAGATCCATAAATACGATTCCGCCTTTATTTCTGTTCTTCTGTACCCATCCCATGACGGTTACTTTCTCTCCAATGTTTGCACTGGACAGTTCCCCGCATCGGTGTGTTCTTTTGAGTCCCTGCATTGATTCTGCCATTTCTCTGTTTCTCCCTTCTTCTCTACAACTGCTCGATGTTGTCTGCATAGCAGTCTACAATCTCTGTATATCCCTGTTCCATCAGCTGCTCCTTCTGGAACTTTTTATTTTTCTTCATATTGACGATCATCACCTGTTTGCCGAGAGCGCGT
>ENA-OQHL01001614-OQHL01001614.1-human-gut-metagenome-genome-assembly--contig:-NODE-1614-length-10867-cov-16.156704_pt1 | contig 10867 bp, 8 predicted proteins | sample MGYA00242565_ERZ504723 | MGnify/ENA primary metagenome ERZ504723 (study PRJEB26092, sample SAMD00036211) | human gut metagenome | host: Homo sapiens | study: EMG produced TPA metagenomics assembly of...
AAGAAGAGAGAGAGATCAAAGCGGCCAGAGGGGAGATTCTGGATGCAAGGGGAAAAGTTCTGGCATCAAACAGGACGGTATGTACAATCTCTGTGATCCACAGTCAGATTAAAGAACCTGAAAAAGTAATCGCCCTGCTGTCTGAAAAACTGAAAATAGATGAGGCAGAAGTGAGAAAAAGAGTGGAGAAAATCTCTTCCATCGAAATAGTAAAGACAAATGTGGAAAAAAGTACAGGTGATGAGATAAGAGAGTGCAGTCTGGCAGGGGTGAAAGTTGATGAGGATTATAAGCGTTACTATCCATGTGGAAGTCTGGCTTCAAAAGTCATTGGCTTTACGGGAGGTGATAATCAGGGAATTATCGGTCTGGAAGTGAAATATGAAGAAATCCTGAGGGGACAGCCGGGTAAAATCCTGACAACAACAGATGCCAGGGGTGTGGAAATTGATAAATTGGGTGAGACAAGGGAAAAACCGATAGAGGGGAAAAGCCTGATGATCAGCCTTGATGTAAATATTCAGGAATTTGCGCAGCAGTCAGCTTTGAAAGTAATGGAGGAAAAGCAGGCAGAACGTGTATCTATCCTGCTGATGAATCCACAGAACGGCGAAATATATGCATGTGTCAATGTGCCGGAATTTGACCTGAATGATCCTTTTACCCTGACAGATGATCTGAATATGCAGTTAAATGAATCCGGGATAACAATACCGTCGGAAGATCACAATGAACAAAGTGAACTGGCAGTGCAGACAGCATCAGGAAAAACAAATACAGAAAGAAAGCAGGAATTACTGAATCAGATGTGGAGAAATCCCTGCCTGAATGATACTTATGAACCGGGCTCCACATTTAAAATCATCACCATGGCAGCCGGACTGGAGGCTGGTGTTGTTTCACCTGGGGACCGTTTTTATTGTCCCGGATATAAAGTGGTGGAGGATCGCAGAATCCACTGTGCAAAAAGAACAGGACATGGATCCCAGAATTTTGTGGAAGGTGCACAGAATTCCTGTAACCCTGTGTTTATAGAGGTGGGGCTTCGCCTTGGGATAGAACGTTATTATAAGTATTTCAGACAGTTTGGACTTCTGGATAAAACCGGGACAGATCTTCCGGGAGAGGCAGGAACTATTATGCATCAGAAGAAAAATATGGGAGAAGTGGAACTGGCAACGGTTTCTTTTGGACAGTCTTTTCAGATTACGCCTGTTCAGCTGGCTGCAACAGTAAGTTCACTTATAAACGGAGGCAGACGGGTGACACCGCATTTTGGAGTCGCAGTGTTAAATCCTGACAGAACAGAGGGTGAGAAACTGATTTTTCCGGTAAAGGAAGGAATTGTCTCTGAAGATACTTCGAAGGAAATAAGAGAAATCCTGGAAACAGTAGTATCTCAGGGCTCCGGAAAAAATTGCAAAAATTGAAGGATATGCCATCGGAGGGAAAACTGCCACTTCCCAGACACTGCCAAGAAGTGCAAATCGTTATATTTCCTCTTTTTTGGGATTTGCACCTGCAGAAGATCCGCAGATACTGGGACTGTGTATTATTCATGATCCGAAAGGAATCTATTATGGAGGGACAGTAGCTGCACCTGTGATACGTGGTATTTTTGAGAATATCCTGCCATATCTTGGAATTGAAAAAAGTGATGTTTCTGATTTTTCTGCAGAAGGCAATTAGGGAAATTCCGCAGGCAGGGTTGATAAATAAGCAAAAAAGCCTTATACTAAAAGAAATCTGAAAGTAAAAAACTTTCAGGAAAAAACGAAAGAATGAACGAGGTGTAAGATGGAATTTCAAGTTGTAATCCCTGTGCTGATTTCTTTTGCAATCAGCGTTGTATTAGGACCGGTCATCATTCCTTTTCTCCGGAGACTGAAGATGGGCCAGACAGAAAGAACAGAGGGCGTACAGTCCCATTTAAAGAAAGCAGGAACACCTACAATGGGTGGAGTGATCTTTCTGATCGCCACAGCGATAACTGCATTATTTTATGTAGGGGATTATCCGAAGATCATTCCGGTACTGTTCCTGACTCTTGGATTTGGAATTATCGGATTTCTGGATGATTATCTGAAGGTTGTGCTGAAACGCTCAGATGGACTGCTGCCATGGCAGAAATTTTTACTTCAGGTAGTTCTGACTGCGATTTTTGTATTTTATATTGTTAAGTATACAGATATCTCACTGACTATGAGAATCCCATTCTGGAGCGGACATTTCCTGAATCTTGGATGGCTGGCAGTTCCGGTTCTTTTCTTTGCTGTGCTCGGTACTGTGAATGGAGTTAATTTTACGGATGGTCTGGATGGTCTTGCTTCCAGTGTGACTCTGATCGTTGCAGTATTTTTTACAGTAGTTTCTATTGGAATGAAATCGGGGATCGAGCCGATCACAGGTGCAGTTGTGGGAGGTCTGATGGGATTTCTGTTGTTTAATGTATATCCGGCAAAAGTGTTTATGGGAGACACAGGTTCTCTGGCACTGGGTGGTTTTGTTGCAGGTACGGCTTATGTGATGCAGATGCCGTTATTTATCCTGATCGTGGGTCTGATCTATCTGATCGAAGTACTTTCCGTTATCATTCAGGTAACTTATTTCAAGGCAACACATGGAAAGCGTATCTTTAAGATGGCACCGATCCATCATCATTTTGAGTTATGCGGATGGTCTGAAACACGTGTAGTTGCGGTATTCTCAGTTATTACAGCGGTTATGTGTATGGTCGCACTGCTGGCACTGTAAGATTTTGGCTAAGCAGATTTCAGCGTTATGCTGATAAAAGGGAGGAAAATTATTATGGAATTACAGGGAAAAAAGGTACTTGTATTCGGTTCCGGAAAAAGCGGAATCGGAGCATCTGACCTTCTGGCAAAGGTAGGAGCATTTCCGGTTATCTATGACGGAAATGCCGAAACAGATAAAGACGCAGTTGTACATAAAACAAATGGGACATATCCGGTCACTGTATATGCAGGAGAACTTCCGAAAGAAGTACAGGACAGTCTTGATCTGGTAGTTTTAAGCCCCGGAGTGCCGACAGATCTTCCACTTGTAAAGAGTTTTTATGAGCAGGGGCTTCCGGTATGGGGAGAGGTGGAACTGGCATACAGAGTAGGTGACGGTGAAGTGCTTGCCATCACAGGAACAAACGGAAAAACTACTACAACAGCACTTCTTGGAAAAATTATGCAGGATGCACGTGAGTCTGTTTTTGTAGTCGGCAATATCGGAACCCCATATACTTCCAAAGCACTGGAGATGAAGCCAAATTCTGTAACTGTTGCAGAAATCAGCAGTTTTCAGCTGGAAACGATTGATGAGTTTGCACCAAAGGTATCTGCAATCCTGAATATTACAGAGGACCATCTGAACCGTCATCATACAATGGAAGAGTATATACGTGTGAAAGAACTGATCACTGAGAATCAGGGTACAGAAGATGTATGCGTGCTGAATTATGAAGATGAGGTTCTGCGTGAGTTTGGAAAACATCTGACTCCACGAGTGGTATATTTCTCCAGCGGACGTAAACTGGATGAGGGAATTTATCTGGATGGAAATAAAATCATCCTGAAGGACGGAGAAAAAGAAATCGAAGTAGTTAAGACAGAAGATCTGAAGCTTCTTGGAAAACACAATTTTGAGAACGTTATGGCCGCAGTTGCAATGGCTTACTACGATGGAGTATCCTTGGACAGCATCCGTAAGAGCATCTGTGAATTTACAGCTGTTGCACACAGAATCGAATATGTGACAGAGAAAAAAGGCGTTGTATATTATAATGATTCCAAAGGAACTAACCCGGATGCGGCAATTAAAGGAATCCAGGCAATGAACCGTCCGACACTTCTGATCGGCGGCGGTTATGATAAACAGTCCGGTTATGATGAATGGATTGAGGCATTTGACGGAAAGGTACGTTATCTGGTGCTAATCGGTCAGACAAAGGAGAAAATCAAAGAAGCTGCCGAGAAACATGGTTTCCATGACATCATCCTCTGCGAAGATCTGAAAGAGGCAGTAAAGGTATGTGAGGAGAAAGCACAGCCTGGAGATGCTGTTTTGCTTTCTCCCGCATGTGCAAGCTGGGGACAGTTTGATAACTATGAACAGCGTGGAGATATGTTCAAGGAATATGTAAGAAATCTGTAGAATATCTATAAGTAAGAATTATAGCTGTCCGGCAGAGAAAGACGAAGCTGCAGTGACCGGCTATAGATAATTTTGCGGAGAAACAGATGGCGCGAAAAAGAGCGACAGATTTATCAAAAACAGATATGACGATGCTGGTACTGATAGTACTGCTTGTGATTTTTGGCCTGGCAGTATTATTCAGCTCCAGTGAATATAATGGCAGAGTACGTTTCGGCGACTCTGCCTGTTATTTTAAGAAACAGTTATTTGCCACAGCATTGGGTATGGGAGTGATGTATATGGTTTCTTCCATTGATTATCATTTTTTTCTGAGGCTGGGACCAGTGGCATATCTGATTTCAATGTTTTTGTCCGGCGCAGTACTTTTTGTAGGTCAGGAGATCAACGGTTCAAAAAGATGGCTGAATCTTGGACCTTTATCTTTTCAGCCTTCAGAGTTTGCGAAAGTTGCTGTAATCCTTTTTCTTGCATGGCAGATCGAGCGTACAAAAAAAGCAACCAGGGGCTTTGGATTTATGTGCAGGACAATATTGACCCTGCTGCCGATCATTGGTCTTGTAGGTTCAAATAATCTGAGTACAGCGATCATTATTCTGGGTATCGGTGGAATTCTGATTTTTGTATCCAATCCGGGATATCTGGAATTTATCGGGCTTGGCAGCGCAGGTGCAGGTTTCATAGCTGTTTTTCTTGCTGCAGAGAGTTATCGTCTGGAACGTCTTGCAATCTGGAGAAATCCGGAGAAATATGAAAAAGGATTTCAGACGATCCAGGGACTGTATGCCATCGGCAGCGGCGGAATATTCGGCAGAGGATTTGGAAACAGTCTGCAGAAACTTGGATTTGTTCCGGAAGCGCAGAATGATATGATTTTTTCGATTATATGTGAGGAAATGGGAGCAGCCGGAGCTATCTTTCTGATTTTTCTGTTTGCAATGCTTTTGTGGCGGCTAGGTGTGGCTGCCATGCATGCAAAAGATCTGGCAGGAGCTCTTATCTGTTGCGGGATTATGGGGCATCTGGCTCTTCAGGTTATTTTGAATATTGCAGTGGTGACCAATACAATCCCCAATACAGGCATTACGCTGCCTTTTATCAGCTATGGAGGAACTTCGGCAGTGTTTCTTCTTGGGGAAATGGGACTTGCGATGAATGTTGGGAAATGTGACAGGATAAATTGAATTACAGGTTTCAGAATGACGTAACATATAATAGAAAAAGCCATAAACTGTAAAGTAAGAGACTCTTTGGGAGCAAAAGGTTGGATGAAATCCATGTGACAGGTAAAGCTTCTCTCAGCGGAGAGATTTTTATACAGGGATCTAAAAATGCAGCACTTCCAATGATAGCCGCATCTCTGATGCACAGAGGACTAAGCATTCTGAGGGGATGCCCCAGAATTTCAGATGTTTTCTGTATGGAAGAGATTTTGAAAAGTCTTGGTGCAGTGACCTGGTGGGACGATCATGATCTTTATCTGGATTGTTCTTGCGCAGACGGAACAGAAATTCCTGCAGTCTATACAGGCAGAATGCGTTCTTCGATCATTCTGGCAGGTGCGGTGCTTGCAAGAAACAGAAAATGCAGGATAGGGTATCCGGGCGGATGTACGATCGGGAAAAGACCAATAGATCTCCATCTTATGGCACTGAGAGCACTTGGCGCGGATGTCCGAGAAAATGCATCAGGCCTGGATGGAGAATGTGTCAGATTTGAAGGGCAGGATATTGTGTTTCCGAAATCGAGTGTGGGAGCTGCTCAACAGGCAATACTGGCAGCAGTTCTTGCAAAAGGTGTAACACATCTTTATAATTGTGCGAAAGAACCGGAGGTTTTCTGGCTCTGCAGATATCTGAAAACAATGGGAGCACTGATAGAAGGAGAAGAAACCGGTGAGATTACGATCAGAGGAGTGGATGAACTGAAAGGCGGAGACTACCGTATTCCTCCGGATCGTATTGTTGCAGGTACCTATCTGTGTGCGGCTGCGGCAGCAAGAAGTAAGATTATTCTTCATGATGTACCTGTGGAGGAGCTGCAGTCGTTTATGGAAGTATATCGGAAAATAGGTGGACAATATCAAGTAAATGGTGGTACACTAGAGGTCAATGGAAAGAATGCTGTCAGACCGGCTGTTTTAGTAGAAACAGAAATTTATCCGGGTTTTCCCACAGATCTGCAGGCTCCGTTGATGGCGGTGCTGACAGGTGCGCAGGGACAGAGTACCATACGGGAAAATATTTTTGACCGGAGATTTGGCAGTGCTTTTCAGATGAAAAAAATGGGCGCAGATATTTCCGTAAGCGGAAACCAGGCAATCATAAGAGGGGGAAAAACTCTTAAGGGAACACAGGTACAGGCAGGAGATCTCAGAGGTGGTGCAGCCCTGCTCATTGCCGCACTTATGGCAGAGGGAGAAACCTGTGTTACAGGAGCCGGGTTTATCAGCAGGGGCTATGAGCATATCTGTGAAGATTTACGGACTTTGGGCTGCAGAATATGGCAGCCGGGGACAGAGGATTTGAGGATTTATGAGAGAAAGTAATTATGGGAAAAGACCTCCTATGAGTAAAAGGACGAAGAAGATGCTGGCAGGTATGATAGGCGCCGGAGTTATGGTCGCTGTGATAGTATTTTTTTCCTATTATAAAGTAGATACTGTTGAGGTGAGGGGAACTTCCCATTATACAGACGAAGAAGTAAAGAATATGGTGCTTCGGGGACCGATGGCTTCCAATTCGGTCCTTGCACCACTGCTCTACAGCACTACAAATACAGAGGACATTGCATATGTAGATGCATTTAAAGTTACCCAGCTGAACCGAAATACCATCTGTATCAGTGTAAAAGAGAAAAAAACAGTCGGATGCATCCGATATCTTGACAGTTACATTTATTTTGACAGAAATGGCATTTTTGTGGAGGGTTCTCAGAACAGAGATGAGACGGTTCCGTATTTTGACGGAATTCAGGTGAACAGCATTGTGATGGACGAGAAACTGGATATTAAAGGAGATACTGTACTGAATACAGCTGTAGCATTGTCTACAATCTTTCAGAAAAATGATATGATCCCCGATCATATCCAGTTTGACAGCAGCTATTCTATCAGCCTCATCTATGGGGATATAACTGTTCAGCTCGGAAAAGATGCTGATCTGGAAGAGAAGATGAACCGAGTGATAGCGATTCTGCCCAAAATCCAGGGAAAAAAAGGTATTCTTCATATGGAGAGTGTGGCTACGGAGTCCAATACCTTTGAAGAAGAACTGGAACAGGAAGAAGTTACTGCTGAGAACTGGAATGGCGGTTATGATGAAGATGGCAATTATACCGGAGACGGCGAGTATGACGAGGATGGTAATTATGTAGGTGCAAAACCGAAGACTGCTCTTGAGGAAGCAATTGAGAACTGGAATGGTGGTTATGATGAGGAAGGGGATTATACCGGAGCAGGTGAGTATGACGAATCCGGTAATTATGTGGGACCGAAGCCTACACAGGAATCTCTGGATGCGGCATCTGATGAGTCGGGAGACGGTTCAGGAGATGAAAGTTCCGCAGATGACCAGAGTTCTGATATCTCAGAAGATGGAGAAAGTGATTCATCATATGACGACGGAAACTCAGATGATTCAGATGGATATGGTGATTATACAGAAGATAACAGTGATTATCAGGGGGATGATTCTGAGGGATATTGATAGTATATGGAAACTTTGAGATCAGAGAAGGCTCCGTACATTGATACAACATATTTACCGGAATTGCCGAAAAAGAGTGAAAAAAGTATAAAAAAACAAAATTAATGGTTGATTAATTCTCAAAAAAAATATATGATATATCTATATGTAACTTTGATATAAATCACTGAAAAGGATATCAGGTATAAATAAAGGAGGAAGTACGTTGTTAGAGATTATGTCAAACGAGGCTGAATCATCTGCCAAGATCATAGTGATCGGTGTAGGTGGAGCCGGAAATAATGCAGTAAACAGAATGGTGGAAGAGGCCATCGGCGGAGTAGAGTTTGTAGGTGTTAATACTGATAAGCAGGCTTTAACTCTGTGCAAAGCTCCAACTGTACTTCAGATTGGCGAGAAGATTACCAAAGGTCTTGGTGCAGGAGCCCAGCCTGAGGTTGGACAGAAAGCAGCAGAGGAGAGCATTGAAGAAGTAAAACAGTTAATGGAAGGTGCGGATATGGTATTCGTTACCTGTGGTATGGGAGGCGGAACCGGAACCGGAGCTGCACCTGTTATCGCAGCAGCAGCGAAAGAAATGGGTATCCTTACAGTTGGCGTTGTTACAAAACCTTTCCGTTTTGAAGCAAGAACTCGTATGAATAATGCACTTGCAGGCATTGAGAATCTGAAGAAAGCAGTGGATACATTAATCGTTATCCCGAATGATAAATTACTGGAAGTTGTAGATCGCAGAACAACCATGCCGGAAGCTCTGAAGAAGGCTGATGAAGTTCTGCAGCAGGCAGTACAGGGCATTACAGACCTGATCAATCTGCCGGCTCTGATTAACCTTGACTTTGCAGACGTTCAGACTGTAATGACAGACAAGGGAATTGCCCATATCGGTATCGGTGAAGCAAGAGGAGACGACAAAGCTATGGAAGCTGTACAGCAGGCCGTATCTTCTCCACTTCTTGAGACAACCATCAAAGGTGCTACACATGTTATCATTAATATTTCCGGAGATATTTCTCTTATGGATGCCAATGATGCTGCAAGCTATGTACAGGAGCTTACAGGTGAGGAAGCAAACATCATCTTTGGTGCCATGTATGATGATACAGTTGCTGACTACTGCAGAATCACAGTGATCGCAACAGGTCTGAATGATGATAACCTTCAGCAGACCCCTTTCGGAAAAAGAAGCACAGCTTCTTCCTTTGGTGCAAGAAGACCTTCTTCCACAGCAACGACAGGTACAGCAACAGCCGGAACTGCAGCAGGAAGCGGTATGAACATGCCTAGCTTCAGCCTTCCAACTATGAATGCCACACCATTTGGAGCATCTAAGACTCCGTCAAGCACTGTTCAGAAGAAGGATATCCAGATTCCGGATTTCTTAAGAAACAGATAGGATTATCTGTTTTGCAGTGAAATAATTTACAGACAGACAAAAGAGACATATTCCATATAGATGGACATGTCTCTTTTTTTGATCGGATCAGGGAAGTTCATTATCCCTGATATACGGGTGAAAATCCTGTTGCCATGGTGTTGATATTATGCGCCACAATGGCACTGGAAGGTGTCACATCTTGTATCGGAAGATGCATGTGCATTAGAGCCGTCTACCTGAATGGAGGATGCTGTACATTTGCAGTTATCATTATAGGTACAGTTATGGGCTTTGCAGTCGATCTGGATTTTGTCGCAGCCACAGTCATCTGTATAGCTGTCTTTCATGGAACTGCCGGTTCTCTCTCGGAAACTGCCGCAGCTTGTCTCATTTGCAGAAGTAGCATTTTCGCCTGTCACGTCAATATCACCCTTTGAACAGAGCTGTTCTTTGTTGTAAACACAGGTCATTGCTGAACATTTAAGAATTGTCATAGAGTTACCCTCCTGAAAAAATCTGAGATAACTATTCAATACTGCTGTAGTGCAAGAGTACTGAACAGTTACATTGAATAAGCTTCGGAGATAGGATGTGCAGTTTGAGAGAAAATATACCTTGAGATCTAAAAAAATAAAGAAAATGTAAAAAGTACTTGACATAGCAGACTGAACATGGTATCTTATACAAGTACGTAAGAAAACAAAGCAGAGTTCCACTCTCACCTCAGCGCATTTAGTTTAGCGGCTTGGGTTTATATTGCACAGAGAAGGCTGATATTTAAGGTTGGCAGGAATAAAGAGATTGTTCCGCAGATTAAGAAGAAAAGATATCAGCAGTGTGATAGCGGAGTGTGGATTTTGTCCACGCTTTTTTTATGTAAATGAGGGCGACGAGAAGTCATTAGAATCTATCTAACAGGTATGGAGGTGCACTACAATTAGCAATTTAATGATTAACGAACAGATCAGAGACAAAGAGGTACGCTTAATCGGTTCGGACGGAGAACAGCTTGGAATCATGTCCGCGAAAGAAGCAATGTTCAAAGCTCAGGAGGCAGGGCTTGACCTGGTAAAAATTTGCCCCGCAGGCGAAACCGCCGGTATGTAAGATCATTGATTATGGATAAATACCGTTATGAGCTTGCAGAAAAGAAAAAGAAGCCAAGAAGAAGCAGAAGACCATCGATGTCAAAGAAGTGCGACTTTCTCCAAACATTGATACCAATGACCTGAATACGAAAGTCAACGCCGCCAGAAAGTTCCTCTCCAAGGGTGACAGAGTAAAGGTAACATTACGTTTCCGCGGAAGAGAAATGGCACATATGGCAAGCAGCAGACATGTGCTTGATGATTTTGCAAAGCAGCTTGCAGATGTGGCAACAGTGGAGAAGGCACCGAAGGTTGAAGGCAGAAGCATGACCATGTTTTTTAACGGAAAAAGCGTTAAATATAATAGAGATACAGTTTAAGGAGGAATTAACAATGCCAAAAAGTTAAAACTGCAGAGCAGCAGCAAGCGTTTCAAAAAAATCAGGTACAAGGAATTGAGTAGAATAAGCTATAGAGCCATATTCTTAACAAATGAAATCTCAGAAAAGAAAAAGGAACTCTGAGAAAAA
>ENA-OQHL01001616-OQHL01001616.1-human-gut-metagenome-genome-assembly--contig:-NODE-1616-length-10859-cov-1.930954_pt1 | contig 10859 bp, 10 predicted proteins | sample MGYA00242565_ERZ504723 | MGnify/ENA primary metagenome ERZ504723 (study PRJEB26092, sample SAMD00036211) | human gut metagenome | host: Homo sapiens | study: EMG produced TPA metagenomics assembly of...
GGTGACGAGGGTACACCTGTTCCCATTCCGAACACAGTAGTTAAGCTCGTTTACGGTGACAATACTTGGCTGGCGACGGCCCGGGAAGATAACTCAACGCCTACATCTAAAGCAGCAACGAAAGTTGCTGCTTTTTCTTTTTATTCTAAAAAACAATGAGTTTTGCTTGTGAGGAAGAAAAAGCGAAAGCATCAATTGGAGTACGAGAGAAGCCTTCTGATATAATGAGAAAGCGACGCCAGCCGTTTGCGGTTGGCGTCGCTTTTATGCGCCTTTAGGCGCTGCTGTACCTTAGTTGGGTTGTTATGCATGTCTGAGGAGGGGGTTAAGTAAATAAGGAAGCTATGGGCGCGGTACGCTGCGCTGAACGCGTCTATCGCCGTTCTGAGAAGGAGCCGCTTCCGAACGACTTTGGAACGCGTGGGGCGTTCCTGCTTGCCGGCGAGACTGTTGTCCCGCCGGCAGTCGCAAACAGGGGGATTTATGTCAGTCTGGAGAATACCATAACAGCAATTCCCAGTACGACGAGAATAACACCGGTCGCACGGTTAAGCGTTTTCGGTGCCGCCTTATTGGCAAAAACCGCTGCGATACGAGCCCAGACAAGCGTGAAAACCACGCAAAGCACCCACACAAGCGGATCCGGCATGCCGCCGATGGCGAAGTGCGAGACTGCACCGGTCAGCGCGGTGAACGTCATGATAAATACGCTGGTGCCGACTGCGGTTTTCAGTTCGTAACCGAGCACGGAGGTCAAAATCAACAGCATCATCATGCCACCGCCGGCACCGACAAAACCGCAGATAAACCCGATCAGCACACCGCAGACGATGGACTGCACGGCACGCTTGTGCGCAGATACGCCCATCATTGCCTCTTTAGTGGTCATAACCGGACGGACGATGAATTTTACGCCGAGCAGGAAGGTCATAAACACGGAAAAGCTGCCCATTGTCCGAGAGGGCAGCAGGCTGGCGATGTAACTGCCGACCACGGTGAACGTAAGCACGCAGACCATCATCAGAAGGCCGTTTTTCACATCGAGATTTTTGTTTTTGCCGTAGGTGTAGGCGGACACAGCGCTCGCCAGTACGTCGGACGACAGGGCAATGCCGACCGCCATGTACGGGTCCATGTGCAGGAAGGTGATGAGCATGGGACTGATGACGGCGGCAGCACTCATGCCCGCAAAGCCGGTGCCGAGTCCGGCACCCATGCCTGCGAAAAACGTAACAATAACCGTGAAAAGCAGGGTCATATCAGTGTACCTCCTGCAGAATTTCGTCTAAATTGTGATTGATAACTGCGGCCGCATCGGCAAACGCCTGCCGCTGTCTTTCGCTCATGCCGGAGAGCAGCCGCGCGGCAAACTGTGCCTGCAGCGCGCGTCCCTTGTCGATGATCGGCTGCGCCTGCTTGGTGCACAGCAGACGGGTCTTTCGGCGGTCACCGGGCACGGGTTCACGGTGCAGATAGCCTTCCTCGACCAGTCGGTTGACGTTGACCGACACAAGATTCGCCTTGATCTTGCGCAGTTCTACAATGTCAGCTTGCCGTGTCGCATTCCGGATTGTTAGCGAGGAACAGCAGGATGTCAAACGCAGTCTGCGGCAGATTCAGCTCGCGGCACAGCGAGTGACACAGCGCACTGTATGCCAGATCGGTCTTGTGCGCAAATTCCATGTATGGATTCATGAAAACACCTCTTCAAAAATAGATAGTCTAAATTTGAAGTAATTATAACATGGGACAGCGAATGTGTCAATCGTATATCAGTAGAAACAAAAAGAGATAAAAAATACCCTTATTCCGAAGAATAAGGGTATTTCTATTCACTGTATTACGCCAGTGGGCAACAATTACTTGTTGTCAACCTCTGCCATGTGCTCGATGAGCATCAGCAGCTTGTTGGAGTAGCCCCACTCGTTGTCGTACCAGGAAACAACCTTTACGAAGGTGTCGGTCAGGTAAACGCCAGCGTTAGCGTCGAAAATGGAGGTGCGCTCGTCGCCCAGGAAGTCAGAAGATACAACAGCATCCTCGGTGTAGCCCAGAACGCCCTTCAGGCCGCCCTCAGACAGCGGCTTCTCGGAAGCAGCCTTCATAGCAGCGCAGATGTCTTCCTTGGTAGCCGGCTTAGCCAGGTTAGCAGTCAGGTCAACAACGGAAACGTCCAGGGTCGGTACACGCATGGAGATACCGGTCAGCTTGCCGTTCAGCTTCGGGTAAACCTTGCCTACAGCCTTTGCAGCGCCAGTGGTGGACGGGATGATGTTGCCGCAAGCAGCACGGCCGCCGCGCCAGTCCTTCTTAGACGGGCCGTCAACAACCTTCTGAGTGCCGGTTGCAGAGTGTACGGTGGTCATCAGGCCCTCGGTGATGCCGAATGCCTCGTCCAGTACCTTAGCGATCGGAGCCAGGCAGTTGGTGGTGCAGGATGCGTTGGATACGAAGGTCATATCCTTGGTGTAAGTGTTCTGGTTAACGCCCATTACGAACATCGGGGTGTCGTCCTTGGACGGAGCAGACATGATAACCTTCTTAGCACCGCCATCGATGTGAGCCTGTGCCTTCTCCTTGGTCAGGAATACGCCGGTAGACTCTACAACGTAGTCAGCGCCAACCTTGCCCCACGGAATGTTCTTCGGGTCCATCTCTGCAAAGAACTGAACCTTCTTGCCATCAACGGTGATGGAGTTGTCATCATACTCGATGGTGCCGTCGTAACGACCGTGCATGGTGTCATACTTGAGCATGTATGCCATGTAGTCCGGAGTCATGAACGGATCGTTTACCGCTACGAACTCAATGTTCGGGTTCTTCAGACCAGCGCGGAAAACCATACGGCCGATACGGCCAAAGCCATTGATACCTACTTTGATACCCATTTTACAGTGTTCCTCCTAAATGTTTTGATGAAGTTCTCTGTTGATGTTATTATTATACACTAAATGCGCAGTTTGCCGCAAGGTGTAATATTTGTGATTTTCTTGTCATTCTGCCCGGTATTTTTGTATAATTTTCTTTGCAATGACAGTAGCGGCAGTGGTATAATAAACACATCGTACAAAATATGGGGATTCGGTTTGTATAATCCCCCGATTTTCGGGATGAGAAAAGCACAGCGCGCGCCGTGCTGTTTTTTCACATCCTCGAAGACAGAGATTAGTATGCCAAATACCGCGCAGCATATACCGGACGCAGGAAAACACAATCGAGAATGACAGCAGCTTTCCCACAGTACAAAGGTAAACTTACACGGTGTTTTGGGAGGATAATGATGGAAGACGCATTTTTTTCGCAGCTGGACGGCAACGCAGTCCGCGAGCTGCTGCTGCGCACCGAGCTGCGGCATGCGGCGCTGTTCGCAGTGAGCGATACGCTGCGTATCGAGCGGTGCAGCAACGCGGCACAGCAGCTTTCAGGTCTGCACCCGATGGAGGAGCTGGATCCGTTCCTGAGCGGCAGCACGCGGAATATACTGCTCCGGTGCATAAATACACAGTCTGCCTGCACCGCAGAGGAGGACATTGACGGAACGGTCTACACGGTCGAAATGATCCCGCACCGCGGCGGTGCACTGCTGGCGTATCTGCGGCGCGACCGTGCCGCCTATGACGGCAGCCTGCGGGTCATTCAGGACAAAAGCGTCGCGTTATCATGGGTGCTTTGATGGCCGAGGCCGAGCAGGTGGAGGATCCTGCATTGGCAGACGGGCTGCGGCGGCAGTGTATGCGGCTGTACCGGCTGCTGACGCACTCGGATTTGCTGCACGACCCGCTGCTGACCGAGCAGCTTTCTCTGCGGCGCTGCGACCTGTCAGCGCTCTGCCGCGACGCTGTGCAGCAGGCGGAGACACATGCGCCTGCGGGCAGTGCAAAATTCATCGTACAGGTGCCGGAGCATGCAGACGCGCTCATTGACGCGAGACTGGTGCGTACGGCAATCTATAACCTGCTGACAAACGCGCTGCGCGCAACACCGGAGGACGGTGAAATCACGGTTTCGCTGACCGATACGCGGGATTTTGTGACGATTGCGGTTGCCGATACCGGTCCGGGACTGGACCCTGCGAAGTTCGATGACCTGCTTTCCGGCTGGCGGCGCACCACCTCGATAGACGATTACCGGGCGCTCGTGCGCGGCGGCACACCGCTTGGTCTTGGTCTGCCGCTCGTGAACCAAATCGCGCAGGCGCACGGCGGACGGCTGCTGCTCACACAGAGAGAGGGCGGCGGCAGTGTGCTGCACCTGTGTCTGGCGCATTTGCCGCATACGCTCGAGGATGACCTGTTCCGCGCACCGACTATCATCGAAGACGGCTATACCGCCGAAGAAATTGAATTTTCCATCCTGGAATGAAATAAAACAGCCTCGGAGGCGTGAAGAAATCGCATCTGAGGCTGTTCTCTTATGTGTTGTCGGGAGAGCTGTACGAACCGCGGTAGACCTTAATGGACTCCGGCAACCAATGTCCATCCGCAGGCTTCTGAATTTCGGTGATGGTGTACGTCAAACCGCGGTATTTGGCGTATACGATGGAGGTTTCGTCGTCGTACACGGCGATTTTCGTGCCGTCAGGCATGGTTTTCTGCCGGACAGTGAGTGCATCGTCCGGTGTGCCGGTGCTAAAAAGCAGGCCGCCGGTCGGCATATAGCTGGTGTTCAGACTTGCAGCCAGCACGCACAGCAGCGGAACGATCAGCAGGAATGCAATGCGTTTTTTCATAGAGCCGTCACCTCTTTTGCGGAAGCTGTCTCTCGGTATCTGCACTATAGCAGATAAAACGTATTTTTACAATTCGCGTTTTGACTGAAAACTGTGACGTGGAATTGACGCCCCAAAGACATAGAAAAACCACCTGTTATCAGTGATAACAGGTGGTTTTGCACATTATTTGATCTGCTGAGACAGGTTGTACAGCACCTGTGCCAGCTCAACCGACTTAATCTGTCCCTTGGGATTGAATGCGCCGTGATTGTCGCCGTTCATCAGCTTGTTGGTCTGACAGAACGCAACGGCATCCTTCGCCCACGGAGCGATCGAAGAAGCATCGGTAAACGCGGTATTCACACTTGTATCAGTCGAAACCGTAATCTTTCCGGCCTTTTCGAGCAGCGTAATGTAGCGCTGCAGCACTACCGCGAACTCCTGACGGGAGATGGAGTCATAGGGACGCAGGTAGTGCTGACTGTCACCGGTCATAATGCCGGATTCAAAGCAGAATGTCATGCCGGGACGATCAGATTCATAAATCTGGTTGTAGTCAGGTGCTTCCTTGATGGCCATGCCCGCATAGGATGCGGTCAGTTCCGGGTCAACGAGCTTTGCACTGTTGTAAATCGCTTCGGCAACCGTGCAGCGGTTTTCCGCCGGATTGAACCACGGGAAATATTCTTTGCCGTTGATATGACCCGCCGGCAGCATGATGTTGTTCTCAATCACATAGCGGACTGCGGGCGTGAACCACGAGTTCTCCGGCAGCTCGTATTTCTGCTCGAACTCGGCATTGGTCAGGTCCTTGTCGTTCTTGGTGTAAAGGTTGTTTTCCTGCTCGTCGGCGGTCTGTGTGGCGGATACGGTGGTATCAACGTTATCCGGAAGGTCGGCAGCGAGCGCGGTGGTGCTCATGGAGAGTGCCACTGCACCGGTGAGGAAAAATGCCATTACCTGTTGAAATTTCATAGAGTGTACCTCCTTGTCTGCGGCAGAGCCGCAAGCTAATAGATGTATGACGTATATCATACTCTGTGACTATTATAGCATGATCTGGCGGCAATACAAGCAGTGTAACACAGATGTAACGCAAACGACACAAAGTCGTCCGAAAGTTCCGCCCGTTGGTTGAAACTTTCTCCCTCCCAAAGTCAAAAAGTCAGCGCTATCCTTGCGCGGCTTCTTGGCCGCGCTGCGCGGTACACGCCCCGACTTTTGCTCTCATTAAATATTTTTAAGGATAGAGGCCTACGGGCTGGCATTTGCAATGCAAATGCTATTTAACATGCGCTATCACGCGAAAATGTGTTAGCAACTGCCGTTATCGAAAAAAGAGCGGACCAATCGGTCCGCTCTCAGCGTATTCGCTTAAATGCTTTCGGTGATGATGTCCATAATCTCCTCGCGGGACAGCGTACGCGGATCGACACGGAACAGGGCACCCATGGTGCTTGCTGCGTTGTCAGCAAGTTCGCCTGCGTCTTCCGGCTTTACGCCGTAGTCGGACAGGCGCAGCTTGTCCACGCCGCACGCCTGCTGCAGCTCCGCCAGCGCAGCGAGAAAATCGCCGTCCGCACGTCCAAGTGCATGTGCAATGGCCTGCAGGCGGTCAGCCGAGGTGTCCTTGAAGCGGCTCCAGTATGCCTTGGACAGCATAATCAGACCCGCGCCGTGCGGCAGACGTACCGGTGCATGGAACGCAGCTCGATGGGCAGGCCAAAGGTGCCTACCGAATCAGGGGGCAGTTGACTGGCGCCACTGCAGCTCGACAGCGTTTCGACAAAACCTGCCAGCGTGTTCGCCAGTGCCACATCCGCGCGTGCATCGGCGTTGCTGCCATCCTTAACAGCCGCTGCCAGCGATTTGCCGATCAACGCAATTGCCTGCAGCGCGAACATGTCGCTCATCGGGTTTGCAGTCTTAGCCAGATAGCCTTCGGCCGCATGGAAGAATGCGTCAAAGCCCTGGTATGCCGTCAGATGCGGCGGAACGGTCATCATAAAGTCCGGATCGACGATCGAAATGGTCGGGAAGCACTTCTCACCGCCGCCGCCGATCTTTTCCTCACCGTTGGTGATAACCGTGAACGGGTCAGCCTCCGTGCCCGTGCCTGCGGTCGTTGGAATGGCAACAATCGGCAGTCCGGCATTGGCCATGCGCTTGCCGCCGCCCGTGCCGCCGTGAATGTAGTCCCACCAGTCGCCGTCGTTGGTCGCCATAATGGCAACCGCCTTGGCCGTGTCGATGGACGAGCCGCCGCCGAGACCGACAACAAATGCAATGTTCTGCTCACGGCAGAGCGCAGCGCACTCGCGCACACCCTCGATCGTCGGGTTTGGCTGTACCTTGTTGTATACCATGGTCGGGTGACCGGCTTCCGCCAGCGTATCCGCCACCTTGGCTACATAACCCAGTTTGGTGGTGGAGGTGCCGCCGGTGATGATCAGACCCGTGCCCTGCGGCAGACGTACCTTGGCCAGACGCTTGACCGATCCGGCACCGAAAAATAAGCGTGTCGGCATATAAAAGCCAAAGTTTTCCACTATAAAGACTCCTTTCAATTAATCATTAGGAATTAGTGGTTAGTAAATTTGTTAGAGTAAAGAGTAAAGAAAATGTAAGGATTTACCTTATTCTCCGCAAGCTTTCAGCAATCTGCTGAGATAGATTGTTTGTGCCACCCATTTCATGATGCTGTGGGCGCACACTGTGCGCCCCTACGGGTACACGGGTGCGAATGAATTTACAAACGGTGCGCCGAGGTCGTACCCCAGGGCACCTTCTCTTGCCCTAACAGGCAATTCACCTTGTCACACCCTGCGGTAAAGATTACTGATAATTGTAACTCGGAGGTGTCATCCGTTATATCCAGACCAGCGAGTTGCGCGCCATACCCGTGCGGCGTCAGCGCAGGGTCCGTTCGCTTCGCAAGCCCCAACACTTTTATTATACCAAATTCCACACTTGGAGAAAAGAGCCAAATCACCGAAATGAACGGCTTTTTGTTGTGCAATATGCAGCTTAAAAAGTCGCAAAAAACGCTTGACGTTGTGCAATATTGATGATATTATAATGACACAGAAAAGATAAAGGCAAACACCAAAGGCAAGTAAAACAGGGGTTTTACTCCAAAAGGCGCAAACCTTCATCTAATCTGAAGGATGTCAATCCGGTTTGATACCCACGAAAGAGGTGAGTCCAATGGTATCAGAAGAGGCATCTTACCAGTTCGCGGGACTCGCCGCGGCGCTGTGACCGAAACGATCAAGGTGATAGCTGAAAAATGAGCGAGTTCCAATTCCACAATTTGAACCGCCTGAAAAGCGCGATCGGCTTCTAAGCAAAGGTAATAACAACGGTAACTTTGGGGAAGCTATCCTCGTGAATTTAACTATCCGTACATGGCATACTAAGACAGTCAAGCGGATCGAGGCAGCAGGAAAGTAAGGTTCATACATGACAGAACCCTGATATTTGATGCGCCGGCGAACAAAACGAAGTATCTTACGATACCTGCCGGATGCTGCACCCGCCGATGGGCATACTGATGAGTATCTGCAGCATAGACATACCGCATCGGAACGAGATAATATCAAAGTCCGAGTAACATCCGGTTCGACAAGGCAGGCTGTATCACATCTTCCGCCGAGCAGTGACGCATCACCCACTGGAAATAGAGTTCCCGAATGTAGGAAAGGCAACCAAACGGACTATGTAGTTTGTGCAGTAAACGAACCTTAGCCGGGCGGTTCCGCGAACGTAAGATCGAAAGATGCCGGAAAAATACAACCGAATACCAATCCAAATGCGATGGGAAATATCCTGTCGGGAAAAGAGGATCTATGGAGATTTGGAAGTAAAAGCCCTCGTTCATGTGTCTGTGAATGAGGGCTTTATTCTGTTCATTTTTGTCAATGGCAAAATAGATAAAATAAACGCTGAAAATCTGTATAACTGCACGAAAACACGGTTTTAGGTAAAGTTGCTTTGACGAAACTGTCAAAACTCTGCTATGATGGAAATGCAATACAGTGCAATATATAGAGGAGCGATACTTATGAAAATAGACGGAAACGAACTGGCCATCCTGCAGAACGACCTTGATCGCGAGGGCAAGAAGGAAGAAGCACTCAAGATCAAGCTGGAATTTCTGCGTCAGGTGCGCGAATCCGGTGACCACTGCCCGTGCAAGGAGGCGTGCCGCCATCATGGCAACTGCTTCGAGTGCGTGACTATCCACCGCGGACACCGCGACCATTTGCCGATGTGCCTGTGGGATATGGTAAACGAGCGGCTGGCGGCTCTCAGCCACATGACCGAAGGCACGCTGCGTGCCTACGAGGACCGCAAGGCCGCGGAAGGCACCGAGTGCGGTGACTGTTCCGACTGTCCCGGCTGCGGAGAATAAAAATATAACGGACAAACCAAAGCGGTTTGTCCGTTTTTATCTGCCGATAAGTGCATATGGCGCAAAGCCAATCAATTTGCGCGGCAGCGCGCGTTCCATTCCTCTTGTCGGCTGAAATGACGTTTTGTGACAGTATGAAAAAAGGACTTGAGTGAAAACTCAAGTCCTTCTGTCTGTCGATAAAGTCAATCTATCGTTTTTACTTTTCGTGCGGCAGCACGCATAAAATAGAATTTGCACAGCAAATTCATAATTCCCGGGGGCGTGTACCTCGGGAATTATACAAGGGACGAAAAATTGTGCCCGTAGGGCGCGGCTTTTCGTCAAGATTCGATTGAAAGCGTGGTTTCAATCGAGAGGCTGCTCGAAAAACGGAGTTTTTCGACAGCCTCAAAGCACCGCTTTCGCGATGCTTTTCGCATTTCTTTAGAAGAACTTATCCTTAATACCGAGTGCAAAGATGATGAGCACGATAATCGGCAGGATATAGCTTACATAGAAGCGGATATTATCCTTGACCTTGAGTCCGCCGCCTTCGTTGGCCTCCTCCTTGAAGTTCTTCCAGCCCCAGCCGCAACGGGAGGTGCAGAACAGCAGGTAAACCAGCGAACCGAGCGGCAGCCAGATGTTGGACACGAGGAAGTCCTCGAGGTCGAGCACGTTCGAGCCTGCGCCGAACGGCTGGAAGCCGGACCAGACATTGAAGCCGAGCACGCACGGCAGTGATAGCAGGATCATCAGCACGATGTTGATGGCTGCGGTCTTTTTGCGGCTCCAGCCGGTCAGGTCCATGCAGCAGGACATGATGTTCTCGAACACAGCGAGGACGGTCGAGAAAGCCGCAAACGCCATGAATACGAAGAACAGGCTGCCCCACAGGCGGCCGAGCGCCATGTGGTTAAAGATATTCGGCAGCGTGACGAAGATCAGGTTCGGACCGCTGTCCGGTGCCACGCCGAAGGCAAAGCACGCCGGGAAGATGATCAGACCGGCAGTAAATGCTACGAACGTATCCAGAATCGCAACATTGACGGCCTCGCCGAGCAGCGCACGGCCCTTTCCGATATAGCTGCCGAAGATAGCCATCGCGCCGATGCCGAGCGACAGCGTGAAGAACGCCTGATTCATCGCGGCAACGATAACATTGGCGATGCCGCACTCCTGCATACGGCCGAGATCCGGAATCAGATAGAAGCGCAGACCCTCGCCCGAGCCTTTGGTCGTGATGCTGTTGATCGCCAGAATAACCATGATGGCCAGCAGAATGATCATCATCACCTTGGTAACGCGCTCCAGACCGCCCTGCAGACCGAACGAGTTGATCATAAAGCCGACGACAACGACCGCAACCATGCAGACCGCCATAACCACCGGCTTGCCGAGCATTTCCGGGAAGGCTGCCTGCACCTGCTCACTGGTCGCGCCGACAAATCGGCCGCTGACCGTCAGGTAGAAGTAGTACAGCATCCAGCCGCACACGGTGGTGTAGAACATCATCAGCAGATAGTTTCCGATCATCGCCAGATAGCCGTGGATGTGCCACTTGCTGCCCGGCTTCTCGAGCGCCTGATACGCCCGCACCGGACTTTTCTGGCTCGCACGGCCGATGGCAAATTCCATCGTCATGATCGGCAGACCGAGGATGAGCAGGAACAGCACATAGCACACGACGAACGCGCCGCCGCCGTACTGACCGACCATCCACGGGAACTTCCATACGTTGCCCACGCCGAT
>ENA-OQHL01001617-OQHL01001617.1-human-gut-metagenome-genome-assembly--contig:-NODE-1617-length-10858-cov-3.168018_pt1 | contig 10858 bp, 17 predicted proteins | sample MGYA00242565_ERZ504723 | MGnify/ENA primary metagenome ERZ504723 (study PRJEB26092, sample SAMD00036211) | human gut metagenome | host: Homo sapiens | study: EMG produced TPA metagenomics assembly of...
ACAAACCTTCTATTTTTGAAATATCTTCATCAGTAGCATTTATTGCTGCCAATTTGTGCTATATAAGGCTCAATTAAAAATCTTATTTCCAAAAGGTCACGAACAAGTTTTTCCTTATCATTTATAAAAGTAAAGCCCAAAGGGTCATCTACTACTCCTGGTTTACTGGCTATATAAGTACCGGAGCCTTGTTTAATAGTTACAATATTTCTTGAGGCAAGAAGTTTCATAGCCTCTCTTAGTGAACTTCTTCCCGCTCCCATTTCCTTTGCCAGAAAAGCTTCATTGGGAAGTTTATCCCCTGGTTTCATTTCTTTTTCTAATATATATGACACAATATCATCAGATACTTTTTCCGGTAAACTTTTTTCAGTATTTTCCAAATTCATCATACCAATTTCACCTCTATTTCCATATTCAAATAATTATATAATTTTCAAAAATACAATGTCAATAGGTAAAATTGCTTAAAAACTTGCCTTTTTATTCAGTAAATATTACAAATTGACAAATAGAATAAAATGATTTATATTAAATACATCAGATGACTTGAAACAATTTTACATCAAAAAGGAGGTTTTTCACTATGAAAATAATTAAAAATAGTAAAATTGGTATGATGACTTTAGGAGGTGAAGTTGTATGACAGATGTTGTATTTACTGCTGACCCTACTCGACTTATTATTTCAGCCGGTGTGGGAATTGTACTTTTGTTATTCCTCATTATTAAATTTAAACTCCACCCAGTTATTTCAATGATGATTTCAGCTATAGTAATTGGTATCGGTGCCGGTATGCCACTTAACTTAATTGCTGAAACTGTTCAAAAAGGTGTAGGTAAAACATTACAAGGTATTGCACTTCTCATAGGTTTAGGCTCTATGTTTGGTGGAATTTTAGAAGTAAGTGGTGGTGCTCAAAAAATGGCACAAACACTTATTTCAAAATTCGGTCAGAAAAAAGCAAGCCTAGCTTTAGGACTTACAGGACTTGTAATTGGTACAACAGTTTTCTTTGAAGCCGGTGTTGTAATACTTATTCCCCTTGCATTTAATGTAGCAAAACAGACAAAGAAATCTACTCTCTGTTATGCCATTCCTTTACTTGCAGGTCTTGCCTCTGGTTACGCCTTTGTTCCACCGTCAGCCGGTTCAGTATTAGTAGCAAATGCTCTCGGCGTAAATTTAGGTGTAATGATTGCCATAGGTATTCCAATCGCCTTAGTTTCAACAATAGTTGCTGGTGTTGTATGGGGCAACTTAATAGGAAATAAGATTTTTGCAAAGCTTCCTGCCAATGTAGAAGAAATTGCCGACAAAGAAGAAAGTAAAAATCTTCCTTCCTTTGGAGTTGTAGCAACAATTATACTTATTCCTCTTGTACTTATACTTTTAAGCACAGCATCAGACTATATCCCAATGGCTGAAGGTATTAAATCAGTGTTAGGTTTCTTAGGTGAACCTTTTGTAGCTCTTACAATAGCCACTTTAGTAGCTATGTACTTCCTCGGCACAAAACAAGGCTATGACAAAGGTCAGCTCAAAAAAATACTTGACCATTCCCTTCGCCCTGTAGGTATGATACTTCTTGTAATTGCCAGTGGTGGTGTAATCCGTTGGATGTTACAGGACTCAGGTCTTGGTAATATTATTGGACCTGCTCTTGAACAGTCTGGAATGCCACTTATTATAGTAGCTTTCCTCATTGCCTTTCTTGTTCGTGCCTCAGTTGGTAGCTCTATTGTAGCTATGACAATGGCATCAGGTATTATGGCAACTATGCCAGCTACTGCTGATTGTTCAATGCTCTATAAAGCAGCAATGTGCTGTGCAATATGTGGTGGTGCTACAGCTTTAAGCCATGTAAACGATGCCGGTTTCTGGCTTGTAGGAACTTTCCTTGAAATAGATGAAAAAACAACTTTAAAATCTTGGACCGTAATGGAAACTTTAATCGGTATTACAGGACTTGTACTTGCCCTTATAATTTCAATATTTGCATAGGAGGAAATATATAATGACAAAGTTACCAGTAAAACTAAATTCAATGCAGGACGCAAAATATCTTGTTCAAATTGCAGAATCCTGTCCCTACGATGTTGAACTTATATGTGGCAGATATATTGTAGATGCGAAATCAATGCTTGGTGTATTTAGTTTGCCACAGTTTGACAATGTAGAACTTGTTCTTCATAGCGAAGAAGTAGAAAATGTAAAAATACAACTTTCAAAATTTAACTTATTAAAATAAAAAGGAGAAATGAATTATGGAATTAAGAAGTCAGAAATTAAGAGAATTAGCCCCAGAAATTGACCCATTACGTCTTGGCACAGGTTGGAAACTTGAAGACCTTTCTAAACCACAAATTATAATAGAAAGTACATTTGGCGATAGTCACCCAGGTAGTGGACATCTTTTAACACTTGTTGAAGAAGCCAAAAAGGGTGTTGCCAAAGCCGGTGGTTTTGGTGCAAGATACTTCTGTACAGATATTTGTGACGGTGAATCACAGGGTCACGACGGTATAAACTACTCTCTCCCATCAAGAGATATGATTGCAAATATGATTGAAATTCACGCAAATGCTACACCTTTTGACGGTGGTGTGTTTATTGCAAGTTGTGATAAGGGTATGCCTTCACACCTTATGGCTATAGGTAGAATTAATATTCCATCTATTGTAGTTACCGGTGGTGTTATGGACGCTGGTCCAGACCTCCTTACTCTTGAACAGATTGGTAAATATGATGCTATGTGCAAAAGAGGAGAAATCACAGAAGAAAAACTTACTTTCTATAAGCACAATGCCTGCCCTTCCTGTGGTGCTTGCTCATTTATGGGAACAGCATCTACAATGCAGGTTATGGCAGAAGCTCATTGGTCTAATGCTCCCAGGTAGTGCATTAATGCCGGCAACAAGTCCTGACCTTTTTGGAATTTGCAAAAAAAGCCGGTGAACAAGCTGTATGGCTTGCAAAGAATGACCTTAAACCTAGCGACATTGTAACAATGAAATCTTTTGAAAATGCTATTATGGTTCACGCAGCCATTTCAGGTTCTACAAATTCACTTTTACACATTCCTGCAATAGCTAAGGAATTTGGCATTGAATTAGATGCTGATACATTTGACAGGCTTCACAGAGGTGCTCACTATCTCCTCAACATCAGACCTGCCGGCGAATGGCCTGCTCAGTTCTTCTATTATGCTGGTGGTGTACCAACAATTATGGAAGAAATTAAGGATATGCTTCACCTTGATGTTATGACAGTAACAGGCAAAACTTTAGGCGAAAACCTTGAAGACCTTAAAAAGAACGGTTTCTACGATAAATGTCAATCTTATCTTGACAAGTGGAACTTAAAGAGAGAAGATATTATTCGCCCATTTGACAAACCATTTGGCACAGACGGTAGTATTGCTATATTAAAAGGCAATCTTGCTCCAGACGGTGCAGTAGTAAAGCACACAGTAGTTCCAAAGGAAATGTTTAATGCCGTTTTAAGAGCAAGACCATATGATTGTGAAGAAGATGCAATTCACGCAGTTCTTACTCACGAAATTAAACCTGGAGATGCTGTAATAATAAGATACGAAGGCCCTAAGGGAAGTGGTATGCCAGAAATGTTCTACACAACAGAAGCAATAGCATCTGATGCAGAATTAGGTGCATCAATAGCACTTTTAACTGACGGTAGATTTTCCGGTGCATCTAAAGGACCTGCTATTGGACACATTTCACCGGAAGCTGCTGAAGGTGGTCCTATTGCCCTTGTAGAAGAAAATGATTTAATCGAAATCAGTATTCCTAACAGAGTTATAAAAGTAGTCGGTATAAATGGAGAAAGAAAAACTGACGAAGAAGTGGAAAAAATCCTTGCCGAAAGAAAAAAGGCTTGGAAGCCAAAGGAAAACAAGTACAAGAAAGGTGTTCTTAAACTTTTTGCAGACAAGGCAGTTTCACCTATGAAGGGTGGATATATGGAGTAAATAATAGTCCACACTTTTAAATGTATATGAATATATGAGTATATAAATATGTGCAAAACAAAAGCCACAAATGAATTTTTTCCTCATTTGTGGCTTTTCACTATTTATTTTCTTCTAATCTTCTATCCTTAATACCCTGTAAAACTATTTTTTTAGCCTCTATTGCCCTTTCTCTAGGTAAAGGCTTTGTATCCTTCAATGGATAATCTATACCTAAATTTTCGTATTTAATTTTACCCATATCGTGATAAGGCAATACATCAAGGGCTTTTAAATTTTTTAATCCACCAATGTAATAGCCTAAGTCATAAAGGTACTTTTCGTTTTCTGTAATATTAGGCACAACAACGTGTCTTATCCAAACAGGAACTTCTTTTTCCTCAAGATATTTTGTAAAATCCAAAATATTATCTAGTGGCTGACTACACAACTTTAAATGTTCCTGTGGGTCAATAACCTTAATATCAAGCATTACAAGGTCAGTTACCTTTACAAGTCTATCAAATTTTTCTGTATTATCTTTTCTAAATGTAACGCCGGATGTATCAAGACAGGTATGGATATTTTTCTTCTTAGCCTTTTCAAACAAATCTGTTACAAAATCAATTTGCATCAAAGGTTCTCCACCTGTTACAGTAATTCCACCTGTTTTATAAAATGTTCTGTTTTTTTCAAACTGTTCCAATATTTCTTCACTTGTCATATCTGTACCACCGGACATTTCCCAAGTATCTGGATTATGGCAATACAAACATCTCATAGGACAACCTTTTGTAAAAACAACCATTCTTACACCAGGGCCGTCAACTGTACCAAAACTTTCTATAGAATGAATATGACCAATCATACTATTCCACCCTTTCTCTTGATTAATATAAACTTACGAAGGCTAGTATACACTAATCTATTTTTACACTTAAAATTTATATTATCAAAAATTCTTACTATTTTCAATCGCATATAGCTAAAAACCCTATGGACAAATATGCCCATAGGGTATAGACAATCTAATTTATTATAAAGACTGGTGGAAAGTTCTTGAAATAACTTCGTCCTGCTGAGCCTTTGTAAGTTTAATAAAGTTTACAGCGTAGCCAGAAACTCTTACAGTAAGCTGAGGATACTTTTCAGGATGTGCCTGTGCATCCAAAAGAGTTTCTCTGTTAAATACGTTTACGTTTAAGTGATGACCGTCTTTTTCAACATAACCATCAATTAAAGATACTAAATTATCAATCTGCTGTTCGTTAGCCATTGTATATTACCTCCTATAAATCTTTTTCATCTCTATCCATACCATCAAAAAGTGTAGGAACGTTACAAGCCAAATTTCCCTTTGCACAATCAAGAGAAACTGTTTTATCTACATGTACACTATCCATATCCACCTTACCTATTTCATCAACTGAAACATTAAGGTGACCACCATCTTCTGACATAAATCCGTCAATCATTGCTACAATTTCATCAATTTTAGACTGATTCATAAAATCACTCTTTTCTTATTACTTGTTTAAGTCTAAATCAATGTCAATATCGCCGTGGAAAATCTGGTCTTCCTTACCTAATGCACCAGGAATGATTGAGAATGTATCAGAAATACCATCCTGAGCATCCTTAAATGGAATCTTAGCTACAGATGCAAGTGAAGCTACAGCACCGTGGCTATCTCTGTGGTGCATTGGGTTAGCACCTGGAGCAAATGGCTGACCCTTCTTTCTACCATCTGGAGTAGAACCTGTGTTCTTACCATAAACTACGTTAGAAGTAATTGTAAGAACAGAAGTTGTAGGAATACCACCTCTGTAAGTGTGGTTCATCTTTACATACTGAAGGAATGTGTGAACTAAGTCTCTTGCAATGTTATCAACTCTGTCATCATCATTACCATACTTAGGGAAATCGCCTTCTACTTCGTAATCTGTAACGATACCGTCTTCATCTCTTATAGTCTTAACCTTAGCATACTTAATAGCTGAAAGTGAGTCAGCTACTACTGAAAGACCTGCAATACCAGTTGCGAACCAACGAGTAATGTTCTTGTCATGTAAAGCCATCTGTAATCTTTCGTAGCTATACTTATCGTGCATATAGTGAATGATGTTAAGAGCATTTACGTATACGCCTGCAAGCCACTTCATCATATCCTTGTACTTATCCATTACTTCATCATAGTCAAGGTATTCAGAAGTAATTGGTCTAAACTTAGGACCAACCTGCTTCTTACTAATTTCATCAACACCACCGTTGATAGCGTAAAGAAGACACTTAGCAAGGTTAGCTCTAGCACCGAAGAACTGCATTTCCTTACCAATTCTCATAGAAGATACACAACAAGCGATTGTGTAATCATCACCGTGGTAAACTCTCATTAAGTCATCATTTTCGTACTGAATAGATGAAGACTCAATAGAAGTCTTAGCACAGAATCTCTTGAAGTTCATTGGAAGTCTTGTAGACCAAAGAACTGTAAGGTTTGGTTCTGGAGCAGTACCTAAGTTCTGTAATGTATGAAGGTATCTGAAGCTCATCTTTGTTACCATATGACGACCGTCAATACCTACACCACCGATTGATTCTGTTACCCAAGTAGGGTCACCAGAGAAAAGTTCATTGTATTCAGGAGTTCTTGCAAACTTAACAAGTCTTAACTTCATAATGAAGTGGTCAACAAATTCCTGAATTTCTTCTTCTGTAAATGTACCATTTGCTAAATCTCTTTCAGCATAAATGTCAATGAAAGTAGAAGTTCTACCAAGTGACATAGCTGCACCATTCTGTTCCTTAACTGCTGCTAAGTATGCTAAGTACATCCACTGAATAGCTTCCTGTACATTCTGAGCTGGTCTAGAAATATCGAATCCGTAATCTTACCTTAATTTCTTTTAATTCCTTAAGAGCTCTAATCTGTTCTGAATATTCTTCTCTATCACGAATAACTTCCGGTCTCATTTCTGTAGGTGTAGCAGCCTTCTGAGCTTCCTTATCTACGATAAGTGTATCAACACCGTATAATGCAACTCTTCTGTAGTCACCAATGATACGTCCACGTCCGTAAGCATCAGGAAGACCTGTTACGATGTGGTTTTGTTCTACATGTTCTGATTTTCAGGTGTGTAAGCATCAAATACACCTGCGTTATGTGTCTTTTCTATAGTTTTGTGTAGAAATCTACAACTTCCGGATCTACTTCATAACCATTATCTGAGCAAGCTTTCATAGCCATACGGATACCACCGTTAACCTGAAGGCCTCTCTTGAAAGGCTTATCTGTCTGGAAACCTACGATTGTTTCTTTATCTTTGTCTAAGTAACCTGCACCATGTGATGTGATTGTCTGTACAACTTTTGTATCCATATCAAGAACACCACCAGCTTCTCTTTCCTTCTTCTGAAGATCAAGTACCTGATTCCATAAATCGGTTGTGTTCTGTGTTGGTCCTGCTAAGAAACTAGCATCACCATCATATGGTGTGTAGTTTTTCTGGATAAAATCTCTAACGTTGACTTCTGATGTCCATGCGCCATTGCTAAATCCTGTCCATTCTTCTCTCATTTTTGTTCTTCCTCCTAAAAATAAATATATAAAAGCTTGCGCTTTTCTAACATATTAGTGCTTTTATTAACAGTAACTCAATAAATCTTCTACTGTCTTCTTCTTCGGTACAGACGGTTTCTCATCCGGATATCCTACAGCAACTAAGCCATTAAAAGCTGACCTTCAGGAACTCCAATTATATCACTGGCTTATCTATATCATAAGTCCATACAACCGTTCTAATCCAAGGTCATTTGCCTGCAAGCAAAGAGTCTGTGTTGCAATACCATTGTCAAATGCCTGCCATGCATCCTTTCTAGATGTAGAAAAGCTTCCATCTCTTTCAAATCCTGAACGCTTGTCCACAATTAAAGTTGCTATAAGTAAAGGGGCTCCATTGATTATCTGAGCGTTGTGTTCTGCACAACATTCTGTTGCTAATCTTGCCTTAACTTCTTCATTAGTTATAGCAATGTACCTTGTTGTCTGAGTATTTTTCCCATGAAGGTGCATATGATGCTGCCAATACAAGTTTCTCAATTGTTTCTTTACTTACTGAATCTGTCTTAAACTTTCTGACACTTCTTCTTGTTTTAATACATTCTAAAGTTTCCATCTATAAACCTCCATGTATGTTATTTTTATGGCAAAATGTGCTTTTTTTTACTTGTTTCTTCTATAAAAAGCACAACAAGACACATAATGTCTCCACTAATCGAGACTAATATATCACTTAATTATTTGTTTTGCAATGGTTTGGTTCAAAAATATTCGACTAATTTTAATGTGGAATTTGATATATTTTAATACGAAATTTAGGCCTAAAATACGGTAACTTTATTAAAATCGTTTTTAACTAAAAAAACCTACAAAACAACAGTTTTCCTGCTATTATTGTAGATTTTTTTAACTTTCTGCATTAAAATATATCAATTTTTATTATTTCCAATCGTAATTTCTCAAATGTCCTTCCATTTGCATTCCCGCAAAATCATTCTGACGTAAAGCTTCATATAATACGATTGCTACTGAATTTGCAAGATTCAATGAACGAATCTGTGGATTCATTGGGATTCGTATTGCATGTTCCTGATTTTCAACTAATATTTCCTCAGGTATCCCTGCACTTTCTTTTCCAAACATGATGTAATCATTTTCTTCAAATTTAACATCACTATATCTGTTTGGTCCCTTAGTTGTTGCCATCCATATTTTCGCGTTTGGATTTTTTTCTAAAAAATCTTCATAGCTTTCATAGATTGTAACATCTAAATGTTCCCAATAATCCATTCCGGCTCTTTTAACTGATTTTTCATTAATTTTAAATCCCATAGGCTCTATCAAATGTAGTTTTGTTCCTGTGGCGCAACATGTTCTTCCTATGTTTCCTGTATTCTGTGGTATTTCAGGTTCTAATAAAACAATATTCATCTTTTTCCTCTTTCAATGCAATTTCTTCAAATTATGATTTGCTATTTTTTATTTATAAAAATATGAATTTGATAATTACTTATATCGTTACTTCCAATAATTTTTTTTACATTATAATTTTTATAATTACTCATATTATAATTTTAATTTTTTATATTGGAGTTTTTCAACAATTACTTATATCGCAACTTTTTCTAAATAATTATCACTTATTTTTGTTCCAGTTTTTTGACAAATTTTTCAACTCTGTCTAATGCAGTTTTTAGGCTATCAATAGAATATGCATAAGATATTCTTAAATATCCTTCCCCGCATTTTCCAAATGCATCGCCTGGAACTACAGCAACCTTTTCTTCCTGTAATAATCTGGTTGCGAATTCTTCTGATGTCATTCCAAATTTCTTAATGCTCGGGAATACATAAAATGCTCCATAAGGTTCAAAACATTCAAGGCCCATTTCTCTAAGTCTGTACACAACAAATCTTCTTCTTTCATTATATGACTCACACATTCTTTCGACATCTCTGTCACCATTTTTCAAAGCTTCAACTGCTGCATACTGACTTACTGTAGGTGCACACATAATTGCAAATTGATGTAGTTTAATCATCTGCTCCATAATAACGTGCGGTGCGCACGCATAGCCTAATCTCCATCCTGTCATAGCATAAGCCTTTGAAAATCCGTTTATGAGAACTGTTCTTTCTTTCATCCCCGGTATACATGCGATTGAAATATGTTTTTCTTTATATGAAAGTTCTGAATAAATTTCATCTGATAATACATATATATCTTTTTCAATGCAAACCTGAGCAATCTCTTCTAATTCATGCTTATCAAGAGTTGCTCCTGTTGGATTATTTGGAAATGGTAATACAAGTAATTTTGTTTTGTCTGTTATATGTTCTAGCAACAATTTTTTGTTAATTTAAATTCGTCCTCTTCTTTTAAATCAATTGTTATAGGCACGCCATACGCTAACTGAACGCAAGGGACATATGATACAAAGCACGGTTGTGGAACTAACACCTCATCTCCCGGATTAATCATAGCTCTTATCGCTATGTCTATAGCCTCACTTCCACCTACTGTAACTACCACTTCTTTAGCAGGATCATATTGTAATCCTAATTTTCTATCAAGATAATTGCAAATTTCATTCCTCAAATCCATGAGTCCCGCATTAGATGTGTAAAATGTTCTTCCTTTTCTAAACTATAAATTCCTTCCTCTCGAATATGCCATGGAGTGTCAAAATCCGGTTCTCCAACGCCAAGTGAAATAGCATCCTTCATTTCACTAACGATATCAAAAAACTTTCTTATTCCTGATGGTTGCATATTCAATTGCTACATTTGATATTGGATTCTTCATTATGGCGTCACTAACATCCTTTCATCTTTATGTTCTTCCATCATTGTCGCACCGTAATCTTTGTATTTTTTCAATACAAAATGTGTTGCTGTATTTAACACTTCATCTAAAGTAGATAATTTACTTGTAACAAACTGTGCAATTTTCTTTCATTGTCTTTTTCTTCTAATATTTACTGTAAAAGTCAAATCCACCCGACATAAGATATACTGATTTTACTTCATCAAATTTACTGATTCTCTCAGCAATTTTATCAAACCCAATTCCTCTTTGTGGTGTTACCTTAACTTCTATAAGTGCTGATACTCTTTCATCATTTGTATTATCCCAGTTTATCAAAGTATAGTAACCTCTTATAATCCCCTCTTTTCCATCTGTGCTATTTCATTTGCCACTTCAGCTTCTGTCTTTCCAACTAAAATAGCAATCTCTTTAATATCTATTCTGCTATTTTTTCTAATAATCGAAGAATTTCTTCTCTCATATTCTACCTCTCCTTTTAGAATAACTTATATATTTCATC
>ENA-OQHL01001619-OQHL01001619.1-human-gut-metagenome-genome-assembly--contig:-NODE-1619-length-10842-cov-2.383948_pt1 | contig 10842 bp, 9 predicted proteins | sample MGYA00242565_ERZ504723 | MGnify/ENA primary metagenome ERZ504723 (study PRJEB26092, sample SAMD00036211) | human gut metagenome | host: Homo sapiens | study: EMG produced TPA metagenomics assembly of...
GTTCTGTTCCTTCTACTCCGTATACTACAAACGAAAACGGACACGGTCCTGCTTGGGCTAACTCACTGTTCGAAGACTTCTGTGAATTCGGTTTGGGTATGGAACTGGCTAACGAAAAGATGCGTGCACGTCTTGTGAAAGTTATGAACGAAGCTATTGCTGCTGACTGCACTCCGGCTGAAGTGAAAGAACTGTTCGCAGAATGGATTAACAATATGCTGGATGCTGACAAGACAAAAGAATTGGCAGCTAAGATCATTCCGGTTGTTGAAGCTAACAAGGATAAATGCAACCACTGCAAACAAATTGCTGAACTGCAACAATATCTTGTTAAACGCAGCCAGTGGATTATCGGTGGTGACGGTGCTTCTTACGATATCGGTTACGGTGGTCTCGACCATGTAATCGCTTCCGGTAAGGACGTTAACATCCTCGTTCTGGATACTGAGGTTTACTCTAACACAGGTGGTCAGTCTTCTAAGGCTACTCCGGTAGGTGCTATCGCTAAGTTCGCTGCTGCAGGTAAGCGCGTACGTAAGAAAGACCTCGGTCTGATGGCTACTACTTACGGTTATGTATATGTTGCTCAGATTGCTATGGGTGCTGATCAGGCTCAGACTCTGAAAGCTATCCGCGAAGCAGAAGCATACCCCGGACCATCTTTGATTATCGCTTACGCTCCGTGTATCAACCACGGTCTGAAAGCCGGTATGGGTAAGAGTCAGGAAGAAGAAGAAAAGGCTGTTAAGTGCGGTTACTGGCACTTATGGCGTTACAACCCGGCTTTGGAAGAAGAAGGCAAGAATCCGTTCCAATTGGATAGCAAAGAACCGAACTGGGAAGATTTCCAAGGTTTCTTGAAGGGTGAAGTTCGTTACGCTTCTGTAATGAAACAATATCCTGCTGAAGCTGAAGAACTGTTTAAAGCTGCTGAAGAAAACGCTAAATGGCGTTACAACAGCTACAAACGTCTTGCCAGAGAAAACTGGGGAGCTGATACAGCTGAATAATAAGTAGAAATACTTTGTACATAATAAAAGGCAGGAATCCTGGAAACAGATTCCTGCCTTTTTGGTTTATATCTTAGAAGTAACGATTACTTCTCACGAAGATATTCATTAAAACTCTAAAGATATGATCGGATTTGTTATTTGGATTATCGGTTTGATACTGACTTTCAGAGCTGCCATAGAGATTTGGAATATAAATGCGGCTGTAGAGAAAAGACTTATAGCGATTGTATTAATCGTTCTTACCAGCTGGCTGGGACTACTTTTCTACTACTTCTATGGTAAAGAAAGAATGGCGGGATGGTTGAAGTAGTGTTTGCATATCAATCTTTCTCAGGAATCCAAACTGTTTACCAGTTCCTGATGTTCTTCCATCCATTGACGGGCAGCCTGTCTTTCCGTTGTCTGCGCCTCTTCCAGAGCAGTCATTAAGGAGCTGATTTCCGCATCTGTCAGACGAATGTTGCCCAAAAGTTCGGCAGCAAAAGGGTCCTTCTCGCTAAAACCTTTCCATGCTATGGTATGAATGGATTCCGTATTTCCATATATCAGCTTCGGGTCCTGAAGAACTTTCAGCTTGAAACGGTCGAACATCCAGTGAGGCGTCCATCCCGTCACGACAATCCAGTCTTTCTTATCAATCGCTTTCTTTAGGGAAGCAGTCATGGCAGGTCCGCTCGAAGTCATCAGTTTATAATCCAATCCATAGTCTTTGATGGCCTGATCGGTAGCTTTCATAATACCGGCTCCGGCATCAATACCGACAATCTGACCGGAGAAACGTTCCTTTTCCGCGTTCAGTTCTTCGATTGAGTTGATCGTAACGTAATCCGGAACCACCAGCCCGATACGGGCACCATCATAAATATCCCCGATAACTTCGAGTTTATCCCCGTATTGTTTCATATAATCTTCCATAGTGACAGGCATCCAGACATCCATAAATACGTCTGCTTTCTTACGGGAGATAGAGGTAAATATAGGTGCAAGGTCGGCATTCAGCAACTTTACATCGTACCCCTGATCTTCAAAAATCGCTTTGGCAAGGTTTGTCATTGCAATACCTTCCGACCAGTTGGCATAAGCGATACTTATCTTCTTACTCTTTCCGTTGTCTCCGCAGGAAACGAAGGTTAAGAGTATGCCGGCAATAAACATTGCCGCAATCATTTTTATCTTATTCATTGATTATTCCTTTCTTTGGTGTGATTCTTATTTCTTTTTACTTTTTCTGTTATCTGCCATACCCTGAGTGATGCGGTCCAGCACGATCGCCAATATCACGACTGCGATACCGCCTTCAAATCCGAGTCCGATTTTCATTTGGGTGATACCTTTCAGCACGATTTCTCCCAATCCTCCGGCAGAAATCATGGCAGCAATCACTACCATCGAAAGTGACATCATGATCGTCTGATTGATTCCCGTCAGAATTGTAGGCAATGCCAAAGGCAATTGCACCTTATAAAGAAGCTGCCAGGGAGTAGCTCCAAAAGAACGGGAGGCTTCTACTACGTTTTTAGGAACCTGACGAATGCCCAGACCGGTCAGACGAACCACAGGAGGCATTGCAAAGATGATGGTGGCAAAAGCTCCCGGCACAGTTCCCAATCCGAAGAATAGGACAGCAGGAATCAGATAGACAAAGGCAGGCATTGTCTGCATAAAGTCGAGGACAGGGCGCATTATCTTGTTACAACGATCACTGTTGGCAGTCCAGATTCCCAACGGAACGCCTAAAAGCAATGCCAGACAAGTGGAAGAAAGTACCAATGCCAATGTCTGCATCGTTTCTTCCCAAAAGCCCATGCCGTAAATAAGCAATAAACCCAAGAGGGTAAATACGGCTGTCCCCTTACCCGACTTAAACCAGGCGAGCGCAGCCAGCACTGCAATTGTGATATAAAAAGGTATTCCAAACAGTACATGCTGAAAACCGTCTATGAATCCTCCGATCCCCATGCTGAGAGCATCAAAAAAGGAAGCAAAATGTTCTGTGAGCCAATTAATGGCAGCCTCTATATATTGTCCGATATTTATCATAATTCTATTGCGTTTTGAATGATTTCATTAATTTCTTCTTTATCTTTTCCCGTTACTTCGATGATCAATGAGGAAAGTGGCACTACGCCTTCAAACTCCCGATTCTCATTTACGACCCAGATTGGCGAGTTCGTTTTTGTCATCAACGGAAGAATATCTTCCAGCACCGTATCACCCAGCACTGAATGAACTTCATGCCTTACTACGGACTCGATGGAGCGGATTTGCTCTTTTCGTAGTTTCAGCAAGTCATTCAACCGCACCTCTCCTACTAACAGATTATTGGAATCGACTACCGGAAGAACGGTCAGATTCCGTTCGCGCATCTTACGGATCAGCACCTCCGGGCCTTCTTTCTTCAAACGTGCCACTATGGGTTTATCTACCATAACAGAGGAAGCTGTTATAATCTTGCTTCGATCTACATTCTCCACAAATCGTTCTACATAAGCGTTGGCAGGTTCGGTCAGGATTTCTTCCGATGTACCGATTTGTACAATTTCTCCATCCTTCATGATAGCAATCCGGTCACCCAATTTAATCGCTTCACTCAGGTCGTGAGTAATAAAGACAATCGTTTTTTTCATCTTCGACTGCAAAGTCAGCAGTTCATCCTGCATCTGCACACGGATCAAAGGATCGAGTGCCGAGAAGGCCTCATCCATCAACAGGACTTCGGGATTATTGGCCAAAGCCCGCGCCAGCCCGACACGCTGCTGCATCCCACCCGACAGTTCACTTACCATCTGATTCTCGTAGCCTTTCAGCCCCACCAGTTGCATACTTTCCATCGCTTTCTGCTCCCGTTCTCCCTTTTTTACTCCCTGTAGTTCGAGCCCGAAAGCTATATTATGCAAGACAGAACGGTGAGGAAGCAGACCGAAGTTCTGAAAGACCATAGCCAGTTCTTTCCGGCGAATCTGCAACAGTTCCTTATCCGACACTTTGGCTATGTCTGTTCCATTGATAATCACTTCTCCGGAAGTAGGGCGTATCAAACGGTTGATGCAGCGGAGTAAAGTGGACTTTCCACTACCGGACAGCCCCATAATGACGAATATTTCGCCTTCATTAATGGAAAGATTCGCATCTTTCACCGCAACTGTACATCCGGTCGCTTTCAATATTTCACTTTTTGTTTTACCTTCTTTCAACATCTTCAAAGCCTTCTGCTTCTCATTGCCAAAAACCAGATAGAGATCTTTAATTTCTATTTTACTCATACAATAAAATGGTTTAGGTTATTAAAATAATATACACAGCAAGACAAGAACAAACGATAACAGGAATCTTTCTTTATATCGTATAAAGTTCTGATTTAAATAAGGGACAAATAACAATGAATCCCGAAATAATTAATAAAATGATTATTGACAGACTGAGTAATTAAAAAAGGAATAGAATTTGATAAGATAATCCTTTCAACGAATAGCAAAAAATAGCATTTTTATGTATAAAAACAGCCTGTTCCAGTATCTTGCTGGCACAAAGATACAAAAAACGGATTAAACATACAAATTATATTCAAAATTCGGGGCATACAGAGGGCTTTATTTGTAATGATATGGAAAGTTTCCGGGTAATATTCCCCTATCACTCAGCAAAATAGAACAAACCGGCAGATAAATATAAAATAAGTTTGAATATTTCACTTAAACACCGTATATTTGGCGTCAATAACTAAACTAGATTTATATGTTCAACAGGGCTATTACAATTTTCCTGGGGAAGGATAATTGTCATTACACAACAAAAGAAAAACAAACAGGTACTGCCACACTAGACGACAAAAGCCAAGTACAGTTCCTTAGTAAAAAGAACCCCAAAATGCCGTTTTTCTATAGCCGGCGGAATCTCTACATGATAGGTTTCCTGCTCGCTTTTATAGTGACTCTGCTCGAATTTATACGAGGACGGCATCAAAACTTTATGGTCTTCTCGGACGCTACTCAATTCTTCTGGCAAGGCATCAGCCCATACACAACTGAATTTGTAGAAACTCACGGACGCTACTTCCTTTATTCCCAGTTTTCACGGTATTGTCGCTCCGTTTGCGTATCTGCCTGCATGGCTGGGACCTTTCGCGTGGAATCATTCAATTATTCGCTGTTCTTTAGGCGATCTTCACGCTGCCCCAACATTCACGCAGCAGCAGAAATGCCGTATTGTTCCTTTTTCTGTTACTGATTTTAGGACAAAGTTTACTTTCATTTCAGTATAACATAACGGTAGCCTATTTATTCTTATTCGCCTATACGTTATTGGAAAAAGACCGTGGATTTCTGGCTGTTCTGTTAATCATGATTTCGGGATGTACCAAAGTATATGGAATTTTCGAACTGGCATTGTTGCTGTGCTATCCTCACGTATGGCGTAACTTTGGCTATGCCGTTACAATGGGCATTGTATTGCTTGCATTACCGTTAATCAAAATAGCTCCTGCAGATTTGCTCCCCTATTATGAAGAATGGTGCCATAGTCTTGCTGTTCATCAGTCCGCCGGAGCTTATGATTCATTTTTCTATGCCCGCCCCATTGCAGCATGGACATTGCCACACTTCCGTGCACTTCAGATAGGAATGCTCGGCTTGCTGACTCTGCTCTTTTTGGGGAATTTCCGCAAATGGTCGTCTTTTGCCTTCCGTGCCCAGGCTTTGGGCATTCTCATGGGCTGGGTAGTATTACTGAGTGACTCCGCCGAGAAGCATACCTATATTATCGCATTGGCAGGTTTCATGCTCTGGTATTGGAGCAGACCAACACGTACCGCAACAGACAAGATTCTATTTTGGTGCTGTTTTGTGCTGTTATGTATCGTTCCTATCGACATATTCGTCCCTGTACCCATCAGAGATTTCATTACCAGGACCTTATGGCTTCATGTATGGGTTTTCTTTATTGTATGGATACGGATGATATGGCTTACCTTCCTTGCATCCTTCATTCATCCACGTGCCACAAATGTTCTTTCAGATTAACGCATCCGTTAGCTTTGAAAGAAACTTCTTCTGCCAGCAAGAGTTGTTTTTGTTCCACCCAACCGGGCACCAGCCTTCCGGTGGAATTTACAACTCTATGGCAGGGAATGGATAATTCATCCGGCACTTCTTTCAATGCACGTCCCACCATCCGCGAGCATTGGGGTGCCCCCAACAGCAAAGCAATACCTCCATAAGTAGATACTTTTCCCACAGGTATCTGGGATACGACTTCGCACACTTCCTTCCGAAAGGATTCGGAAAAGCTCTCTTTATCTACTTTATAATCTTTCATATATCCCTCTTTACGATATCAATGAAATCATCCTTTCCTTTTCAGGAAATCTGTCGGGCTCTCTCCAAACTGCTCTTTATAGCACTTGGCGAAATAAGAAGGTGAACTGAAACCGACTTCATAACCAATCTCCGCTACGGTCATGTCCGAAGAAGCAAGCAAAGAAGCTGCCTTCTTCAAACGGGCGATACGGAGCAATTCATTCGGAGAGTAGTTAGTCAATGATTTAATCTTGCGATAAAGCTGCACACGGCTTAGTCCCATGTCTTTGCCCAAGTCCTCCACATTCAAACCGGAGTCTCCCATTTTCTCTTCAATCAATGACTTGAATCTTTCTACAAAATCCTTGTCCATATCGCAGACATCTTCTTTTGCCAATGTCTGCCCGTCACCAAAGAACTGTTTCAGACGACGGTGAGAATCAATCAGATTGCGGACACGTGCCAGCAACAGCTGTGAACTGAACGGCTTTGAAATATAAGAATCCGCACCACCGTCATATCCCTGAATACGCTGTTCGTCCAGTGAACACGCTGTCAGCAGAATAACCGGAATATGACAGGTCTGTAACTCACTTTTCAGCCGGCGGCAACATTCAATGCCATCAATGCCCGGCATCATCACATCAGAAATGATCAGGTCCGGAACATACTTCATAGCCTTACGGATTCCTTCGGAGCCGTCTGCCGCTTCAATCACCGTATAGTCTGTATGCAACAACGTATGGACATACGAACGGATATCCTCATTATCATCAATAATCAGTACGGACGGTTTGGAAGAGTCATATCCTTTTTCCAGTTCTTCCTCTTCCGCCAATAGAACATCTGTTGTACGGGAATCCGCAGAAACAAGGGTGGTATCCGGTTTGGCAGCAACAGCCTCACAAGACTGTACGGGCAGTTCAACGGTAAAGACCGTGCCCTGTTTCTCATCACTCTCTACGGAGATCATACCACCGTGCATTTCTACGAAGGCTTTTACCAATGCCAGTCCGATTCCCGAACCGGTATGGTGCATATCGATCTTATAGAAACGGTCGAATACATTGCGAATATGTTCGGCAGAAATCATAGAACCGGTATTTGCCACCGTGAAACGTATCCATCGCTTGTCCTCTTTACTAAGGGAAGACAGACGGACAGCTATTTTCCCGTTTTCCGGTGTAAACTTAAAGGCATTGGACAGAAGATTGAAATAAATACGTTCCAGCTTCTCCACGTCTGCCAGTGTATGATAATCCGTATCCGGCATACTATCAAAAGAAAAATGGATATGCTTCTTACGGGCTGCCGCCTGAAAAGACTCATTCCATCCTTCGAAAGAAGAAAGGACATCCACCGTAACCGGAGTATATTCCATCTTGCCGTTTTCATATTTACGGAAATCCAGAATCTGATTGACCAGACGCAGAAGAATGTTCACATTCCGCTGAATCAGCATGAGCATCCGGTGCTGATCTTCGCTCAGTGTCTTGTCCGCCAACAAATGTTCTACCGGGTCGGCAACCAATGTCAACGGAGTACGGAAGTCGTGAGAAATATTGGTGAAAAAGACCAGCTTGGCATGGGTAGCTTCTTCCAGTTGATGAGAGAGCTGTATCAATTGGTCACGCTGTTCTTCCAGTTTGTCACGCTGCTCTTCCAATTGCTGCTTCTGCTTAAAAAGCTCTTTATTCAAGCGATTCTTAGAGCGGAGTGATTTATAAACGACCAATAATAAACCGGCTACCAATAAAAGGATAATCAGACTGCCGTATAAAACGACCTGTTGTGTAGCTACCTGAGAGAGATAGCCACCGATACGTCCGTTGAGCGTTTCAATCTTTTTGTCGAGTTCGGAAATGTGTGTGGTCTGCAACTGCATGACGTGTGCGTTGGTACGGTCCACAACAGCGGTATTCATCACTGTTTCTTTGGGATAGGGTTTCTTCTCCAGAATGTCCATAGCCAGTTGCAGTACCTTATCGCCATTGGTCGGATAGATAAAGGTGGCATCCAGCACACTGTCCAGAACCAGTTCCAGTCCGTTTCCCTTACCCGGCAAGGCATCTATGCCGACAAAAATCATTTCCTTCTCCCGCCCTGCCATCTTTGCTGCCTGATAGGCACCCGGAGCGATACGGTCATTATGGGCATACACAGCATCAATCTTAGGATGCCTCCGAAGCATACTATCCATTTCTATCTCTGCCGGACCACGTTCCCACGCAGCATCCGCTTTATCAATCAGCTTTATATCCGGGAATTTACTGATGGCAGCCATAAATCCCTGATGCCGTTCCATTGCAGGAGTCGAACCGCTCAATCCTGTCAGTTCTACTATATTTCCCTTCCCTTTCAGACTGGAGGCAATATAGTTTCCTACCGAACGACCGATTTCATAATTATCGGCTCCGATATAGGCAGTATATTTATCCGAAAGAATCTTCCGGTCTACAAGAATAACGGGGATGCCTTTCTGATAAGCTTCTTCTACAATCGGAGTCATAGGAGCAGCTTCGTTAGCGGAAATAATCAGCAGATCGACTCCTTCGTCCATAAAATAATGGACATCTTCCGCCTGCTTACTGTTATCATCCCCTGCCGAACGGATTTCCACCGAAACGCCATTATAAAACATTGCTTCCCGAAGAATCTCATCATTCATCTTATGTCGCCATGAATCATCGCTGCATTGAGCCACCCCAATACGAAAATGGGGTGTATCCTGAACCGGCAAGCCGTCATCCCGATTAAACCAAACAGCACCAGCATCCACTTCAGATATCTCATCGTCTTCATCCATCTCATCATTTCATAGTTCTTTCTGTAATCCAATTAAGAACAAAAATAAGAAATAATACTGTAAAGTTCTCTAACTTCAGCTATTTATTATTCTAAAAAGAAGGAAAGCAGTCCTCTTTCAGACCATCGGAAAGTATTAACAAAAGTATAAAGCGTAAAACAAACACTTAATCAATGTTATAAAACATATTATTTTTCTTGGATAATTTGCAAAGTTCGCAGAAGTCCGTATCTTTGCACTGTGTTTTTCATAGTATTAGATTTAAGGTTAACAAAGGTTGGAGCAAGGCGTTGCTCCTTTTTTTATGCCCTGACCTTTCATCTACCGGTTAGTTTTCATCCCATTCCTTTTCCAGTTTACCATCAATAGTGTAGCGTTTCCATCGTCCTACACGGCGACCATTCTTATATTCCCCACATTCACGAAGCTGGTCATTCTTTACATAACAAGCTTCGAACGGTCCGTTCTGCCTTCCGTTCACATAGGTAGAAGTTTCCCAATAATCAAAGCGGTTGCTCACTATCAGCCGTCGTTCCTTGCCATGCAATCTGCCGGCCTGATAGGTAGCTTCATATCTCAATTCACCATTTTCCAGATTATATTCACGGTATAAACCGTCTTTACGATCGTTCTTCATATAATATTCTTTCTGCCTTACCCCACTTCCGTTGGCAAATGAGACATGGAGTCCATCTTCTTTTCCATCCAGATAGGTTTCAATCATCAGCGTATCTCCGCTTTCAGCCAAAAAGTAGTCCACCGACCATTCTTCTTTCCATTCTTATAACTACCCAGTATACGTGGCGAGCCAAACGTAAACACGGACGAATATTCACCGTCCTGCAAACCTTCTTCATTAAAATAAACGGTCTCATACAAATCATATGTACCTTTCAGAAAAGTATACTGTTTGCCTACCTGCTTCCCGTCCTTGTAATTATGCTCTTTCCGCAAAGTACCGTCAGATTCGTACGACAGTTGCTTCCCGTGCTCTTTCCCCATCCGGAAGTTTCTTTCACTTTCCACTTTTCCGGTAGTAAAGTAACTTTTGCTCGTACCATCCAGCTTACCTTCCTTATAGGACTTTTCTTCTTTCAGCTTACCGTCAAACTTGGAGTTAATCTTGAAGAGGCCATCCTTCCGCCCTTCTTTATAACTTCCTTCCGTTATTAATATATTGTCCACATATTCTTTGTATCCGCCATCATAAAAACCATCTTTAAAAGATGCCAGCACATAGGCGGAATGATAACCATCTATGATGCGATGTTCGCCATTCAATGCTTTTTCCGTTTTCAGTTCCTGAAACAACAGTCTGCCATCGCCTACATTAACAACAGATACCTGATCGATCTTATATTCCTTTTGCGCAAACAAAGGAAGAGCAAGATATAAAAACAAAAATACGTTCCAGCTTTTTGATCTGAGGAAGTTCGAAATGTGTTTCATAAAGTAGTTTTCTCTTTTTGATTTATTATTTAAAAACCTGCCGCAAAGATAGGCAATCGGCTTATAAAACAAGGCAAGAAAGAGGGGGACAATTAGAAAAAAGAACATCTGTTATTATCATTCTAATAATTAACAGATTAAGTAGTAAATCAAAACACAGGGAAGGGGGACATTTACTGAAATAAGAAACAGAAAAGAAGATGTGTCAAAAGCAACTAAATTCCCCTCCTTCAGGGAGGTTGTGTAAAAAAGTAAGAATCAAGTGTTCTTTGACATATTG
>ENA-OQHL01001621-OQHL01001621.1-human-gut-metagenome-genome-assembly--contig:-NODE-1621-length-10813-cov-2.485776_pt1 | contig 10813 bp, 11 predicted proteins | sample MGYA00242565_ERZ504723 | MGnify/ENA primary metagenome ERZ504723 (study PRJEB26092, sample SAMD00036211) | human gut metagenome | host: Homo sapiens | study: EMG produced TPA metagenomics assembly of...
TTTTCCGAGGCAATCATTCCTATCTTGCAAGTGGAATGGACAATGTGCAGGGAATGGTAGTCATGAGGAATGATGTATCTGATTTCCTTTACGGTTATTTTCGCATTGCTGGTGCTGATGCCGGATAAACGCCATCCATTTATTTTCCTGGGAAGAAACACAATGGGAATTTACTTTTTCCATTATCCCATCATGATTCTGATGAACGGACTTATGATCCTGAATATTCCGCAGCTGATGAATGTATGGGCGTTGTTTGGAGTGTCAGTTCTGTTTGTACTGATACTTGGAAGTCTTCCGGTGGACTGGGTCTATACCAATGTTATGGGACTGATCACCTTCATTCTTTTCAAACGTGAGAAGAAGGTTGAGGATGAAGGTCTGGAAGACGAATATGATAGTGAAGAGGAAGACCGGTTTGCAGTACTGGCTCAGCGAAGAATGGCTATCGAAGAGCTGGCTGCCACATGGGATACCTCCTTTGATGCAGAAGAGAAAGAAGATCATGAAGAAGGGCAGTCCTGACGGATTGTCTTTCTTTTCTTATTAAGAAAGAGACAGCAGTTCAGTAGTTTCACAGTAAAAAAAGAGTTATATTTTTGTTAAACCCGGGAATATTTTTTGTAAAGCAGATATTCTTTCATAATGACTTACTATGCAAACTGTGTTATACTAAATGTATTTATTAGTCCCGGATGGCAGCTGGTTCTGATTTGTTGCTGCTCAGGCTATGAACAGTAACCGGGGAATGAAAGGGAGTATTTTACTGCAGAGTGAAGCTGACAGCAGGGGTTTTAAGGGGAAATACGATGAAAAAAGTAATCACTTACGGAACTTTTGACCTGTTCCACGAGGGACATTATAATATTTTAAAAAGAGCGAAAGCATTGGGCGATTATCTGATCGTGGGCGTGACCAGCGAGAGCTACGATATTGAGCGTGGTAAGCTGAACGTGCGGGACAGCCTTCTGAAAAGGATTGAGAACGTACGCCGTACTGGTTTTGCAGATGAGATCATCATCGAGGAGTACCAGGGGCAGAAGCTCAGCGATATCATCAAGTATAAGGTAGACCTTCTGGTACTTGGTTCTGACTGGCGCGGCAAATTTGACTACCTTAAGAATTACTGTGATGTGGTGTACTTGGAGCGTACCAAGAATATTTCCAGCACCAAGCTGCGCGGTGAGGGAACCACTTACACCGTGGGTGTAGTTACAGATAATGACCAGGATAATGGGATTGTGTGGGAGACAAAATATGTCAGCGGTCTTCATGTGGAGTGCGTTTTTTCTGAGAATGCAGAGGCAGCGGAGTCGTTTTGTGACAAATATGAATTGGATTCCTACTACAGCGTGGAGGCAGATAATGGGGAATGGCAGCAGGGATTTGACTGCTTTTTGTCCCAGGTAGACATAGTTTATATCAAAACCGAGCAGCCTAAGAGGGAGAAATACATCCGCAGATCCCTGGAACTTGGAAAATATGTGATAAGTGATGCACCTATGACAGAGAATAAGGAGAAGCTGAAGGACCTGTTTGCACTTGCGGCAGCCCATCATGTACTCCTTGTGGAGAAAATAAATCTGGTGTATCTGCGAGCCTTTAACCAGCTTGTCTGGCAGACACACAGCGCCTTGGTGGGCGATATTGTGTGTGTGAAATGCTCTATTTCACAGGATCATTTCGAAGGAGGGCGGAGTTTTTCCGAAACCGCAGTTCTGCCTTTGTGTGCTATTATCAAGATACTGGGCAGAAATTACCAGGAAGTGAATTCCAATGTGGTGAAGGACAGATCTGGAAAATGCATTTACGACATGATTACCATGAAATATCAGGAAGCTCTTGCTACAATAGAGATTGGCACCACAGTAGATGTGGAGGATGAGTTTGTTGTGATCGGTACGAAAGGCCGTGTGACCATCCCGGGAGACTGGTGGAACACAGGATATTTTGAGGCAAAGATAGACGATAGCAAGGGACTGAAGCGGTACTGCTTTAACTTCGAAGGCAATGGCCTCCGTTACCTTTTGCAGGAGCTGCTTATTATGATCAGTGATGAGAGAACGGAATGTACCAGACTTTTTAATGAGGAATCAGAGACTCTGGCAGACATTCTGGAAATCATAAACCAGAGAGGATAACCAATGACAGAGAAACAGGAACATCTGCTGCAGCTTTTTCGTGAGCTGGATGAGATCTGTAAAAAGAATAATCTGAGATATGTAATGGCGGGAGGAACGGCCATCGGTGTTGTGCGAAACGAGGGATTTATTCCCTGGGATGATGATGTGGACATCTATATGCCCAGAGACGACTGGAACAAACTGGTGGAAATTTCCGGCTCCGTGCTTCCGGAGCACCGCGCCCTTCAGTGTGTGGATGTAGACCGCAGCTATACCAATACTTTTCCAAGGTATGTTGCTACGGACAGCTGCGCCCTTCACAAGCATCAGATTATCGGCAGGGACAGTGCCGGTGAAATCATCGACGTGCTCACCCTGGATCCCATTCCCGCAGATGATAAGGAATATGAGAAATACAGAACTCATATGATGATCTACTCTGAGCTGGTAAATATGGTAGTTGTATATGGTGCCCGCTGGGAAATTCCAGTGACAGCCTATCTGCGCTGGCTTTTTTCCTATACATTTCTGGGAAAAGACCGCACATTGAAGAAACTGGAGAAGATCATGTATTCCTATAAGGAAGAGGATTGTCCGCGCTATGCAATGCGCTGGGGCGGCTGTCCGTTCCTTTTTGATAAGGACATGATGTTTCCTGTGAAATATATGAACTTTGAGAACACAGAGGTAATGGTGCCGCACAGAATGAGTGACTATCTGATCTGGCATTACGGAGATGAATGGTCCTATATTCCGCCCCATGGGGAAAGAGAATCCCACGATGCGGTTACGGTAGAGGGAATTACCTATAAAGAGCTTCGGGATGATTATCTGCCGGGAATCCGCAAGGGCAGGCTTCGCAGAGATTCCATCTGGCGCAAGATATATTCTCTTGCAGGTGCGAAGCGGAACCACCGCCTTCAGTATAAGCGCAATCTTCTGCTGGCAAAAAGTACGGTGATGGATCTGGAGGCGCGCATTTCAGACAGCAGACACAGCCTGAAGGAATTGGTAGAAAAGCGTGACTTTTTCCAATTAAATGAAATCTTTACAAAATATTACCAGGTCCAGCTGAGCTCTGCGTTTATCGGCAGGGAGGATTTTGGCGGGATCTATGCTTTTTATCATCCTGTTTTGCTGGAAGTCAGTGATGTAACCTTTTATGCGGCAATGCTGACGCTGGTTTATACAGAACGGATCGGGAAAGCATGGAGAATGCTGGTGGTGAAGGAGCAGACCGGTACATTCCCTTCTGAACTGGCCCAGTTGAAATCTGATATTGAACTGTTTCGAAGAGCAGTCTGCGATTATGAATTTAAGCGTTATCAGGAAGCGGAGGATACGATGGTGCCGTTGATGGAACGGTATCCGGAAGTGCCGGGATTTGTGAAATTTAAGAGCCGTTTTCTTATGGAACGCGCCCGCAATGGAATTGATATGGTGGAAGCGGAGCTTTATATTGATGAGGCACTGCGGCTTTTCCCGGAGGACGGGTATTTCCTGAAGTACCAGGGAGAACTGCTCTGGATGAAGGGCAAATGCGCGGATGCTCTGGAAGTTTTTGCAGATGCTCGTGAGAAAACAAATAATGGAATTACCCAACTGGAGTTGGATAAGTTTTTGAATCCTTATGGCAGGGAGACGGTGAAGACTTGTCAGCAGCTTCTGGATGTTGGACAGAAGGATGGGGCGATGAAGCTTATGGCTTTGTGGTACAGACTTCTGCCGGAGAATCCTTCTGTGCGGGAATATTATTATCTGGCCCGCGCAAGTGTTGCGAAAAAGTGTTCTGAGGTGGAAGAACTGATCGGGGAAATTCTAAAGCGCATTGATGCAGAGCGTGCAGAGAGCCCGGGTGAGAACAATGACATCCAGATCTATAAGCGTGCACTGACAAAAGCATGGGAGCGCTTGGGCTATCCAGGTGAGCTGGCAAGGGTTCGCACAGATCTGGTTTACACCAGTGAGGCGGATGATCTGGAATGGCTGGCAGAACGTGCCAAGGACGGACAGATCCGCAAGGAAAAACGAGCCCAGGTGTACAAGGTAATTGGAGATGTGAGAAGAAAACAGGGACAGACGGAGGCTGCGTTCCAGAACTATCTGGAGGCACTGCGGCAGAATGGAAGCGGTTTTGTGCGAACGGAGCTTTCCAGAATATTTCTCACAGATCTGTATGAAGGAAGCAAGAGAGCAGCTGTATATGCAAAAGCCGGAGATGCTTCTGAGTTTTTGAATCAGTGGCTTGGAAAGTATGGAAGTATAGAAGAGATACAGCAGCTTGTGAAAGAATGCTTGTGACACACATCTCGCAGAAAGCCTTTTTCAAACAGGCGCTGGTAACAGTGTGATCACTATGAACAGACAGATGGGAGCAGACGTAGCTTGAACAGAGAAATAAAAGAAGTTGTAAAGCTTCTGGCCGAAATAGATAAAATATGTAAAAGAGAAGGAATTCCTTATTATCTGGGACCACAGCTTACTTTGTGCTGTGTTACCGGGCAGGAGATCACCAGCCCTCATGCAGGCGTGGTCTATATGCGGACTGCGGATATGGAGCGCTTTCGTCTGGCTGTGGAGAAGGAGGCTCCGGATAGCAGAATTGTGGAATCCATGAATAACAATAAGCGTTTTTATGGATTTTTCCTTCGCTATACAGATCTGGATACGTTGTGCTTCCGTCTGAATGAAGGCAGGAACTACAAATATCCGGGTATGGGAGTGGATATTCTGCCCCTGCGTGGAAAACAGCGTTCCAGACTCGCTCATTTGTGGACAAGAGCCCAGGAAGTGGGATGGAATGAGCTGGCTGATTATTATGGAGACCGAAAAGGCAGGAAAAAGGCAATCTGCCGTTTTGTCATGAGGCTTCGCCTGGTCACAGGACGTGCCCGTCTGGGAAAAAGCCTTTACCGCATGCTCTGTAAAAGGATGAATGTGGAGGATACCCAGGAATATGTAGTTCGCCTGAAGAAAAAGGCAGTGTATTTTGTGGTAAAGCATGACAGATTGGCGCATGATAGTTTTTTATATTCCTCTTCTTTGATCCAATAGAAGTATTCTGGACACTCTCTTGCGTAGAAATTATCGATAGACATTTTACCAGGACAATATTCCAGTATCACATGAAATCCTAATAGATGACAGGCTTCCATGAAGGCAATACACTGTTGCTTGGCAGATAACTGTGGTACCAAAGGATCCTTTAGCTGATCGTCAATCAAACGGAAATCCAAAACACATTCTTTATTAGAATAATCATGTGTGGTATGCGTTTTTCCTAAACTGAATATCTGATGAAGCAGGATGGTATTGATACCCATACGTTTATAAAATGGTAAAAGCAGCATTGCCTTTAAAAAGGTTCCATTATCCTTTAGACCATATAAATTTTCATTTAAATTGTCGTCACGGTCATGATCCCATGCACTCGCACTGCGGATATGTAAAGAATAGATGTTTGCTTTTTTTAGCCAGTCTTTTTTCACAAGTGACTGTGCTTTTTTCAGTTTTCCTTTTTCATCAAAAAACAGATGTTGGAAAGAATAATGATAAAATGCATAAGGATTTACAAGTATTTCGTTGTTTCTTAAAATCCTTGTGTCGGAGTAGCCGAATAAATTCCAGGACTGGGGAAGTGCATAATTAAAGATATCCTTTTCGTGAATTTCAGCTTCTTTTTCCAGGTTTTGTAAGAGTAATGGTAAATATTTCATAAAATGCCCCCTTTTCGTCGTTTGCGTCAGTTTTTAGCATCACCTTTATTATACCGTGGAAATCCACATTCTTCTACAAATTTTACACCTTTTCGCTGATAGACTTTTTCATTAGGTGATAAAAATGAAAAAAATCGTATGGTATCTTCTGTTATGTATGACATTAAGTTCTTGTACATTATCAAAGGATGCCTCTGTGGAATTGGAAAAACATGCATCTTTGCAGGTGGAAGTATCGAATAAAGCATATGGTAAGGCACTGGTGTCTTTATGGAATACGCTGTATCCTGAACAAAAAGATGCCATTCATATCGTAAGTCCGGATAATTGCTTCCATCAGCAGTTTTATCATGATATCGAATGGGTAAATGATTGTGATGCATTATCAAAACGTACATATGCTTTGGCTTTTGATATAACCTCTGCTTATGATGTTCCATCAAGTTTAAAACGTACATCTTTAGAAGATTATTTTCAGCCAATAGAAGGGAAGGGGATGCTGTTTGTATATGCACAACCCATGCTGGATACATATTCGATCAAAGAAGATGAAATCTCAGATTTTATGAATTATCGTAACCCACATATGTATTACTATAATCATTATGCTGATCAGATTCTTCCATTATGGCTCTCTCATTATGATCCAGACAGCGGGGTTTCAATGGAGGATATATTTATGGAGGATGCATTTTTAGACTGTATCCAGCAAATGAAAGATTTTTATCATGAACATCAATTAGAAGATGATCCATATCATGCGACAAACTTTTTTACACAAGGCTATTTTAGTGGCTTGTTACCTTCACAAGAGATAAAGAAACAACCATATTATGCCAGTCAGCAGTTACATATCAAACCAATGCCATCACTTGATGAACAGGGCTATTCGCCCTATGCGGATACCTATGGATTTATGGTAAACAAAGACTGTCCCTATCCTAATTGCGCAAAAGCATTTATGAATATGGTACGCAGTAAAGCAGGCATCCAAGCATATCTTGATCATAATGATGGGGTGGTATTGCTTCAGAAAGAAGATATTTCAGACTTTCATATCTATGATGCTTTAAATAAAGAAATGATACAGGCGATGAATGGCAGTCGTTTATGGAGTATGGGAGCCATCAAAGAAAAACCATCAATTCATTATAAAGATTTATATCTGAAAACAAATATCGTATCGATCTTACAGAATGGGATCGTCGCCAATAAATCTGCGAAAACGATCCAAAAAGAAATTCATGCATATAGTAAAGCGTGGTGTTTACACCAATAAAAAACCCTTACCTATGATGATAAGGGTTGCTTGTTAGTTTTTGAATAATAGATCTTTCATGGTATAGCTGCCATTTTCCTGTTTCATCAGAAATTCCGCTGCACGAATTGCACCATTCACAAAGATTTGACGACTTGTTGCTGTATGGGTGATTTCAAAACTTTCATCATCCCCTAAAAACATAACGGTATGTTCACCAGCAACAGTTCCACCACGTACTGCATGGATACCAATTTCCTTCTGGCGTTTTCCAACCATGCCATTACGACCGTGTACTTCTTTATATTCATGATCAGGATTCATGGTTTCCACTAATAATTTCGCAGTTCCACTTGGCGCATCCTGTTTCTGGTTATGATGTTTTTCAATCACTTCGATATCAAAACCATCTTCCAGCATTGGTGTAATCAATGAAAGAACTTCTTTAAACACAGCGATACCAAAAGAATAGTTCGCAGAATAGATCACACGATTACTGTCTTTTAAATCTTCAATCTGTTTACGCTGTAAATCATTTAATCCTGTAGTACCACAAACCAGGGCAGCACCACTTTTTTTCCACATAGGGAATCATCCATGATAGATTATCTGGATGAGAGAAATCAATGACACAATCCACTTTTTCCTGTAAAGCATCTAAATCCTGACAGTTGGTAATATCCACTACCATGACGACCTGATGACCATGCTCCTCTGCTGTTTTCTTTACCAGCTGTCCCATTTTACCAAAGCCGACAACTACGATATTCATAGTCCCACCTCATGCAATGCCTGTGCCAGTACTTCTTTATGCGCATCACTCATTTCACATAAAGGTAGACGATAACCGCCAACGCCTTGCCCATAATATTCAATGCTTCTTTTACTGGGATTGGGTTGACTTCAATAATAAAGCGTGAATCAAATCCAGATATTTTAACTGAGCTTCTAATGATTTTTTAACATCGCCATTCAGATAGTCCATAACCATATCATGTGTTTCCTTTGGCAATACATTGGCAAGTACAGAAATGACACCACTAGCACCTAAAGATAACATACTAGTAATCATATCATCATTTCCACTGTACATTGCGAAATCATCATTTAAATAACGTGCAATGTTGGTAGCGTATGAAATATTTCCACTAGCTTCCTTGATGCCACAGATATTCGGATGTTTACTTAATACTTTCACAGCATCTTCACTGATTGCGACACCAGTTCTTCCAGGAATGTTATACATGATAATTGGAATATTCACAGCATCCGCAACGGCAGTAAAGTGTGCAATCATACCCTGATTATTCGCCTTGTTGTAGTATGGAGAAATAATCAACAGATAATCTGCGCCCATTTTTTCGTATTTATACTCTTTCCACAGCTGTCTGTGTACAGTTGCTGCCTGCACCAACAATGACTGGCAAACGCTTGTTGATAACCTTTAATGTGAATTCCACAACTGCATCATCTTCTTCATGTGTCATGGTAGAACTTTCACCAGTGGTACCCAATACTAGAATACCATCTGTGTGATTGGCAACATGCCATTCCAATAATTCCTCAAGTTTTTCAAAATTTACACTGCCATCTTCGTGGAACGGTGTAATCAATGCTACAATACTACCCTTAATCATAATTGCTTCTCCTTTCGTGGTTCTCTTGGAATCACTTATCTTCAACAGTTATACTGTTTTATAGCCTTTCTTATAAATCAAATGCTTCGCCAAGTACCTGAATGGCTTTTTGTTTATCCTTTTCTTCAATCGTTAAAGAAATAGAAATTTCACTGGATGTAATCATATAATAACGGATGCCATGTGCACTTAATGTATTCAATACTTTTGCGGCGATACCACTATGTGTAGAAATACCAACACCAACCACAGACAGTTTCACAAAACCTAACAAACGACTGATTGGATATTTAGAATGTAATTCATCCAAATGTTCCAAAATCGTATCGGATTGCTGCTTATTACAATAGAAAGAGAAATTTACCTTTCCATCATGTGTCAGCTGCTGGGAAATTGTGTCCAGATTGATATCTAATTTCGCAATCATCGCAAATAATTCCCCAAGGAATTTTCCATCATTAGGAAGCTCATTCACACGCATGATGGCATAGTCGTCTTTGATACTGATACCGGTAATCGGCATATCTTCTAAATTCTTTATTGTTTCCATAATATATGTCCCCTTGCGTTTATCTTTCTCTAAGGCCTTGCCTAAAAATAATTTTACATGATACTTGCTGGCTAATTCCACACTTCTTGTTTCCAGTACACCAGAGCCAAGACAGGCCATCTGCATCATTTCGTTATAAGTGATCTCTTTTAAACGTTTTGCATGTGGATATAAACGTGGATCAATCGTATATACACCATTTACATCTGTATATATATGACATTCCCAGCCAAGTTTAGCAGCTAGTGCCACAGCGGTTGTATCACTTCCACCTCTTCCAAGGGTTGTGATTTCACCATTTTCTGTCGCACCCTGAAAACCTGCCACGACAACGACTTTTCCATCATCCAGATGTTTCTTTAAATTGGTGATGTCTATATCTTTAATGCGTGCATGGGCATGATGATGACTGGTAATGAATCCACACTGATATCCAGTTAAAGAGATTGCAGGGATACCCAGAGCATCAATTGCCATCGCAAGTAAGGTAATGGTTCTTTGTTCACCTGTACTTAATAAAGAATCCAATTCTCTTTGATTTACCTTGTCACTGATTGCCTTAGTCATTTCAATCAGTTTATTTGTAGTTTTCCCCATTGCGCTGGCAACGATCACAATATTGTGACCGGCTTCTTTCATTTCCTTGACATGCTGAGCAATCGCAAGGATCTGATCAATCGTACCAACACTTGTTCCTCCATACTTCTCAACTACATTCATACATTCACAACCTCATCACAATCCATTGCGTTCATATCCTGATAGCTTTCACGTTTTACTACGACACGTACCACACCATCTTTTACAAAGACAACGGCAGGTTTACCAAGCTTGTTGTAGTTGCTGGCCATGCTGTAGCCATATGCACCAGTTGTATAAATGATCAATAAATCATTCTGTTTTGCTTCTGGCAGCATGACATCCTCTACCAGTATATCTCCAGATTCACAACACTTGCCGGCCACCGTCACTTTTTCCGTTTTTTCTTCATTCATACGATTTGCGATATCACAGGCATATTCTGCCTGATATAAAGCAGGACGGATATTATCGCTCATACCGCCATCCACAAATAGATATTTTTTGTTTTCTGTCTGTTTCTGATAACCGATACGATATAATGTAGAACCAGCTTCTGCCACAATACTTCTGCCTGGTTCAATCATCACCTTATGGAATGATAAACCACAAGCTTCTTTCTGCGCCTTGCAGGTGTCTAAAATCGTCTTACAAACATCCTGTAAAGGAATTGGATGGTCAGCCTGCGTATAATATGCCGCAAATCCACCACCAAGATTTAAAGACGAACAAGTGATGCCAAATCGTTCTTGCATGATTTTCATGAATTCACAAAGATTGCCGATTTCCGCAACATACGCTTCCTTATCAAATATCTGAGAACCGATATGAGAATGGAAGCCTTCAAAAGTGATATTAGGAATACTTGTTAATTTATGAATCATATCCGCAATTTCCTGTTCACGCAAGATAGAAATACCAAACTTGCTGTCCACATGTGCTGTCACAAT
>ENA-OQHL01001623-OQHL01001623.1-human-gut-metagenome-genome-assembly--contig:-NODE-1623-length-10807-cov-2.445412_pt1 | contig 10807 bp, 14 predicted proteins | sample MGYA00242565_ERZ504723 | MGnify/ENA primary metagenome ERZ504723 (study PRJEB26092, sample SAMD00036211) | human gut metagenome | host: Homo sapiens | study: EMG produced TPA metagenomics assembly of...
AATTTCCGATTCAGGATCTCTTTAGAGCCAAATATGCCTTTCATATTTTTCCATAATTTCAGCCGAATATTGAAAATAACTTTTTATTTGTTTTTCTGTCAATCCCTGCTCAATTCCTAAAATAATCTCATTTAATTCTTCTTCCGATAACTTTGCGCTGTATCGTCTGATACATTCTATAAGAGATCCGGATAAATTCCATTTTTCTTCCTGATTAGAACGCACCTCTGTATTTTCCATTGCCAATACATCATCCGGCGGCATCTGTTCTGCTTTTCGATTCACATTTCTTACAATGGATTGAAATGCTCTTTCAATCTCCTGCTCAGACGGAAAAGGTGGTTTATTCCAATCCTGATACAGGAATTCTTTTCCTTTTGCCTGGAATACATGAATATTAGGATCTTTCTTTGCAGCCTCCATATAATATTCCGCTTCTTGCTGGTTTAAAATGTGAATACGGTCTTGATACAAGATCGTTCGGTACGACAGAGTTTCAGAGTCATAGTAGGTAAAAACAGGATGTTCATATCCTCCTTGTTTATTTAATTCCATTGCATGAAGGTACTCTTTCGTATGGAAAGGTAGTGCCTTATCATCAAGAATCGGTCTTTGTCCTTCCATAAAAATAATACACTTCTTACGATCAAGTCGCTTAACTTCCGCCGGAGTCATCAATTCACGCCCAGACTGCTGATAATTTTCACTAGTGTTTCCATTTCTTCCAATACTGCGACCATCATGCCGTGTATCAATCGTCATTTTTCCGAGCAGTTCAGAAATATATTTATGTGTAGATAATGCACCCGGTCCTGATCCTAAATACAACAAAGTTGCACAGTTATCTAACATAGTTTCCCATTTATCGTTCTTAAATAGTGTTTTAATTTGGGAGACGGACTGCAATACTGGCATCATACAGATATTTCGTGACCTTACCACACCCAGAAGGACATCCGGATCTGTTGGTTTTGCCCCGGCATAAAATTCATCCATCCAAAATTCAACAGGGATAGGAAGCGAACCATGGTACTCATTATCTGCCATCCTCATTAAGACGTCAAATGCTTGCGTATAAAAAATGGAAATCAAAAAATTGTAAGAACGGTCATTGTCCGGCAAAACAAGAAACAATGCAATTTTACGGTTTGTCGGATGTTCTGTCGTTCCACCGACTCCTGTCCCCAAATCTCGTATATGAATATCATCTCCTTCGAAAATCCGTTTAACACTGGCTGTTTCACAAAGCTTCAACATCGCATTTACCATTATGATAATGCTTCTTACTGTTTCCGTTGCTCCTTCTTTCAGTTTTCTGTAATCCCTTACCGGTGGATAAAGTTCACCTTTTCTTTTTGCCAGTTTATCCATTTCCAACTGAAGCCTGGTAGTTTCTCCATCTGGCATCTTCTGGGTTTCCAAGTTTACAAGATATAGAATATTGTTCATATTACCCGTCCTGGATTCTTCGATGGATTGTAGCCATTCATAATAGAAAACAGACTGTAAATATAAGTCTACCCCATCATCCCAAAAAGGTTCTCCCTGCATGGAATCCGGCTTTTTTACTGCTTCATGGAGATTTGTGATCAGCCGGATTAAATCTTCTTCTTTTTCAATGTAGAGAAAAGGATTATAACGATCCGACTTCTCCGGATTCTTAAGATTTAAAGACCGAATCGTATATCCTTTTTCCTGCAGGTAATTTCCAAATTTGTACTGCAGCTCCCCTTTAACGTCCAACACAATATAATGATTTACTGCTTTCAGTAAATTAGGCGTGACTACAGCATTTGTTTTATAAGATCCAGACGATCCAATAATAAACATGTTGTTATTGGATAGAACACCCCCCATAGATACAGACACGTTATTGCTCAAGATTCTATTTTTCCGATCATCCTTATCTCGGATCTTTTTTAAGCTTCCCGGTGTCGCCCATTCTTCAGATCCATATTCTTTATCAAAATGAAAATTACGGTTATGATAGCTGTGCCAGTTCACAAAACAAATCCATCCCAATAATCCGATTCCCAGACAGGCTGGACTTCTGTCATTCCACCAGTTTCTCAATGGATGCATAAAAATATACGCTGCTGTATCTTCCAGGTTCTCGATAGACAAATTGGAAAAGAGGAATAGTCCGGACAGGAAATAACTCACTGACAGAAACACAAGCAATGCGATAACATACAGTCCAATTGCAGGTTTATGTTTCTCAATCATACCAATTCCTCCTCTATTTTGCTTTCATTGGATTGGCGGGAAATTTTTCTAATCTTCCTGTTTTCATAGCTGCTTCTTTGCTTAATGCCAACTTGGAAGATTTTTGTAAGGAATCTGCTACTTTACTATAATGCTGTTTCAATTCAGTGCCGCTTCTTCTGATAGATATGGGCACAACTTTTCCAGAAGCATTCAACACTAATGGCTTTTCTTCCTTTTTTAAAAAAGGCAAGGTAGGTCTTTCCGGAATTGGTCAAGAATACGTTCTCTGATGGAAGAACCAGCAGTTCCTCTTTCTTTCCCCATGTTCCCGGAATCCTGCTTACAAACTGTTCTGGATACCGTCTCATCATATCCTTGGCAACTGGATTTTCATCTACCATCGCTTTTTATCAATCCAAACCATTTCATAATCCGGATCTTGTTTCAGTTTCAGAAATTCCGGGGATTCTTCAGGAGCAATCCTTGGGGAAATTGCTTCCTGAAACTCAACAGTGGGCTTTTTCTGATCATATTGCTCTAATATATTTTAGTTTTTTCATCTGATGTCTGAAAATATTGTTCTTCAGTAAGTTCGGCCTTTCTCAGATATTCTTCCTTGGATAACACCTGATATCGATTTGGATCCACATTAGCAATTTTCTCTTTGTACTGTTCAAACCATTGTTCCACTTTATTCAGGTCTGCATTGGCTACCATTAACTGAATATCTCCATCCCCCACATAGAGATCCGGAAGCATGGCATAATTGACCTTCAAAGCATTGAGATCTTCCATAATGGCTTGTTCCGCACCCTCACACGGAATACTGATATAACTCACATGATTTTCTGTCAGATGAGATAATTCCTTAACTCCTTTCTGTCCTCCCTGAAGCTCCCGGTTAATATGTTGTTCAAACAACGCTTGAAATTTTTGCCGATCTTCACTAAATACCGCTACCTGAATCATTCCATCTGATTTATTAAGATCCGGCATTGTACAATAACGGATTTGTGCTTGTTTCAGATCATGGAGAAACAGTGAAATATTACCCGGAACATTTGTTAGATCAAAATTCCCTTTCGTAATCTTTACAAATTTTTCAAATTCGAGCATCTCCCCATGTTTTAGCAGCTTTTGATCATGCAGCCTGGAGAACATCTGATATAACCGTAAAGCCATTCTGGCATCTGCAAACAGCAGTATACTTACCATTCTGGCACCATTTTGAATATTATATAGTACTCTTTCATTTTCCTGTTCCATTATCGTCATCTCCTATCTAATTAAATACGCTGTAACATCGGTTATAATTTGAACGCAACTTCTTTCCCGGAACTTTCCAAAGCCATTTCTTTCTGGTTTAATCGATCCGCATAACTTTGTGCTGTTTCTTTGTTGTCAAATTTCCAGAGTGCTGCCATTTTGATCCAAAACAGCTTCCCCTGTCTTTCTATCAATGATCACATATATTTCTTTTGTCGATCTCAGCTCATCTTCTTTTTCTTGAACAAGATATCTATGTATCAATCCTTTTTTTTCATCTTTTATTGGTTCTCTTTGATTTAATTTGTCCGCAAATTGTTTTGCTGATTTTTCATCTCTCCATTCACGAACAACACCATTTAAGCGCAATTCTTCGCCAGACTTGTTTGTTATCCGAAATTTATCCTCATGTTTCTGAACCTGGTATGTGACCAAACCATGATCCTCCACAAATCGATTAAGATATTTCAAATGCTCTTTAGCTAACAATAACTCTTCTTGCATACCCGCTATATTTTTAAGACATTCCTGATAATCTGGCTTCGGTTTTATTTCTCCATTGAGCAAATTAGATCGCTGTACTCCCAATGCATTTGCGATCCAATGCAGGCTGTTTTGATCCGGCTGTAATGCTCCGGCTTCAATCCATTTAAGCTGTTCGGTTGACATTAAGCAGATCTGAGATAAATGTTCCTGGGATATCCCCATTTCATCACGTCTTTTAGCAATCAGGCTCCCAAATTTAGTGGGTTTTTCTAATGGAGTAATGGCTAATAAATCTCCTCTTTGGCATTGCTCTTTCACCCAACTTTCAAACTCTACTCCTTCTATTCCAGATTGAGAAAAAAAGTCCTCCAGTTGACGTTTAGATAGTATTTCCTCTATTCCGTTTTGATGATAAGAATATAATTCTCCTGGTTTTACTGTATCTTCCATTTATTCGTCCTCCTTTACTTTTGGGGAAAAATTTCTCTCATTGGCGTATGAATACTATTTTTGTACCATTTCCCATCTTCATACATCTCTAATCCTGTTTCTTTATCTTTAAATCGATAAACATGATTTGACAGTTGCTCGTCATATACTACCTCATTTTTATTTACTTCTTTTACAATTCTTACAAGATCTGATACCGATTGTTCTGATTCTTCTGAATCAATTACAATAAGTTCGTGAGTGGAAGAAGGTAGAATATAAAACCCGTCCTGAAAAATCTTCTGAAGTCGTTCCATAACATTCGGGTTCATAATATGCGCAGCACCAAAAAGTGCATTTTGATTAGTGACGACATACATTTTCATTGGATTTTTATTTTCTAATTCTTCATCCATTGGGAAGCCTATATCTCTGAGCATCTCTGATACCGGAGCAATAATTGCCTTCTGCACCGATAGATTATGCAATGCTATTTTCAACATTTCATCTCCTGATATTTTTATGTATGAACAAAAGTCATAGGTTACATTACAAATCATGCTGTTTCCCAAGTCTATCACTGGATAAAGAGCTAGATCTTGCAGCCTAAGATGCGGTATGTTCGCTAAAAATGCAGTATTTCTTTCACGATTTATTGCATGAAGTGTGACCTTATTCAAAATGCTCTCTCTTTCTTTCAATTCCTCCTTGATTTTGTTTACCATGTCTTGATCTCTAGCAAGAATGTCTAGGTAATTTTCCGCAATTTCTTTTAACACTTTATCAGGATAAAGGAAATTATATTCATCCAGATAAAGAATCGGCACGGCTCCTTCTGTATTCTCTCTAACTACCACACCATCCTTTATTTCTCCATTGTTTTTGCAAATTTCCAATACCTTTACCTCCGCCTGCTGAAATTCCTTTGGTAAATAATCCTTTAAATGCTGTTCTACATATCGATTCCGCTCGTTTCTATTCATTCTGTTCACCTTCCTTTTCCGGTTCATATACTATCCGTCCATTTAAAAAGAAAGCCTCTCTTTTTCCCTCACCCTTTTTGGATTGAAGAAACTTACCATATAATGCTTTCATCCTTTTAGTATTCTTTTCCATATACGCTTACCTTTCTTTCCATTTTTTTGCTCATACTTTGGTAGAGTTTCAGCTTCTCATTCATATGCTTATATGTCTGGAAGACCTGATCCAACAACTGATCCATTTTATTTGAAGCATTCTCCCCAAATTTATTCCATACTTTACGATAATGCTCCTGGAAATGCTTCTTCCTGGAATCCGTCACCTCAATCCCCATATTCCACTGCAACATCATAGAAATCATATCTGCTCTAAGTTCCGCTTCCGCACTTTCCATTTCTTTTAGAAAAGTAACAGCATGTCCGATTTCATGGCTCAATGTAGATAATTTCTCTGTATCATTCAAAAGATGATTCAGAACAATTTCTTTCCCCCTTTCTCCATAACGGTAAAACCCACGCAGTGAGATAGATTCCACATCCTGATCTGTTACCCTGCAATGCAATTCTTCCTCCGCAAACGCTTTTAAAACCCAAATCCAGTGGCGGTGTTCAATAGATTTTTTCCCCATATCAAAAAGTGTCGGATATTTCTCTTTGGGGAAATCAGTCTGAGAGATATCATATACATTACCGATTCCATACGTTAAGATCTTCTTACTTGGTATCTCTCCTTTTTTATAAGCTGCTCTATGCTCCGAGCTTGCGTATTTTAATTGCACCTTTTTTTTATTAAGAATGAGATATGTAACATATTTAGGTATATAAACTTTAATTCCTTTCTGCCCTTTTACACTGGCGCCCATTTGCTTCCAGGCATCATAAGACTGTACAAATGTTACGTTTGGATTTTGCTGATAGATCAGTTGAGTATTGCGAAGGCTATAATGATAAAATCTACTTCCAAACTCAAGAAAGCCCATGATCTGCTGTGGATCCTGCTGGAAATCCCAAAATTCCCTAAGCCATGTTTTCATCTGTTCTTTATTGAATTCATATCCCTCTTTCCAATCGGTCCTCTTCATTTCATCATCCTTCACACTGCTTGATGCGGACCGTGTCTCAATTTCTCCATCTCTGGATTCATCGAAACTGAGCAGCCTTTCCATACCGCTTCTTTAGGGCAAACCCACTGATAATAATCACCTTCCTCATCTACTAAATAAGCACAGCCTTTTTCATCTGAATAATCAATTACTGTCATCTGGGCTAAAACGCCTTCAAAATTTTCCACTCTGATATCCTCCTCTTTCCACTAAAATCCAGATAAATATAAAATTGCCTCCTGATACTCCTCGTTTTCGATAAAGTTTCCATAAAGTTGCGTAGCAAGCAAATCAATTATGGCGACATTCTTTTTCTTGGAATCAAACCGCAAATCCGAAATAAATCCTCCATACTTATCTGCCAATTCTTTCAATATCTCCACATTTTCCACCTCTTTGTTGTAATTGCTTTAATCTTCTCATTACATTTACGCTAAAATTCGGATCTGCAAATTCCAGAATCTGTTTTGGTGTCAGCCCTTCTTCCAGGCAGTCAATTAAAAAGTCTTTCTGTTCTTCCGACATCTGTTCATTCGTTAAAGATCTTCCAATTCCTTTTTTCTCTTTTTCTGCCAGAAGGATCTTCGTTTCAAAACACCTTCTTTTTCTTCTTGGCGTGGAAGTGTCCTCTGAATCTTTAATTCATGCTCAAGAAATCGTATTCGCTGATCTTTTTCCTCTATCAGACTTTTCTGTGATTCCGCTTCTCTTTTCAGCGCTTTTTCTAAATTTTCTTCAATCATTATCCGAAGAGTTTCACTTTGCGTTTTGGTTTCCATGATATCTTTTTGCAAATGCAATATTTCTTCCCCCAGTTCATCGTGATCTGTATAAAGATTCTTCAGATAAAGAAGACGTTCTTTTCTTATCTGGCTGATACTCATATTTTTTTGCTCCATCTCTAGCAAATCCTGACAGGACATGCCATCCAACGCCGCCAGATAATACCATTCTCTTTTTTTCCAATCTGTAATATTATCAAGGAACTCAATCACATCCCGGTCTAGTCCGATATGACGCGCAATGACAATCTGACATTGCAAAACCTGATCGATCAACGCTTCTTTCCTTGATTCTGATTTTTCTTCTGCCATAGTTCTCCTTTCTTACTCACTGTTACTGTTGCTTCTTTTTCTCTATGCTCTTCTCTGATCAGCCTCCTTAATATTTTGATGTCTGGATTTTGATTCTGGTCTCTTTGTGATATCATAAGCAGACCTGCCGGATATTGCCTTTCCAATTCTTCCATTTGATTCAGAAGGATGTCCATTTTCTGATCATTTGTTCTTACTTTTTCAGCTTCTTTTCTTAATGCCTGATATTTCTGATTCGCCTCCAGCTCTTTCCGGCCAAGTCCCTGCTTTCCACTTTTTCGATTTTCTAAAATTAGTTTCCAATACGTATCTTTTGCGTCTTCCACTGATCTGATTCCATATTTCAATATAACTCCCACTTCTGCAGACAAAACATGTATATTTAGCAACTGTTTTCTAACTGTACTTTGATTTACTGCATATGGATTCAAGTAGTGAAAATATCTTGTGCAATATAGTCTTTTTACTTTACGAACCTGATATCGGGACTGGATCCTGCCACAAAGTTTTTCTTTCTTCTGCATTGCTTTAACAATCGGTGGCTTTTGACGGTTCTTTTCCTGCAGTTTAATTCTTTCCTTAATTTCCTCATAACGATACCCCATTCCCAGACTTCTGTCTCTTCTTCCATGTTTCGCTCCTGGAGCATAGAATGTCATATATGTTTCTGTCTTTTTCCAGATACCAAATCGAATCTGGTATCCTTCCTGTCTTAACCGTTCTAAAAATTCCTCAAAAGTTCTGGATCTTGATATAGCATAATCGATATCAAGCTGTATGATTTTTTTCCAAGTCATCCTCCCCTCTTTTTCCGCTAGATACTCTCCATACTGTTTCCCGATACGCTCTTCTAGAAAGTGTAATTTTGGTAATCCATATTTTTCACAGATTCGATCTGTCACCGGTTGAATCTGCGATTCCCAGTCTCCTTTTACATAGTGATACTTATACCCGGTTAATCTCGATACAGAATTAAAACAAATATGAGAGTGCAGATGCACTTTGTCGTTATGAACAGCAAACACATAATCGTAAACATCTCCTAAATAAGTTTCACAGAACTCTCTTGTGATTTGATATACCTGTTCTTCACTGCTCTCGTTTTTCGCAAAAAGACAATACAAAATGATAACCTTGTCTCCCATCTAATTTTTCAAAAATCCCGTTTTGTATCCATCATAGTTTGGTAAAATTTCCTGCACCTCTGTTCCACAATTTCCACCTACCCATATCTGATTTTCCGTTTTTTCATCATCAAGGATATAGCGGATACAGGCATAAAGTCCTGCTGATGGATTTCCTTGTTTCCTCTCTTTAATATGTAACAACTTCGTAATTGCCATAATTATTCAATACCGCTGATATAAACATGAATTAATTTGTTGACTTGGCTTTCAATCTTCCTCTGCTCTTCCTGCACGACTTTTATATCGTAAAAATATACTTTATCCGCATTGACTTTTTTAGTGATCTGGTTAATATTGACTCCTATCTTTCTGATTTGATAAACCAGATCATCCATCTGTCTCTTTTTTGATTTTTTATTCTTTCAGAATCCAAAACTCTATTGCGGATAAAACGACTGATATTAATACTTCCATTTTTTGAGTGGCACTCTGATTCTTGTTCTGCCGCTTCCCTAATCATTTGATATTCTCTTTCAGAGACCCGGATTCCAATATATCTTCTCTTTCTATATGATTTCATTTGCATAGTCATTCAATTCATCTTCAAACTTCTGAGTTGCGCTTGTTTCTGGTTCCAACTGCAATTTTTCCTTTTCCATTAAATCTTGAAAATGCTGTAGCTTTTCATCATTCATCACTCCATATGTTTGTAGGACAATGGCTGATAGTTCATTCGCCAGACAATCTTTTAACTTCTTCATCTCCTCTTCTTTTACTTTCTTTTTCTTTTGTAATTTTTGAATTTTGTCATCCAAAACCTGACATTCCTGATTTATTTTATCGATCTGACTATTCCATTTTTTTAAATCCATATGTTTCTCTCCTTTTTTAGAGCAGACTATCAAAAGTGTCCATTTCAAAATCTGCGTGTGTCTTTTGCGATATTTTCTTTGCTTCCATTTCTGTTTCCTGCAATTTCTGAAAAATTTGTATTCCTATTTTTTTCATTTTTTTTCGGTCATGCTTAAAATTAATTCCAACATTTCTTCTATATGATTTGCTTTCTTTTCTGAAAAATTTCTCACGGCAGATTCCAAAAAAAATTCTCTGGATGGATATTTTCTTTGATCCCTATTGTCGATCAGCTCGATAATGTCTTCCGATAGACGAAATGTTTTTTTCACTTTCATACAATTCCTCCTTCCTATTTTTCTAAAAGACAAAAAAACAAGTAGCCTCAGCTACTTGTTTCCACTTATACTATATCATTCTATTTTTCGTTCCTCTAGGTTACTTTAGGTTCTGTTTCTCATCTTGTTTGTTCCTTTGTTTACAGTTTAAAGTTGTATGGCTTTTTGCCAACTTTATATATGGCTTTCTGCCAGCCTTGTATGGCATTTCGCCAGCTTTTTGTACGGCAATATGCCAGCTTTTTGTACGGCAATATGCCAGCAAAATGCGAAGCATTTTGGCAAGATACGCATTTTGTTTTACAAAATGTCATCTTGTTAGGGGATAATTCCCCTAATACCCCTTTTGATTAATATTAATTATTGTTTTAATTTTTAACAAAAAATATTCTCAGTAATCTCTCCATGTTAAAAATGGAATGGTTAAAACCATCCCATTTTTAACTCTTATTAGTTTAATTTTTTTACTTCCCGAACTTTCATTGGATTTTTTCCCATTTGTGATGTTTGATAGTAAAATTCTATTACATCCGAGGCATGGAAATCATGCCATTTTATTTTTGATGGCTGCTTTATTACCAGCCACACTTCCTTTGAAGAAAATCTTATATCACTTTTTTCAACTTCAACAAGAATTTTAGATTCTTCTAAGTTAATTTTTAGAATAGTTCCTTTAGCATTACTTACAGTATTATGTGGTCCAGTCTCAACGCTCCATTCCTCAGTTGTTTTACTCGATCTTTTATTCCCCTTTATAGATGTTGACATCCTGTTCCTACCTACCTCTTTAGATCCTTGTATTCCATTCATTCTCACAGTAAGTATTATGCCGACTATGACTAATATGCTACCGAGAGATATTATAAAAAGAGGTTTCTTATCCATTAAAAGATACTCCAAAAACTATTATAATATGCATAATTT
>ENA-OQHL01001624-OQHL01001624.1-human-gut-metagenome-genome-assembly--contig:-NODE-1624-length-10807-cov-2.313764_pt1 | contig 10807 bp, 9 predicted proteins | sample MGYA00242565_ERZ504723 | MGnify/ENA primary metagenome ERZ504723 (study PRJEB26092, sample SAMD00036211) | human gut metagenome | host: Homo sapiens | study: EMG produced TPA metagenomics assembly of...
CCTATCAGAACAACGAATACAAGAAGTTCACCCAACCCAAAAACGCCGGCGACGCCGACCTGCTAGGCGTAGAACTGGCCTATCAACGCGACTTCGGCTTCATTGCTCCCGCACTGAAATGTATCGGTTTCTACGGTACATACACCTACACCCACACCCAAGTGAACAACTTCAACTTCGAAGGTCGTGAGAACGAGAAAGACCTGTCCCTGCCGGGATCACCCGAACATACAGCCAATGCTTCCCTTTACTTCGAAAAGAAAGGTTTCAACGTACGCTTCTCCTACAACTACGCTTCGAGCTTCATCGACGAAATGGGAGAAGTGGCAGCCCTCGACCGTTACTATGACGCAGTGAGCTACATGGACCTGAACGCCAGCTACACCTTCGGCAAGAAGATAAAGACCACGTTCTATGCAGACGCCACCAACCTGCTGAACCAGCCTCTTCGCTACTATCAGGGAACCAAAGACCGCACCATGCAGACGGAGTACTACGGTGTAAAGATTAATGCCGGCGTAAAAGTTAACTTCTGACAATGCGAAAAGCGAAAACCTCCGTTCCTAAGAATGGAACACCCCGTTGGTTTTTAAAGAAAACGGGGGTCTTGATTTTAAACCAACGCCTCCTTCCTTTAAAACCAAAAAAACAGAGAAATTTCGTCTTCAATATGCAACAATTATAAACAACTAATAATCAATATAATATGAAGATAAAAAGCTTATTCATTCTTCTTTTCCTTTCCGTCTTTACATTCGCCCACGCACAGCTAACGGATTATTCCATCTTTGACAAGAAGTTTAACTTCTATGTAGCCAATGATTTAGGCCGTAACGGCTACTATGACCAAAAGCCAATCGCCGAACTGATGGGCACAATGGGCGAAGAGATAGGCCCCGAATTTGTATTAGCCACCGGAGACGTTCATCACTTCGACGGAGTGCGCAGCGTGAACGACCCTTTGTGGATGACCAACTACGAGCTTATCTACTCCCACCCCGAACTGATGATCGACTGGTTCTCCATTTTAGGCAACCACGAATATCGCGGAAACACTCAGGCAGTACTGGACTACACGAACATCAGCCGCCGCTGGTCAATGCCCGACCGTTACTATACCAAGGTATTCGAAGAAAAAGGAGCTACTATCCGCATCGTCTGGATAGACACCACTCCGCTGATTGATAAATACCGCAATGAAAGCGATAAATATCCGGATGCCTGCAAGCAGGACATCAGCAAACAGTTGTCATGGCTGGAATCTGTACTGGCAAGTGCCAAGGAGGACTGGATCATCGTAGCCGGCCATCACCCCATCTATGCCTACACCCCAAAAGAAGAAAGCGAGCGGCTTGATATGCAGAAACGCGTAGACAGTATCCTGCGCAAGCACAACGTAGATATGTACATCTGCGGTCATATCCACAACTTCCAGCATATCCGTGTACCGGGAAGCGATATTGACTATGTGGTCAACTCCGCCGCCTCCCTCGCACGCAAGGTAGAACCCATCGAAGGTACAAAGTTCTGCAGCCCCGAACCGGGTTTCTCCGTTTGCTCTATCGACAAGAAGGAGCTTAATCTGCGTATGATAGATAAAAAGGGAAATGTACTTTATACAGTGACCCGAAAGAAATAAGTTCTCTATTAAAGAAAAAATTCTACTCTCAGAAAAAACACACACGACAAAGGGGCGTCTCCTTCGCGATGAAGGGGGCGCCCTGATTTATTATAGTAATCCTTTGCCCCGGCAGATGCAAGGAAAATCACAAGATCATTAAGTAACGAGCTATTATTACTCTGATTTGTTACTCTGACTAGCAGTATCCGCAAGGTTACTCTTGCTTAGATCATCCTTGGGAATCGTCGTTGCATTCCCGTCACGGACAGCCATGTAATGCGGAGACATAATCTCAATTCCCGCTTCATTAAATTTATCCTGAATAGTCTGATGCAAATCAGAATAAATCTGAGACATCTTATGCGCCTCCTTGATATAAGCATTGATCTGATACACCGGATACCAGTCACTCAACGAAGTTTCCAGCACGAACGGGCGCGGGTCATCCACTACTCCGGGCGTATTCAAGGCAGCATCAATCAGTATCTGATTGACCTGACGCCAAGGGATATCATAACCGATAGATACCTCCGAATGGATAATCAAGCCATACTCCCGTGCCGATGTACTATAATTCACCGTATGCGAAGACATGATAAAAGAGTTGGGCACTGTCACCACCTCATTTTTCGGAGTGCGGATACGGGTGACAAGCGGCGTCTTCTCTATGATATCGCCGGTAGTATCGTTCAGCTTAATCCGGTCGCCCATCTTGAACGGGCGCATATAAGTAATCACCAGTCCGGCAATAATATTGCCGATAACGGTACTCGATCCGAGCGAGACAATCAATCCGACAAAGACCGAAATTCCCTGGAACACACCGGATTTGGAACCCGGCAGATAAGGGTAAATCATTGCAATCATAAACGCGTAGAGCAGGAACCGGACGATGTGGAAGGTCGGCATTGCCCAATCCGGATAAAAACCGTTGAATTTAAGACGCCCCGCTTCTATCTCACGAGCCAGATAAAGCACCATACGTACCAGATACTTCACCGCATACCAGATAACAACAATTGTAAACAGATTAGGGATATAGTCTATTATATCCACAAAGATATTCCGAATCGGATTCCAGATATAACCCAGTAAGCGATAGGCTAATCCTTCGGTCTGCGGGAAGATGATAAAAATCAGCGGAACAGTGATCACCAGCTGTATCCCCATAAGGATATAACGCCCGATGCCGGCAAGGAAGACTAAGAGATTGGCTTGTTTCTGGGCATCCAGCAACTCGTATCCCTGGATAGACACAGGCTTTATCTTCGTATCTTTCAGACGCAGGATGCGCACTTTCAGTTTACGGAACAGCCAGTTGGTCAGACGGAAAAGGAGATACTGACCGACAATCACCAACAGGAAGTAAAGGATACGTTTCGCCATTCGCCAGATGCTGTGCTCCGCTTTCATCTCATGCAGTTTGGTAATTACATTCACCTGCCTCTCTTTGGCAAGGGAGTCACGGGAGACTCCTTCCCACAAAGCATCCTGATCTGTAAGAGACAGCAATACCTTATTGCCATACATCAGGTCGGAAACAATATCCGAATGGTCGATGGAAACGGAATCGGGACGGAGATTAAAACGCTTTCCTATCTCTTCGATAGCGGCACCGGTCATCTGTGCCCGTTGCTGGGGAGTGTATCCGCCGCGTTTTGTAAAAAGATAAAACAGGGTATCCCCTTCGGCAACTACCGGTATTCCTTTCGTGAATTGACGCAGAGAGTCGATACGCTGCCGTTGCTGGGATAATTTCACCGAATCGGCAGCCATTGTCTGAAGCCTCATCTGCTCCATCTCCATACGCATATTGGCTTCATTGAGCCGGGCTTCTTCCAGTGATTTCTGCAAATTTGCCACACGGGCAGAATCTGAATCCCGGCGTAAAGAAGTTGGATGCGTTGCTACTGTATCTCCGGCGAAAATCTTCTTGACTGCCTGTTCCAGTTGTGCCTGTACATTCACTGCAAGGGAAGCCATTATGAGCAGCAATGCAAACCGTTTTATTTTTTTCATATCCATATAGAATGATTCCAAGTTAGGTGAATTAACTCTAATTTCACTTTTTTAATAAACATGGCAAACATACGGATTGTTTTTGACATATCAACTTCCAAAATGATTATCTTTGCCATCCAAAAGAAAAAATTATGAATATACTATTACTTATCGGAGGATTGATTCTCATTTTACTAGGAGCTAACGGACTGACAGACGGTGCCGCTTCCGTAGCCAAACGTTTCCGCATACCTTCCATCGTTATCGGACTGACCATTGTCGCCTTCGGCACGTCCGCTCCGGAACTGACGGTGAGTGTCGCTTCCGCCCTGAAAGGAAGCGCGGACATTGCCATAGGTAATGTAGTGGGAAGTAACATATTCAATACGCTGATGATCGTGGGATGTACGGCACTGTTCGCTCCGATTGTCATCACCCGGAACACTTTACGAAAAGAGATACCGCTCTGTATCCTTTCTTCTGTGGTGTTGCTGATATGCGCCAATGACATATTCCTCGATAATGCCACAGAAAATATACTGAACAGAGTAGACGGTCTGCTTTTACTCTGCTTCTTCGCCATCTTCATGGGGTATACGTTTGCCATCGCTTTCCCAAAATCTTCCGCTGCGCCGGAACCGGCAGCACCGGAACACACGGCACCGGAAGAAGAGATCAAGCTGCTTTCGTGGTGGAAATCCATTCTCTATATCATTGGCGGACTGGCGGCACTCATCTATGGAGGTCAGCTGTTCGTCAACGGGGCTACAGGGATCGCCCGCAGCATGGGAGTCAGCGAATCCATTATCGGATTAACGCTGGTAGCCGGAGGAACTTCCCTGCCGGAGCTTGCCACTTCCATCGTAGCCGCACTGAAAAAGAATCCGGAAATGGCTATCGGAAATGTAATCGGTAGTAATCTTTTCAATATCTTTTTTGTATTGGGATGCAGCGCCAGTATCACTCCCCTCCATCTTAGCGGAATTACAAACTTCGATCTGTTTACACTGGTAGGTTCCAGTATTCTGCTCTGGCTGTTCGGGCTGTTCTTTGCCAAGCGGACCATTACGCGGATAGAAGGAAGTATTATGATACTTTGCTATGTGGCATATACGGTGGTGCTGATTTATAATTCTTGATAAGGTAATCCATACCCAACAATAAAAGGCTTCTGGTAATCATACCCGAAGCCTTTCACTTTTATCATAGAAACAAATCATTTATTCCACTTCAACCGCAGTCAATACATTCACACCATACTTTCCATCCTTAGAAATCCACCAGTCCGTATCTCCATTGGCACAATGGATGGCATAACGAGGATTATATCTGAGTCTCTCCGATTCGTCCGGTATCCACAGACCTAACTTATAAGTTCCGGATGTTACAGATGCGGGAAGCTCAAGAGATACATCCACTGTATGCGTCAGCGAAGTATAGGTAGAATCCTTTGGTTCGAACGGTTGCCAGTTCTTTGGATTGGCATCGGTCAGAAATTCCGTAACCTCTCCTGCATCATCAATCAATACGAAATAAACAGGATGTTCACCAAATACGGTGGCAAAACCTCTGTTCTTCAAGCTCAGTTTCAAGATGTTCTCCTTTCCACTCACTAATTTGGAAGGAAGCTGAAGTGACTGCAGCTCAATCCGGTAACCCAGATGATCGCGTATATAATCGAACACATTGCGTTTTACCTTCGTTCCGTCTTTCTTACGGAAGTAGCTGTCGGACACCGGCATGTGATGCTGGAGGAGGGAGTCTTCCGTTATCATCGTTTTCTTCCAGACCACCATGGAGTATTCGGGCGGATTATTCTCGTCAAACCGGTTGTTGGGATGTTGCTCCTTATAATTATGTATGATGCTTAGTGAAGTATAATGCTGGAGGAATAAACGTCTCGCCGCCTGCATACCGTCAATAATCCATCCGGCAGAAGGACTGTCCGGATCAGCACCCACACTCCAGAATCCCCAGGGCAGTTCACCGTCTACCACGAGGTAAGGAGACTCCTCCACTATCTGATCGAACTTCGGTGTCCCTTCATGCATATCGGCATCCCATCTGTCGGGGCGTATGACAATGAAATCATCATGGAAAGAAAGTCTTTTATAAAGTTCCGGTTTATCTTTCAGCAGATTCTTAAATTCCGGGAGTCTGACTTGTACATTTCTCTCCGCTGGAACCACAGAAAGCAGTTTTTCCAATACGGCAGCCTTTGTCTCTTCCGAGTTTTCCAGTCCCTGAACCGAACTGTGCCATTCGCCCCACGCGCCAATCATTCCGGCTTGTACGACCAGAATCAAGTCTTTATTTTTCTCCAGGAAAGGTTTTAATTGATCCAAGTGCGCCAGTATCTGTTCGCCGGTAGGACCGACAGGCGACCGTCCCATAAAGTCCCGTTCATAGGCAAAGCGCAGTACGGCCTTTTTCCCTTGCTTTTGCAGTTCATCAAAATATGCCTGCATGGTCCGGAAGTTTTCTTCAGACAACTCTTTACCTATTAAATAAGTCAGATAAAAGTAGCTCTGTGAGAGTGAAACACTATCTGCTACATATTTAGCAGACAATTCATTCAGTTCTTTGGTAGGAGTGTCCTTTTCGTGCAGCACATCCACCGCAGTTTCCAACCGAAAACCCCTTCCCGGGTTGTATAATCCATTTTCTCCCTGCGGATCATCTACACAAATCCCACGAAATTCCATCGTCCGTTGACTATGACCGCATCCGCTTGCCAATAAAGTAAAGAGTGCAACTATCATGCTGCTACCTATCCAATTCCTTCTCATAGTAATAATTTTGTTTACCGGACAAATGTATAACAAATCCGGTGATAACCATTATCCCACAGTCATTTTGCATAAGAAAGTATCAGTATCTGATAAATAACGCAAAAGTATTGGTTAATGCTAAAATTGTATTTGCCCCACTATCGGAATAATCCTACCTTTGCCATACGCTTCAGCTATGCCTCCATAGCCGTAGATTTAATCTTAAAAATAAGGCAATACATGAAAAGACTTCATTTGGATCTTACTATTAATGATTCTGCTGATCCCGACAGAAAAGTATCAGTGCCAAAAAAGAAAACAGAGAAAAGTGACAGAGAAATCTGGTGCGACGTAATGTACCGGAATGGCTGCTCCTGTATTAAGCAACATGAGCGAAGGTCTGCTGAAACAGAATATGCTCGTAGAATTAAGCCCGACATGGGACGGGCGCAATCAGAACGTCACTTATATGGAATGCTTCGGGCGTCTGATGGCGGGACTGGCACCGTGGCTGTCATTGCCCGACGATGAAACTCCGGAAGGACTCCAACGCAAACAACTGCGGGAATGGGCATTGAAAAGCTATGCTAACGCAGTAGATCCCGCTTCCCCCGATTATCTGTTATGGCGTCAAGAGAATCAGACCTTGGTGGATGCCGCCTTCCTGGCAGAAAGTTTCCTGAGAAATTATGATGCCTTATGGATGCCATTGGACAGTATCACCAAGCAGCGGTATATCGCCGAATTTACGGATCTCAGACGGGTCGATCCTTCCTATAGCAACTGGCTGTTGTTCAGCGCCACCGTAGAGTCCTTCCTTCGGAAAGCAGGTGCGCCCAGTGACACTTACCGCATCAGTTCCTCTCTGCGTAAGATAGAAGAATGGTACGTAGGTGACGGCTGGTACTCGGACGGACCTCGTTTCGCATTCGACTATTACAATAGCTTCGTCATACACCCTATGTATATAGAAGCACTGGAGGTAATCACCGAAGCCGGCAAACGTGAGAAGATAGGAAATATGCCCGGCTGCAACTTCCATGAAGCGATCAAACGTGCCCAACGATTCGGAGTAATCCTCGAACGCCTCATCTCTCCGGAAGGTACGCTGCCTGTTTTCGGACGTTCTATCACTTACCGTACCGGCTCCTTGCAGACATTAGCCTTGCTTGCGTGGCGCAACTGGCTTCCCGAAGAACTATCAAACGGACAGGTACGCGCAGCCATGACGGCTGTCATCCAACGTATGTTCGGAGACGGTCGCAACTTCAATGCGGCAGGTTTTCTGACACTAGGATTCAACGGTTCCCAGCCCGGTATTTCCGATTATTACACTAATAACGGCAGCTTGTATATGGCATCGCTTGCTTTCCTCCCGCTAGGTTTGTCTGCCGATGATCCCTTCTGGACGGATGCTTCACAATCCTGGACTTCGAAAAAAGCATGGGAAGGAGAAGAGTTCCCGAAAGATCATTCTTATCATAAAGAATAAGTGAGAATCAGCGCCTTACGATAGCTTCCAGTACGACTGGAAACTATTATCCATTCATACTGGAAGATAGTTTCCATTATGACTGGAAACTATTTGATAATATGGATATAAAAAGTTATATTTGTTGCATTAAAAGAAGAAACGCCATGATACAAAAAGACTTTCTAAAAGAAATTATACGCCAACAAGAAATAAACTTGCATGCGAAAGAAGAAGGGATGATCAGAGACAGCCTCTGTACTTTACCTGATATTGATAACTATGCACTAATTGTATCCGGTGTACGCAGATGCGGAAAAAGCACTCTCCTTCACCAATTATTGAAAAAGAAGCACACAGAATCACTTTATATAAATTTCGATGATCCCCGTCTATATGATTTTGAGATATCTGACTTTCAGAAGTTAGATCAATTGATTACAGAAGCAGGTAATAGAGTCCTGATGTTTGATGAAATACAAATCATTAAAGGTTGGGAACGATATGTACGACAGAAGCTAGATGAAAATTTCAAAGTTTTCGTAACCGGCTCCAATGCGTCCTTATTGAGCAAGGAACTGGGTACCAGCCTTACCGGACGCCATATTACAAGTGAACTATTCCCCTTCCTCGTTCAAGAATTCTGTAGATTCAAGGATATTGAACCTAATGAGCATGCAACGAAGGAATACATGCAACTAGGCGGTTTCCCTGAATACCTAAAAAACCCTATTGAAGAAATACTCGCTAATTTACTGGATGATATCCTTATTCGGGATATCGCAGTACGCTATGGAATAAAAGATATTCGAGGACTTAAACGTTTGACCGTTTTTCTACTTTCCAATATTGGGAATCTCACATCCGCAAACAAACTAAGAGAACCTGCCGGTATTAATTCTACCACTACCATATTGGAATACCTTTCACACCTGGAACAAAGTTATTTGGTCAGCCTTGTCCCTATGTTCGACTATTCATTAAAAAAACAGACCATCAACCCTAAAAAGATTTATGCCATAGACATGGGATTAGTCACCTCCAATGTAAACAGAATAAAAGGAGATGAAGGACACAAACTTGAAAATATGGTCTACAATACATTGCGGCTAAGATATAAAGACATATACTATCACAGGAGAGACAATGAATGTGACTTTATTACTCTTGAGAAAGGCGCCATTACCCAAGCAATCCAAGTCTGTATGGAGCTCAATGCAGACAACCAATCACGCGAATTTGACGGACTCATTGATGCATTGAAATTCTACAAACTCACTGAAGGATACATCATAACACTAAACCAAGAGGATGTATTTCAAATTGAGAATCTCAAAATCAAAGTAATACCTTATCATAAATGGCAGTTATAAAAACATATTGGACTAACCATCTTTATCATGTTTAATAAACCAGCTCTTGACTTTTCCTTTTTTATTTTGTATCTTTGAAGGTAGTAAAAAGAAGAAAAGCAATATGAAACGTACAGAATATAAGACATAACAGCATCCAATAAGGCATCTGTTTCCATCTATAAAGGAATTGGAAAGGGAGAGAATCAGCACTGATTTTCTCCCTTTTTGTTTATATAATTCCAAGGTTACTCAGAAATTTCCCAAAAATAGTTTTTAATAAACTTGGATACCGTTTATAATAAACCTCTCAACTATTTATTAAAAACGCTCAAACGGTTTTTTATAAAACTGTAAGGATATTATTGCAGCCAAGCTGAAAGGATATTCATAGTTGAACAGAAGAATCATTAAAACGGTCAATATTATCAACAAATAGTCAAGAATAGAATTTGACAACCAAAGAATCAATGCCAAGCAAAAGACAGAGTTTCAAAAGAAATACCATAAAAGTATTAGTATCTGCTAATATTATATTTGTCTTCCCCTTAAAATAGTCCTACCTTTGCTAATCATTACTTATGGCCTTTGATTATATAACGAATAAAACATTAACCCTATAAATAACAATATCATGAATAAACAAACCTTTTTAACACTACTTGCTACATTCGCACTCCTCTTCAGTTTCACTTTCTCCTGCCATGCCAAAGGAAAAGATAAAGCTAAACACGTTGTTTTCATCGGTTTGGACGGCTGGGGAGCCTACAGCCTTCCCAAAGCAGATATGCCGAACGTAAAGAAACTGATGGAGGACGGAGCTTACACACTGAAAAAGCGTTCTGCCCTCCCCTCTTCCAGCGCCATCAACTGGGCATCCATGTTCATGGGAGCCGGCCCGGAACTTCACGGATACACCGAATGGGGATCTAAAACACCGGAACTTCCCTCACGTGTATTAAATAAGAATGGTATCTTCCCTACTGTTTTCCAATTACTGCGCGATGCCCGCCCGGAAGCGGAAATCGGCTGCCTGTATGAATGGGAAGGAATTAAATATTTAGTAGATACGCTGTCTTTAAGTTATCACTATCATGTTGCCGACTGCAACAAGACTCCGAAAGAACTGGGCAATATGGCTTCTTCTTATATAAAGGAGAAACACCCCGCTCTTGTTGCCATCTGCTATGACGGCCCCGACCACACCGGACACACTGCCGGACACGACACACCGGAATATTACGAGAAACTTAAAGAACTGGATGTGTATGTCGGCCAAATCGTTCAGGCGGTAAAAGACGCAGGAATGCTGGATGATACCATTTTCATATTAACTTCCGATCACGGAGGTATCGATAAAGGTCATGGCGGCAAAACCATGCAAGAAATGGAAACTGCTTTCATCATATCCGGCAAGAATATTAAGAAAGGACTCCGGTTTGACGATGTAAGCATGATGCAATACGATGTGGCGTCCACCATCGCCCGCATCTTTCATTTAGAACAACCACAAGTTTGGATAGGTAGACCCATGGAGATTGTTTTCAAATAATCATTCAGAATGATTAACAGGAAGGGAAAAGGAGAAGCT
>ENA-OQHL01001625-OQHL01001625.1-human-gut-metagenome-genome-assembly--contig:-NODE-1625-length-10802-cov-2.332553_pt1 | contig 10802 bp, 9 predicted proteins | sample MGYA00242565_ERZ504723 | MGnify/ENA primary metagenome ERZ504723 (study PRJEB26092, sample SAMD00036211) | human gut metagenome | host: Homo sapiens | study: EMG produced TPA metagenomics assembly of...
CAGTTCTCCTTTTTATCCTTTTTAGCTTTTTTCTCAGGATAATTATAAGGGGAAAAAAGCATGTTGTTGTCTTAGCCATGTAAAATTTTGTTTAAATTTTGAGAAGAAGAAAGCACCTGTCGGTTACGATTCGACAGATGCTTTTTTCTAAAGCATGTTTAAAAAATTATATATCTCACCAATGCTTTTTTCCTACCCGAATCAGCAGGCGTACAGCTTCACAATATTCTTCAGATTCTCCACAGCATAATCCATTCCTTCAACGGTAATGTGTTCGCATGGTCCGTGGAAGGCATAGCCGCCGGTTCCAAGGTTCGGACAGGGCAGTCCCATGAAGGAAAGCCTTGCGCCATCTGTGCCGCCGCGGATTGCAACTGTCTTAGGATTCAGCCCGGACTGCTGGACGGCTTTCTTGGCGTTATCGATCAGGTGCATGCAAGGCTCGATCTTCTCTTTCATGTTGCGGTACTGTTCTTTGATGATGAGGGTTACGGTACCTTCGCCGTATTTCTCGTTGAGAAGCTTGGCGATATGTCTCATCAGCTCCTGGCGGCAGGCGAACATGGCGCTGTCGTGGTCACGGATAATGTAGTCAAGGCTTGCAGAAGACACATCTCCGCTCATTTCACAGAGATGGAAAAATCCCTCATACTCTTCTGTGTTCGCTGGGGTATCTCCTGCCGGAAGCATGTTATTGAACTCCATGGCAACCAGGGCTGCATTGATCATGGTGTTCTTACTGCTGCCCGGGTGTACAGAAAAGCCTTTGATCTTTACTTTCGCACCTGCGGCATTGAAGTTCTCATACTCGATCTCATTCTCCGCACCGCCATCTACAGTATAGGCAAAATCTGCTCCAAAGTCTTCTACATCGAAGAAGTCTGCGCCGCGGCCCACTTCTTCATCCGGGGTAAAGCCGATACAGATTTTTCCATGAGGAATGTTCTCTGTGATCACCTGCTCTGCCATAGTCATGATCTCAGCCACACCAGCCTTGTCATCTGCACCAAGAAGGGTGCTTCCGTCGGTGGTGATCAGGGTTCTTCCTTTTAAAGATGCCAGATGTGGGAAATCTTTCAAGGTAAGAGCATATTCACTGTCTCCCAACTTTACATCACCGCCGTCGTACTCCGGGATGATCTGTGGATTTACGTTTTCTCCGGAAAAATCAGGTGCTGTGTCCATATGTGCGATAAAGCCGATGGCTGGTCTCTCTTCCATGCCTTCTGTAGCCGGGATCACGCCATAAACATAGCACTTGTCATCAATGCGCACGTCCTGAACTCCTATCTTTTTCAGTTCCTCTGCCAGCTGTTTTCCCAGGTCAAACTGGCGGCTGGTGGACGGCACGTTCTCCTGCTCATCCTCGCTTGTGGTATATACTTTCACATAATTTAATAAACGTTCGTATGCACGCATTTTGATTTTCTCCTTCTCATTTATTTTCAAGCAGATCAACTAAACTGCCTGATATTTTTCTAAAGCAGACATGTCGCCCCTGACCTCATCACCATATATAAAAATCACCCGGCAACTATCAGGCAGAATTTTTGACACAAAAAGATGGAAGAATTTTCAATACACTCAAAACTCCAAGCCGGATCCGCAGCTGCAGTCAGGCAAACTATGGATCCATTTTACAGCTCTTCCAGTTTCTCCAGTTCCCCGCCAAATGAAGTATCCATACATTCTTCAAAAGACGCTTCCTTCTTCATCTTCTCCAGTGCCACTCCCGCCTTCTTTACAGTCTGCACCGTTCCGGCACCTGCTATGCAGCCGCCAGGACACGCCATGCCTTCCAGCAGATATCCGTTGTATTTCCCTGCTTTGGCTGCCATCAGCATCTTTTTACACTCCTGAAGTCCGTTAGCACTGACTACCTTCACCTCGCGATCCGGATCCATTCGCTTTACAGCTTTCACAACTGCGGCTGCCACACCGCCGCTAACAGCGAAGCCACGACCGTCACTACTGGCCTGGGTAAGAGGCTCTTCCTCCGGAAGGCTGGCGAAATCAACATCCTTAGCATCAAACATGCCTTTCACCTCTTCAAAGGTGAGAACGAAGTCCACATAGCTTCGAACCGACTTACGGCTTGCCTCCAGCTTCTTGGCTGCACATGGTCCTACAAACACGATCTTGCAGTCTGGCTCTTCCTGCTTCAGAAGTCTGGCAGTCAGTACCATGGGAGTAAGCGCCATGGAAATGCAGTTGGCAAGCTGTGGAACCGTCTTTTTTGCCATAACAGACCATGCCGGGCAACAGGAGGTTCCCATAAACGGAATTTTCTCTGGCACTTCCTTCATGAAGTCCTTAGCCTCCTCAATGGTACAAAGATCTGCACCCACAGCCACTTCCTTAATATCCGTAAATCCAAGCGCTTTAAAAGCTCCCCGAAGCTGGGTATTCTTCAATTCCGGTTCAAACTGACCTGCCACAGCCGGCGCTACAATGGCATAAACTGGTGTATCACTTTTTAATGCCATAATGGTCTGATAAATCTGTCCCTTATCTACAATGGCACTGAACGGACAGCTTACCAGGCACATTCCACAGGAAACACACTTGTCATAGTCGATCTCTGCTCTTCCATACTCGTCTGAATGGATGGCATTCATTCCACAGGCCTTGGCACACGGACGCTCCTGCTTGATAATGGCATTATATGGACAGGATTCCAGACACTTTCCACATTTGATGCATTTCTCCTGATCGATCACAGACCGCCCGTTTTCCATGTGGATGGCCTGCTTGGGACAGACCTCCTGACAAGGATGTTCCAGACAGCCCTGGCAGCCCTCTGTGACAATCACACGCTTCTCTGGACAGGAGTTGCAGGCGAATTTAATAATATTGATAAGGGGCGGCTCATAATATTTCTCTTCAATCAGACTGGCCTCCACGCCCTTGGAAATTGGAGCATGCTCGAAAATGTTTCGAAGAGGCAGTCCCATTGCCACACGCAGTCTCTCTCCTACGATAGCTCTCTCCAAAAAATACTGTCACGATATGTTGCAATCTCTCCTGGAAGAATTTTGTACGGAAGATCATCCATCTCTTTCTCAATGTCGCCCTCATAGGCAAGTCGGGCAATCTCAGTAAAAATCTGGTGTCTGATTTTTGTCTTTGATGAGTATAGTCCTCTCATTCTTTTTCTCCTTATGCTGTAGTATTTTGCACCAGCCAGATTTTACCGCAATCAATCTAACTGTCTTTATAAAGTTTTCTTTCTCCGCTTTTTTAAATAGTTGATATAAATTCATCAAGTATTTATTATACCACCTATCATACAAAAAAATTATAATTTAAGCAAATCTTTTTCCAATTTCTTTTCCTGGAGCATGTATGAAAAAGGCTTTCTTTTAGTGTGTTGAAAGTTGTTCAAATGTGTCCCTCCTGAAGAACTTTTCACCCTCCCAACACATTAAATAAGAAATGCACGCAAAAAAAGACACTGTACAGATTTCTCCACACAATGTCTTTCTTTAAAATTTTCACATAAAATAGTATTTCATCCACCTATCTGGCAATCCAGATCACAGACGGAATGCACTGCTTTTTTCAAAAGTTCCATATGCTCCGGTTCTGGAGGAAGTATCTCCGGCAGCTTGTATTCTCTTCCAAGCCAGTCGTACTTATCCTGTCCCAGACGGTGATATGGAAGAAGGTGAATCTTCTTCACACCTGGCAATGTAGATGCAAAGGAAGCAATAGACTTGATTTCCTCCACACTGTCATTGAACGTTGGAACAACAGGTACACGAATCACCAGATTGGTCTGGCCAGAAAGAGCTACCTTTCTGGCGTTCTCCAGAGCCAGTCCATTGGGCTTGCCTGTAAACTGCTTATGCTTCTCCTGATTGGTATGCTTGATATCCATCAGGTAAGTATCCAGATAAGGCAATACCATCTCGATATTTTTCCAGGGAACACATGCCATACTCTCGATAGCTGTATTAATTCCACGCTCTTTCGCTGCGCGAAGAAGGTCACGGGCAAATTCCGGCTGGCAAAGACATTCGCCACCGGAAAGTGTCATTCCACCGCCGGAGCGGTAGTAATACGGACGATCCTTCTCTACCAGTTCGATCATCTCGCGGACCGTTACGTCTCGTCCCATGGTCTTCACGCCGTCTGGAGTTTTCATTGTCTGGATCTTATATTCCTGGGATTCCGGATTGCAGCACCACTGACATCTGAGCACACAGCCTTTCAAAAACACAATGGTACGGATTCCAGAACCGTCATGGATGGAATAACGCTGGACGTCGAAAATACGCCCTGTAGTGTCTAAATATTCCATAGATTTCTCCATTATACGGAAGTACCAGCAGCCTTCTCTTAACGAAGCCACCAGCAATTCCATTTATATTTTTCGCAGAAAGTTCCCATTCACAGCCACACTTATCATCTCGCTAAGAAGTGAGCTATGGGGCAATTATAACTCTCCTGCATAAGAGTCTGCTGACTTTCTTTTTAGAATCCCTGCTCAGTTCTTCTGATAATGTCATCCTGCAGAGATTTGGAAAGTGTAGTAAACAGTGCACTGTAACCAGCCACACGTACAACCAGATGCTTATAGTTCTCCGGATGTGCCTGTGCATCAAGCAGTGTCTCTCTGCTTACAACATTAAACTGCATATGCATTCCCTTCTGATCGAAGTAGGAACGGATCAATGCAACGAACTTCTCAAGGCCCTCACGTCCTGACAATGCTGACGGATGGAATTTCTGATTGAACAGAGTACCATTGGATACAATGAAGTGATCCAGTTTTGCAACAGAGCTTGCTGCTGCAGTAGGTCCGTTCACATCCTTGCCAGCGGATGGGGAAACACCGTCTGCAACCGGAGTATGTGCATATCTTCCATCTGGTGTAGCACCAGTCTGTCCACCAAGAGGTACGTTTGCAGATACCGGATAAAGTCCCGCTGATACTGTCCGCCTCTTGGGTTCTTAAAGTTCTGTAACGGTCTTGTGTATGTGTAAGCTACGTCTCTTGCGAAGTAGTCAACCTCCGGAATGTCATTTCCGAATTTCGGAACTTCTGCGATCATGTCGTGAATTTCCTGATATCTATGCCATCTTCTCAGGTGCCATCTGGGCATTCATAACAGATTTCAAAAGCTGCAGCTGCATGTATCCGCATCAACCTTGGCACCGCTCTCGGTCATCTCTCTTAAGATGCCGGTTGTGATCTCTTTCACAGACTGCTCATCCAGTCCTTTACCATAGTTCCATGCAAGAGCTTCTTTCAGCTCCTCCATTGTAAACTTCTTCTCCTGGTAAACCAGCTGGCGAATCGCATAGAGGGAATCTGCCATGTTTGCAATACCAAATCCCTGCGGACCGGTAAAGTTATAAACTGCGCCGCCTTCCTGTACGGTCTTTCCACGTTTGATACAGTCATCGATCATACTGGAAAGGAATGGAAGCGGACAACGCTTTGCATGAGCCACGTCAATGGCATTATCTGCATTTACAAGAAGGGAAATGCAGTATTCCATCTGTTTCTTGTAAGCATCATAGAATTCATCAAATGTAGCCATCTGGGTTACATCGCCGGTAGGAATTCCGACCATCTCGCCCTGATCCATACCATTGGCAAATACAAGCTCCAGCGGACGGCACATATTAAAGAATGCTGCATCATGCCATCCCTCTGTCTTACCTGCTTTCTGTGGCTCTACGCAGCCGATGATATTATACTCACGGGCATCTACAAGGGAAAGTCCTCTGTTCTGCAGTGCCGGGATGATTACCTCGTCGTTATAATAAGCCGGAAGTCCGATACCCGTTCTGGTAAGCTCTGCTGCCTTGATCAGAAGGTCATGAGGAGAACCATTCCATACACGGATGGAAAGGGACGGAGCCGGAAGATGTACATGCATGGATGCCTCAATACACATAAAGGAAAGGTCATTGGTCACATCATTGCCATCTTTATCCTGACCTCCTACGATCAGGTTCTGGAACAGACTGTAGCCTGCGAAACCTTCTGCAGATGCTGCGTCACGGACTTTATTCAGGTCATTTAATTTTACCCAGATGCAATCAAGAAGCTCCTGGGCTGCTGTTCTGGTAATCGCGCCGCTCTCAATATCCTTCTTATAATAAGGATACATATACTGGTCGAAACGTCCTGGGGAAATGGAATGTCCGCTAGACTCCATCTGGAGAAGCTGCTGCACAAACCAGAAGGACTGACACGCCTCCCAGAAATTGGTAGCTCCCTTCGCCGGAACCTTGCTGCAATTGGATGCAATCACAAGAAGCTCTGCTTTACGCTGTGGATCTGTACATTTCTCTGCCATTTCAAGGGCAAGCTTTGCATATCTGTCTGCATAATCAATCACTGCCTGGCAGCTCATGATAACTGCTTCCAGGAAACGGGAACGCTCTGCGTAATCTCCATCCCCCACATTGCATTTATCCAGCTCAGCCTGTGCTTTCGCCATAATGCCTTCGTATCCGATTTCAAGAACTTCCCAGTATTTTACGGTAACATGTCCTACACCATTATAGAAATAGTTTCCCGGTGTAAAAATATTGTGATCAATTGCACGAATGGCTTCTGGTGCCATATATGCTGTGGCAAGCTCACTGGTAGTCTTGCCTTCCAGTATTTGTGTACCTCGCGAAGATCTGCTTTGGCCTGCTCTGAAAATATAGAATGGATCAGCAGTTCTGGTGGCAACCGTATCCAGCTCGTCTTCCAGCCACTGGAATGAGAATTCCGGGAATGTCTGGCATCCTCTCGGTGCAATGGAGTTACTTCCCACGATCAGTTCCTCATCACGGATGATGATCGGAATATTATGTAAAATGTGGGAAAAAGCTTTCGCTCTTCTGGTAATGATCGGCTGGTCTTCCGTCTCCTTATAGGACTCTGTGATCAGCTTCGCTCTGTAAGATTCGATCTCCGGCATCTTGGCATAGAGATGATCTACCAGACGGGTAATTCTGGAAGATTTCGGAATCTCACTTGAATTGTATTTTTCCATGGTTCTCCTTTCTCATGGATGTCCCGGCATATAAAATAGTATTCTGTATCGCCAAAACGCAATATTCTCTTTGTCGGCAACATAAATGTCCGTTGTTCCATGACATAGTTTTCTATGCTCATTATACGTCATTCGCTATGCGGTGTCAACATGATTCAACACTGTTTTTTGTTGCTTTAGTTGGTTTCCCGAGTTGCTTTTTGTGGTTTTTCGTTGTTTTTGTTGAGGAACCACGAAATATGGTATTTGTTTATTTTTCAGAGTTTGTTTGAAAAGTGTTTTTTTCGTTCAACAGGCTTTGCAGTCTGGCAATTTCTTTTCTCATAATTTTAGCTTCATTTTCAGCATCATCCGCCCTCCTGCGTTCCCTCTCCGTATTCTTCCGTTCCCTTTCCTCTCCGATCTTGATTCCGATTTCCATTTCTTCCCTTCGTATCAGTTCCTCTTCCTCTTTCTGGTTATACTCAAATATGCTCATTTCAATAACCTCCGCTCGATTTTTTAGCAGAAATTCCCTGAGAATCCCTTCCTGAATACATTCCTTCACAGCCTGTTCTATTGCTGTTTCCACAGGCAATGTCTTTTGATGTTTCCTTACCCTTGCTACGAAACTTGCATATTCCTTCAGAATCTGGCACTGTTCCATTAGTTTCTGATTGTGACCTTCATTTATATTAAGAACTGTGACTTTCAATTCCAATTCCGGTTCACCGCTAAAATTCTCATATGCATCCGACAAACGGTGCTCAAACCGTTCTTCTGCCTCAGACTTACCATTATAAAATACGATAAACCTGGGTGCTGGCAGCTTCTGCTGTCTGGTGGAATATAAAGAAATTTTCTTCTGCTTAACGTATTTCTGATATTCCCTGGCAATATAAATAAGATCTCTCAGCGGAATATTGGGATTATACGTGGACTGGTGTTCCCACAAGAACATATTACAATCCAGGATAAATGCCAGGTCATTCTTCACTCCCATATAAATCGCACTATCCAATGTAACAATTTCCAACAAATCCGGGTCATGATAATCCTTTCCATTTAGTGCATTATATAAAGACAAAAGATTCTTCTTATCGGAAAAAAGCATCCGAAAAATCGTGTCCTTATATTTCACGTTAACAGCCATTGTCCCCTCATCTGTCTGCTGTATATCCTGACCTTTTGCATTCGCCGCATTCTGTTTCACCATATTCAATTCTCCCTTCCCAGGAGACTCGACCCGTACGTTTCAGAGATCTCCTGCTCTTATTTGTTCTGGATTTGAAAGCATTGATTTCTGAACGTATTAGATGAAAATAGATGGCGCTGGAAACGCCTTGATAATTAGAAGAAATATGCTTTGTGTTTATACTAACATATCCTCGTACTTTTTGGAAGAGTGAATAATTAAACTGTGTTCTTAATTTCCCATTACGCAAAAACTGCCATATCAGATTTCTCCAATACAGCAGCTTCCTCATCTTCTTATTAACAGCTATGTAAAAATACCTGTACCTCATTCACAGCTCAATGGCAGTGTCCGCCGCAGCTTCCACAGTTACCATTGCAGCCTTTTCCGCTTTTTTTATCTTTTACAATGCTTCTGATTGCAAGACCTGCGATTGCAACTACGATAGCGCCTACAACTACTGTTCCCATACTATACTCCTTTCCGGTTACTCGAAACGCATTTGCCAGAGACTCTGTCTCCTTTTACAAACGCTGTACAAAATTTCACCAACAAACATAATCATGATTTATATTGTTAGTATATTCTAACATCTATTAGATGTCAATATTTTTTGTGTTAGCAACTTTTTTTATACATTCAGCTTCATCTGTCCATCTTTAATATATCCCATATTCCGCATTCCACGATAGATCACATAAGACAAAAGTCCTGGAAGCAGGAAATGAAAGACTACGATTTTCAGAATAACCAGAACTGGGGATTCGGTTGCCACCATGGTCTGATAAGTCATGATCTGTCCAACCAGACCGGAAGTTCCCATTCCTGAACCAGTTGCATTATTTGTCATATGGAAAGGCCCGATAATGGCAATTGGGCCTAAAATAGCAGATGCCAGTGTAGGAGGCAGCCAGATCAGCGGACGCTTCATAATATTAGGGATCTGCAGCATGGAGGTTCCAATTCCCTGGGCAAAAAGACCGCCCACACCATTATCCTTAAAACTTGTCACTGCAAATCCAATCATCTGACAGCAGCATCCGATCGTTGCCGCACCCGCTGCCACGCCATTCAGCCCCAGAATAATTCCAAGAGCAGCAGAACTAATTGGCAAAGTCAGTACCATTCCCATGATGACAGAAACCACAATTCCCATCAGGATTGGCTGCTGCTCAGTTCCCCAGTTTACCAGGTTGCCAAGCCATGTCATGAAGCTTGATACTCCCGGTCCTACCAGTATCCCTACAGCACCACCGGAAAGGATGGTGATTGCTGGTGTAATAAGAAGATCCAGTTTTGTTTTTCCGGCAACCAGCCTCCCAATCGTAATTCCCACATATGCAGCCACAAACGCTCCAAGAGGCTCGCCAGGACCGGATAACACTAATGCCCCTGTATCAGACAACAGGGTTCCTGCAATAAGGTTTGATGCATAAGCCCCAATCATTCCTGCTGCCGCAGCCGACAACAGCACATAAGTAGATTCCCGGAATTTATACGCAACACCGATGCCGATTCCGGCACCTGTAAGCCTCTGGGCAACCACTGCAAATGCACTTAAATAAGTGCCATATGTACCGCCCATCAAATCACCGATCTGTTTCAAAATAGTTCCGATGATCAAAGTAGAAAACAACCCCAAAGCCATTCCACTTAAACCATCAATAAAAATATTGTTTAAAACCTTCTTTATCGCTTTCATACTCTCTCCTTGTCCCCACCATCTAAAGCATGTAAAAAAATTAATCTTGCAATCTGCAAAATACACCGAAAAGTGGGGCGTGCAGACTGCGAGATTGTTTTTCCGAACACGCTCTAATATAGATCCATCTTCTTTCTTTCCAGTTCAAGAAATACCTTCGTCCCTTTTCCAAGCTCCGACTCTATCCTGATTCCGTGATCCAGTCTTTTCATAATCTTTCCGCAAAGATAAAGCCCAATTCCAGTAGACCTGTTCTCTTCACGTCCATTATAGCCAGTAAACCCCTTTTCAAAAACCCGGGGCAAATCTTCGGCACGGATTCCGATTCCAGTATCTTCGATCACCAGCGTATGCGGCCTGGATTTGCTCATATAGATGGATATTTTTCCTTTTTTTGTGTATTTCAGTGCATTTGATAAAATTTGTCCCAACACAAAGCCAAGCCATTTTTCATCTGTAAGCACCGTTTCCGATACCTCTTGATACTCCAGAGAAAGCTTTTTCCCAATAAATATTCTGGCAAATTTGTGAATCTGCTCACGAATCAGAGAATCCATATCCATTTCCTCAAATCGGATGTCTGAAGCCATATCCTCCGTTCGAAGATACCCCAGCACCATCTCCACATACTGCTCCACCTTAAAAAGGCTCATTCTGAATCTCCTGAGGTCTGGGCTTCTCTTCCTGAAGAAGCAGTCTTGCTGCAGCAATAGGTGTTTTGATCTGGTGAACCCACAGCGTATAAAAGTCTGTCAATTCTGTACCAAAAGCACTTCTCTGATTTTCAGCCTCTATTCTCTTCTCATCCAGACTACGGCAGATTTCCCGGTAAATAGCCTCATTTTCATTCTCCGGAGCCTCCAGATATTCTTCTGAAAAATTTGCCGCAGTCTCTTATGTAAAGCAGACTTTCCTGCTTTTT
>ENA-OQHL01001627-OQHL01001627.1-human-gut-metagenome-genome-assembly--contig:-NODE-1627-length-10791-cov-3.499156_pt1 | contig 10791 bp, 10 predicted proteins | sample MGYA00242565_ERZ504723 | MGnify/ENA primary metagenome ERZ504723 (study PRJEB26092, sample SAMD00036211) | human gut metagenome | host: Homo sapiens | study: EMG produced TPA metagenomics assembly of...
ATATTACGCAGGGCTTCCGGCGCAATCTGCTGGTCATGGCAACGGGCACAGGCAAGACCCGCACCGCATCCAGCCTGACCGATGTGCTGAGCCGGGGCGGTCATGTGACCAACGTGCTCTTTCTGGCGGACCGCACCGCGCTGGTCAAGCAGGCAAAGGACGACTTCAAGAAGTATCTGCCGGACCAGTCGCTGTGCAACCTGTGCTCCTCCAAGGACGATAAGGCCGCGCGCATCGTGTTTTCCACCTATCCCACCATGCTCAACGCCATCGACAACGCCAAGACCAAGGACGGCGTGCCGCTGTTTTCGCCCGCCCACTTTGACCTCATCATTGTGGACGAGAGCCACCGCAGCATTTTCAAAAAATACCGCGCCATTTTTGATTATTTCGATGCGGTTCTGGTGGGTCTGACCGCCACCCCGAAAACCGATGTAGACCGCAACACCTACGACTTTTTTCGAGATGGAGCACGGCATCCCCACCTACGCCTACGATTACGACACGGCGGTCTACACCGACCATGTGCTGGTGCCTTACTACAACTACGAGGTCAAGACGAAATTCACAGAAGAGGGCATCCACTACGACCAGCTTTCACCGGAGGATAAGGCCCGCTATGAGGACGATTTTGCCGAGGACGATACCCTGCCCACCTTCATCCCGTCCGAAAAGCTGAACAAGTTCATCTTCAACGCCAACACCGTGGACACGGTGCTGCAAGACCTGATGGAACGGGGCATCCAGACGGCAGGCGGCGACCGCATCGGCAAGACCATCATCTTTGCCCAGAACAAGCGCCATGCGGAGTTTATCCGGGAACGCTTTGGCAAGCTCTACCCGCAGCTGGAGACCCAGTACCCGGGATTCATCCAGCGGGTGGTCTGCGATGATGCCTATGCACAGTCCATCATTGACGACTTCAAACAGCCGGACAAGCCGCCGTTTATTGCGGTCTCGGTGGATATGATGGATACGGGCATTGATGTGCCGGAGTGCGTGAATCTGGTGTTCTTCAAAAAAGTGCGCAGCAAAACGAAGTTCTGGCAGATGATCGGCCGTGGTACGCGGCTCTGCCCGTCCCTTGCCTGCGTGGATGCCATCGACGGCGAATATACGGGCAAACGGCGGTTTCTGATCTTCGACTACTGCGGCAACTTTGAATTTTTCCGTCAGAAACCCAACGGCTACGAGAGCGCGGACACCAAAAGCCTGTCCGAGAGCATTTTCTGCAAGCAAGTGCGGATCGCCGCCGCGCTGCAGGATGGAGCCTATGGGGACGAAAACTACCAGAACTGGCGCAAGATTTTAACAGAGACCTGCCGCGCCGAGGTGGGAGCGCTGAATCCGGAGCTGGTATCCGTGCGGCTGCACCGACAGGCCGTGGAACACTATCAAAAGCCGGAAGCCTTTGTCAGCCTGACCGAAACGGACAAAGGCACCTTGATGAAAGAGGTTGCACCGCTCATCTCGCTGGACGATAAGGACGAGGCCGCCAAGCGGTTCGATAACTTTGTGTATGGCTTGCTGCTCTGTGAGCTGGAGGGTCTGCCGGGGCTGGGCCGCGCCCAGAAACAGCTGCGCAGCACAGCGGCAATGCTGGAAGGGAAAGCTACCATCCCGCAGGTGCAGGCAAAGCTGCCCCTCATCCGGGAGGTGCAGACAGACGAATTTTGACCTCGCATGATCTGCTCCGCTTTGAGGAAATGCGGCAGGAACTGCGGGAGCTTATCAGGTTTCTGGTGGACGGTGTAGAAGGGCAAAAACCTGTCTACACGGCCCTTGCCGACCCGGTACTGGAACAGACTGAGGGCAAAGCGCTGGATTCCGGCTACGATTTCGGCGAGTACCGGGAACGTGTGAACCGCTACATCATGGAGCACCGCAGCGATACGCTGGCCATCCACAAGCTGACCCAGAACATTCCGCTTTCCCGGGGCGACTATACCGAGCTGGAACATATCTTCACCTGTGAGCTGGGCAGCAAAGAGGACTATGCACGGGAGTTTCGGGATACACCCTTTGGTCTGCTGGTGCGTAAAGTGGCAAAGCTGGACCACGATGCTGCCATGCAGGCATTTTCCAAGTTCATCAACGACGAATCGCTGAATGCGAAGCAGATCGCATTTGTGCAGAAGGTCATTCATTACATCGAGCAGAACGGTTATGTGGAAAGCAAAGCGGTTCTGATGAAACCACCCTTTGACCAGCCCATCCTGTTTACCCGCCTGTTTGATGGCAAAACAGGGAGTGAACTGATGGATACGATCAATTCGGTGAAAGAGAATGCCACCCATGTGACGGCATAAAGTAGTGGAATGTACTGATAAAAACCGGTATAATTCAGGACTATCGAAAAATGAATATCCTGCAGCGCAGGATGGCAAGTCAGGGAATTTTGAACGATACGCAAACGACTCTGGCTGATTACCTGATGAGCATCGCACAAATTTCCGTGGAGGATGCCGGAGCGATTTATATCGAGTTGAGCAGCATCTGCGGCAATTTTATGGCAAACATCATTCTGCGCATGATTGAAAATTATCACTTCCTGCCCGATATGGCGCGGAAACTGAAAAACAAACAAGCACTGGTGGAAAGCGTAATTGCAAATGAACAGCTGGAGCCTTCCATTACGTCGCCCATCAAAGATGTGTATGATGAACTTGTCAACAGCAAACTGGATATGATCGAGGGCCTCGTGCCGATCTCTGCCATCCAGCATGATGCTAAGATGCAGGAAGCAGAAAGACTTTAAGGGGAGTGCGACTTGTAGGATTGCTTTAAATTATCGAGTTAATCCGCAGGCTGAATAGATTCACTCGAATCGAATGAAAACGAAAAAATGCCCGCTCACCGTGGAGATCCGGCTCCATCGGTGGGCGGGCATATCCAATAAAACACCAGGATACTATTATGCTTTTCGTACTTCAGCTGGGATCTTGTTCTGGCTCAGATATCCCACAGGGAGGGCGCAGAGGTGGAAACTGCGGCGGCACCTGCGCGCATGGCGGCCATGACGTCGGCTTTGTCCCGCAGCAGGCCGCCTGCAATGACAGGCACCTGTGTGCGGGCGCTGATCTCGGCGATGACCCGGGGCATGATGCCGGGAAGGATCTCGACAAAATCCGGCTTGCCCTGCTCCAGCTGACCGGACAGGCTGGTCAGCGAGAGGGAATCCAGGATGAATGCCCGCTGGACGGTCAGCAGGCCGCGGTGGCGCGCCCGGCGGATCAGGGTCGGGCGGGTGGAGATGATGCCGTCCGGGCGGCACAGGGCGTTGAGGGAGTCCACCGCGATCTCCCGCGACGAAAGGCCGTCCACAAGGTCGATGTGAACCACGGCCAGTTTTCCGGCATCATGTATGCGGTGCACAAGCCCGTCTACGGTGAGCAGGGTGCTTGCCAGCAGAAAAATAGTACTGCAGGGCGAGGCCAGCGCAGCAGTCAGGGCTTCGTCCGTTTTCACGGCGGCGATCACCGGTTCGTTCAGCAGAGTTTCGGCAAGAGGATGCATTGGGTAAGACTCCTTTCGAGCCAGATTTACAGAGATAGGGAGCAATCAGAAGATACGGCCCTTTCAGAAAACTCTAAAAGGGCCGCACCATGCGCAAACCAAGTTTATAAAAAATTGAGGGGTTTGTAAAGAGGATTAAAGAGGCATTATTTATGTGCCTGCACGGCTGCATTATTTTTCTTCAGCAGTACAGCGCATGCTATGGTAACTACAAAGCCGATCGCGATCAGTGCGTAGACCAGAGCAGTGCCAGCGTACTGTGTTCCGGGGGTGTGCACGCGAATCTCGCAGATGCCCCACTCGCTGACAGCTGCAAGAACGCCGCAGAAGATGCCGCCAAGGTAGGGATTGTCCGTGTGCTGGTACAGGAGACGACAAATCAGGATCGCAACAAAGATGAAGCCGGGCAGCGCATACACTGCAGTTGCGGCAGAAGCCAGACCGCCGAACATCGGGTTCGAGCCGGTAGCCTTGAAGATGCCGTAAACGTAGCAGAGGATGAACAGAGTGGGAACCGATGCGATAAAGCTGATCAGAAGGTTAGAAAGCAGCTTGTTTTTGCCGAGCGCCGTGCTAAAGTTAAAACTGTTGACGCTGATGGACATGACAATGTAGTACACGAGATACATGGGTACAACAAGGAGCATACCCGGGATGCGGTTGGCTCCAAACTTCATAAAGCCCCAGTAAACGATCAGGAAGTTTACATCCACAAAATAGTCGACGGCAAAAACCATCAGGATCAGGGCAAAGACTGCAAGCAGGGCCGCGCCGATGGATTTGAGGAGTGCATGCCCGGAAATAGCGATGCCGGTATTCCGGAAGGAGAAACCGTGTTTTTTGCCGTAGGCCGTGTACCACACCGTGCACAGAACAAGAGTCAGTGCGCCGCACAGCAGAGAGATCAGGCCGTGGTACGCAGGGTTGGCCGAGTGGAAAAGTGCATCACGGTAAGATGCCAGTCCCTGCTTGTTCAGGAATCGAATAATGAGGATGGACAGGACGGCACCGATGATCTGGATGCCCCAGAACCATGCAACTGCATTCTTATCGCCAACTGGGCGAAGGTCCTGCTCGCCATTGTCGGCACACTGGAATGTCTTGACGGAGCTGACCAGCCAGACCATCAGAGACCCGGCAAACAGCAGCAGACCGGACAGGGCGATGATCTTGAAGATGTTCCAGATGGTATAGGTGTAGCTGCTGGTGCTCAGAGCAGTGCCAGTGGGCATAACACGGTTAAAGAAAGTCAACACACGGTTCATGACCAGTGGGGACCACCAACCAGCCATATGCGTCTCGTTAGAAACAAAGATCTGGCGGCTTCCGGTCTTTCCGCCGTAATCCTGCTCATAAACGGTCTCTGCCACGCGCTGTTCACTGGTGGTTGCGGGGTCGATACCGAAATACAGGAAGGACTGTGCACTGTTGTTGATCACATATTCTGCCGGGCTGGAAAGGTTGGCTGCATACTTGTTGGCGTCGTTGGAATAGGTACCGTTATCATTAGCTTTTTCCGAGAAGAAGAACTCGTCGTTCTTGTCTGCGAGAACTGCGACATCTCGGGCACCGTAAACATCGGTGTAGCCCTCGCTGTTACGCACGATGGGATCGCTGTGGATCAGGAAAATGGCCTTGACAACATTCAGACTGTCGTTATCGCACTGCAGTGCTTCGCCAGCTGCCTTGCCACCGCGGGAGTAGCCCAGCAGCGAAACTCGGTCGGTATCAACGTAGGGCAGAGTTACGCCGTAGCGTACCGCATCATAAAGGCCGCGGCCCTGGGTGAGCCATTCGGAGTCCGGCAGAGGTTCGCTTTCGCCCATGCCGTACATATCCACGCCGATCGCAACATAGCCGCGGCGGGCGAGCTCAATGCAGTAATGCTGCATTTCTTCTTTGTTGTTGTTTCCGCCATGCTGTACAAAAATAGCGGGCGCAGGCGTTTCAGCGGTGGCGTTTTCCGGAATATAAACATCCATCGCAAGGGTATGACCGGATTCGGATTCAATGGTAACGTTCCGGATGGTCGTTTTGCCGGAGTTCGTCTGTAAAATGAAAGAACCGGCAATGCCTACGATGATGAGCGCGATGCTGACGATGAGACTGATCAGCGGCCTTGAAAGTTTTTTCTCGTTCATATGGGGGACCTCCTTTTTGAATCTGATTTTTCCGTAATAAAAATGGGGACACACTGCATCTGGACGATACAGTGCATCCCCATCTCACTTCTCTTGGGATGCTTCTAGTATAGCGTTTTGTAACAAAATGTCAATAGAAAATAAACAATTAAAAAATATTTTGTGCGCGAACTATAAAGTCGGGCGAAAACTATCAATGCTCTGCCCAGTCGCAGCTGCGGCCCACAGCCTTGTGCCAGCCGGAGAGCAGACGGGTGCGCTCAGCCTCGTCCATCTGCGGGGCAAAGGTCATATTGCAATGCCACAGGCTGCGGATCTCGTCCCGGTCCTTCCATACGCCGGTGGCAAGGCCCGCCAGATAGGCAGCGCCCAGAGCAGTCGTTTCCCGGATGGCCGGGCGCAGCACGGTCTTGTTCAGGATGTCAGCCTGGAACTGCATCAGGAACTGGTCACGGGAGGCGCCGCCATCCACCTTCAGCGAGGTGATGGGCACGCCGGTGTCCTTTTCCATAGCAGCCACGAGGTCCGCGCTCTGGTAGGCAATGGACTCCTCTGCCGCGCGGATGATGTGGTTCTGGGTGGTGCCGCGAGTGATGCCCACAATGGCACCGCGGGCGTACATATCCCAGTACGGTGCACCCAGACCAGTAAAGGCCGGCACGATGTAAATGCCGCCGTTATCCGGCACCTTCTGGGCATAGTATTCCGCATCGCGGCTCTCCTGGATCATGCGCAGGCCGTCGCGCACCCACTGGATGACGGCACCACCCACAAAGACGCTGCCCTCCAGCGCATACTCCACCTTACCGTTCAGGCTGATGGCGATGGTAGAGATCAGGCCGTTCCGGCTGCGGCAGATGGTGTCGCCGGTGTTCATCAGCAAAAAGCAGCCGGTGCCGTAGGTGTTCTTGGCCTCGCCCTTGCCAAAGCAGCTCTGTCCGAACAGCGCAGCCTGCTGGTCACCGGCAATGCCGGCCACCGGGATCTGCACACCGCACAGGTCGGTGGTGCCGTAGATCTCGCTGGAATCCGTCACGCGGGGCAGGATGCAGCGCGGGATATCCAGCGCTTTGAGCAGGGTGTCGTCCCAGTCCAGCGTGCGGATGTTATACAGCATGGTGCGGCTGGCGTTGGTGCGGTCGGTGACATGCACTCTGCCGCCGGTCAGCTTCCAGACCAACCATGTGTCCACAGTGCCGAACAGGATCTCCCCTGCCTCGGCCCGCTCCCGCGCACCGGGCACATTGTCCAGGATCCACTTGATCTTCGTTGCGGAGAAATAGGCATCAGGCATCAGGCCGGTATTCTCCCGGATGTAGTCTGCCATGCCGGGCTGCTGCAGCAGTTCATCCACCAGCGGAGCCGTGCGGCGGCACTGCCAGACGATGGCATTGTAGATGGGGCGGCCGGTGGCCTTTTCCCACAGGATGGTGGTCTCCCGCTGGTTGGTGATGCCAATGGCGGCGATATCGTGGGCATCGACACCGCTCTGGGCCACCACCTCGTTCATGACTCCATACTGGGTGGACCAGATCTCCATGGGGTTGTGCTCCACCCAGCCCTGCTGCGGATAGATCTGCTCAAACTCGCGCTGCTGCACCGCAATGATGTTCTGCTCATTGTCGAACAGGATGGCACGGCTGCTGGTGGTTCCCTGATCCAGCGCCAGAACATATTTTGTACTCATGCTTTTGCTTCCTCCGTATCGTTTCAGGAGTGTGTATCACAGATTTCGCGTCGCCACAACGTCCACGCCGGTGCCGCACACATCTGCCAGCACCACCTGTCCGGTGCGGACGGGGCGTGCAGGGTGATGCGGTCCAGCGCAGCCATGACCTCGGTCATCTTCTCTTTGGGCACGGCCTGCGCAGTTTTTACCGGGCAGCGCGGGTACAGCCCACCCTCTACCCGCACCGTGCTGGTGAGGATGCGGGTGGGATGGGTCAGCTCTTCCCTGCCGTAGGCGGCACCGTTGGGGCAGGCGTTTCCAGTTACATTATAATCATTTTCCGGGTCCACCTGCAAGTGGCAGCCGCAGGGACAGCAGATGCAAATGACTTCTTTGATGCTGCTCATTCTGCAATAACCTCCTCTACCGCAACGGTCAGCGGGCCGTCTGCTTTTTCCAGCAGGACTTTGGGCAGTGCGATGTGCTCCATCTCGCCGGGAGCCATGCGCTGGCGCTTGAACCGGGCCAGCTGCCTGCCGCCGCAGGTCACGGTGATCTGGCTGGGACCGTAGTTCTGCCGCACACGGAAGGAAATGTTCACGCTCCTGTCCACATCAGCGGGGCGCACCCGCTGCGGCACGGTGTAGCCCAAGCCATTGCCCGGAACAAGGTCAAGCACAACCGTATCGGAGGCTTCGCCCTTCAAAACATAGGCCGCCGCAGAAGCACCGGCAAGGTCGCTTTCGCCCGAAACGAAGTCCACCAGATCATGCACGTGCACCACATTGCCGCAGGCGAACACACCGGGGATGCCGGTCTCCATATTCTCGTAGACCACAGCGCCCTTGGTGTGAGGGTCCATGGGGATGCCCGCCTGCCGGGTCAGCTCATTTTCCGGAATCAGTCCGACGCTGAGCAGGATGGTGTCCACATCAAATTCCATCTCGGTGCCCGGGATAGGGCGGCGGTTTTCGTCCACCTTGGCAACGGTGGCCTTTTCCACGCGGGCCTGCCCTGAATATCCACGATGGTATGGGACAGATACAGGGGAATGTCGAAGTCCTGCAGGCACTGCACGATGTTGCGGGTCAGGCCGCCGGAATACGGCATGACCTCCACGCAGGCCAGTACTTTGGCACCTTCCAGCGTCATGCGGCGGGCCATGATCAGGCCGATGTCGCCGCTGCCGAGGATGAGCACCCGCTTGCCTACCAGATAGCCCTCCATGTTGACATAGCGCTGGGCAGCACCGGCGGTGTAGATGCCGGCGGGGCGGGTACCCGGGATGCCAATGGCACCGCGGGTGCGTTCCCGGCAGCCCATGCAGAGGATGATGCTTCTGGCTTCCAAAATCTGATAGCCCTTTTCCCGGCTGACGCAGTGGATCTTTTTGTCCGGGGTGACGTCCAGCACCATCGTGCCCAGCTCCACCCGGACACCGGTGGAGCGCAGCAGTTCAATGCAGCGGCCTGCGTATTCCGGGCCGGTGAGCTGCTCGCCAAAGCGGTGCAGGCCGAAGCCGTTGTGGATGCACTGGTTCAGGATGCCGCCCAGCTCGTTGTCGCGCTCTAAGATAAGGATATCGCGCAGACCATGCTGCCATGCGCTGTAAGCTGCGGCAAGGCCTGCAGGGCCGCCGCCGACGATGACCAGATCAATCATGGTGCTCTCCCTCCTGCTTGGTTTCGCACAGTAAGACGTTGGTGCCGGCCTTATCCTGCAGCACGTCCAGCGGACGGATGCCCAGCGTTTTGCTGATCAGTTCCAGCACGCGCGGCCCGCAAAAGCCGCCCTGACAGCGGCCCATACCGGCACCGCAGCGGCGCTTGACACCGTCAATGGTGGTGGCAGGGATCTCTTCGTGCAGAGCGTCCAGAATTTCGCCCTCGGTGATCGTCTCGCAGCGGCAGATCACGCGGCCATAGGCGGGTTCCTTTGCAATGAGCCGGGCTTTTTCTTCGGGCGGAAGCTCCTTGAAGCGCACCCGGGTGCGGCCATCTCTGTAATCCGCCTTGGGGGGCGGGCAGATCGCCGTGAGCTTCCAGAATTTTGACGGCTTCTCTGGCAACGGCCGGTGCACTGGAAAGGCCGGGCGATTTCATGCCCGCCAGATCGATGAAGCCGGGTGCGCCTTCCGCTTCGCCGATAACGAAGTCGCCCGTGTCCACATTGGCACGGACACCCGCAAAATTGCGGATGGACTCGCTGAAGCGGGATGTTCGGCACGCTGCGGCGCGCTGCGGCGCTGACGAAGGCCAGCCCGGCAGCGGTGCAGGCGGTATCGTCCCCTTCCACGGGGTCGGCGTTCGGGCCGACGATCAGGTTGCCGTGGACGGTGGGGGCCACCAGGACGCCCTTGCCCACCTTGGTGGGGCATTGGAAGATGACTTTGTTCACCAGCTTGCCTTGGCTCTTATCCAGAAGGTAATACTGGCCCTGGTTGGGCAGGGAGCGGAACTCCGGTTCGGCCACCAGGTTGTGGACCTCGTCGATAAACAGGATCACATTGCCATCGGCCTTCACCTCGTCCACCAAACCCTTGATCCGGCTTTCAAACTGCCCCGGAACTGGGTGCCCGCCACCAGGGCAGTCAAGTCCAGCAGCTGCACCTCTTTGTCCCGCAGCTTGGCAGGCACTTCCCCACGGGCGATGCGCAGGGCCAAGCCTTCCGCCACAGCGGTCTTGCCCACGCCGGGCTCGCCGATCAGCACCGGGTTGTTCTTGGTGCGGCGGGAAAGCACGACCATAACGCGCTCAATCTCGTTGGTACGGCCGATGACCGGGTCCAGCTTGCCTTCAGCGGCTTCGGCGGTCAGGTTGCGGCCGAACTGATCGAGGATGGCGGAACCGGACTTGTTCTGCTTGTCCGTCACGCCGCCGGCGTTGGCCAAGTCGCCCTTGCCGTCACCGGTGCCGGTGCCGGAGTTGCCGCGAATCATATCGATGGTCGCGCTACGCAACTCGCCCAGATCGACGTCCATCTTGATGAGCACCTGGGTGCCCACGCCTTCGCCTTCGCGAATCAGGCCGAGCAGGATGTGCTCGGTGCCGATGTAGCTGTGGCCCAGCTGCAGGGCTTCACGCAGCGAAAACTCCAACACCTGCTTGGCGTGCGGAGTAAAGGGGATGTGCCCGTTCGGAGCCGCGTTGCCCTTGCCGATCATTTCTTCAACCTGCTTGCGGGTGGCATCCAGCTCCACGCCCTTCGAGGCGAGTGCCTTGGCGGCTACACCCTCACCTTCGCGGATCAGGCCGAGCAGCAGGTGTTCGGTGCCGATGTAGTTGTGCTGAAGGGCCCTCGCCTCTTCCTGCGCCAACACGATCACGCGCCGTGCACGGTCGGTAAACCGTTCGAACATGCTTGTCCTTCCTCAATTGACATTCCGTCCTACTCTACCGATCACGATGACGTTTATTCATGAGATTCCACGAATTGCGCCGTGAGAGGAGAAGAAAACGATATGC
>ENA-OQHL01001629-OQHL01001629.1-human-gut-metagenome-genome-assembly--contig:-NODE-1629-length-10789-cov-5.501501_pt1 | contig 10789 bp, 8 predicted proteins | sample MGYA00242565_ERZ504723 | MGnify/ENA primary metagenome ERZ504723 (study PRJEB26092, sample SAMD00036211) | human gut metagenome | host: Homo sapiens | study: EMG produced TPA metagenomics assembly of...
ACAGAACGCCATGGCGCATGCCGAATGGCGCGATATGCTCTCCGACCCCGGCCGATTCCCGCTGCTGGTGAACAGTCTGGGCAATCTGACATTGACCGCATACAACTCGGAACTTTCCGACGGAACATTCGAACAGAAGAAGAACCGTGCGATCGGCGGGTATAGTAGCGAATACCTGTCCATTTCCGCCGAACTGCACGACGCCACGCAATGGGATGAACAGGCGATCGCGCGGCGCGGCGCGCGACTTGCCGATCTTGCATTGCAGGTGTGGACAAGCCCCACAGCGGGGGAACAGGCTATGCAGACTCTCCGCAGCAGGAACTTGAGCCAAGGAGAGCGCGAACAGAATGCCGTCGATTTCGCCGACTTATGCAAGAGAGGGATCCTTGCAGCCGGTGACATGTTGGAAAGTCGGTATGCCGGCGTAACCGCCACGGCAACCGTAACCGAAGACCATCGCATTCGCCTGTCCAACGGCGAGATATTCGATAGCCCATCCGGCGCGTTCCGCCGCGCCAGAATGCTCGAAACCGGCGAGAACAAGCAGATCAACAACGGTTGGACAGTGTGGAAAGTCGCGGACGGCAGAACCTTGGACGAACTGCGGCAAGTCAGCAACAATATCTCACTGCGGCGCAGCTTCTGGAATGGCCTGTATAGATATGCTGCAACGCGGCCCGACTTTGTTGCTGTATACGGCGACCCATCCGGTCGCAAGACGAACAGCGACACATGGATCAGCTTCGGCGTAGGCTCGGGGTTCTGCCACCCGGATGGAGCGTTGAATATTCGAGACGGCTACATTACGGTCGACCTGTATTTCATCGACACGTTCCAGTACACGAAACTTTACGGCATGAAGGATTCCGTTGAACGGATGCTGTCTGCTTTGGGCGAGGCGACTTGGGACGAGCCGGAAGCCGACAAGAAGAACCGCCACCTTTTGGTACGGCATGATGTGGATTTCTCCGGCGGTATGACGGAAGCCTACCAATGGATGACGGACGGGTTGCTCGCCATGCGCAGCGTGTACGATCTGCTTGTCTGATTGCTCGATCTGCTACGTGTTCAGCACTGTATAGAATGAGCATAACCGTTCGAAAAGAGGCCGCCATGAAATACGGGATGAGGAAACCCAGCTGGAAGAAAAGCCTGTCTGCGCGTACGAAGGGCCGCGCCACCCGCGCGGTCAAGAAAGCGTTGATCTCCGGCTACGGCAAGAAGGGCATGGGCTGGCTGCATCCCAAGCGCAAGCTGTACAACACCATCTACAAGAAGACCACGTTCAGCCTGTTCGACCTGTTCAAGTAACCGGGGCTAAGGGGGGGGGGAATCACATGTGTTCCAATCCAGACACGTACGAGTTCCGACTTTCATTAGACCTTCCTCAACAGAGCGCCGTTCCTACTGATACGTTTTCTGCCTTGCGGGAAATCCATGAATATTCAGCGGAGAACGGCCCGCTTTTCCATACGGCTGCTGAGATTGAATATTTGACTCGTTGGGGTCCGGGGTTATTGCGTTTGGGGGCCATTATGAGTTTTGGTGGTTATTGCGTTTCGAGGCCGGGGTTATTGCGTTTGGGAGCCGTGGTTGGTTAGGCTCCTTTCACCATGCGAGGGACGTGTGGTGAAAGGAGTTACCAGCAATGGTACGAAAAATACAGGCGAAACTGGTGCTGCGTTTGCATGCCCAGGGTTTGTCGGGGCGTGCGATCGCGAGGTCGCAGGGCATGTCGCGCCGGAGCGTTTCCGATGTGCTCGATGCGGCGAGGGCCGTCGGCGTCGGCTGGGATGATGTCACCGGCAAGACCGACGGCGAGGTGTACGCCCTGTTGTTTCCCGGTCGGGGTGAGCGCGAAAGCGTGTACGAGCAGCCCGACTGGGCCAGGGTTCATCGCGAGCTGGCGCGTGTGGGCGTGACGTTGAGGATCCTGCACGGCGAATACGTGGACGGATGCCGACGGACCGGGAAACCCCATATGGGTTACGACCGGTTCTGCAAGCTGTACGCCGCATACGTGCAGAAGTTGGGCGTGACGAGCAGGGTGGAGCACAAGGCCGGCCGCACCATCGAGGTCGACTGGGCCGGCAAGACCTTGCGGATCGTGGATCCGGTCACCGGGGATTCGTCAACGGCGTATCTGTTCGTGGCCGTGCTGCCGTTCAGCCGGTATGCGTTCGTGGAACCCACGCTCGACATGGCGCAGAACTCGTGGCTGCGGGCCCATGTGGCGATGTACGAGTGGTTCGGCGGTTCCACGCCCCGCCTGGTGTGTGACAATCCGAAGACCGGCGTCATCGCGCATCCGCGCGAGGGCGAGGTCGTGTTGAACGACGCGTACCGGGGTTTGGCCGAGCACTATTCGGCCGCCGTGCTGCCCGGACGGGTCAGGAAGCCGAAGGACAAGCCCTCGGCGGAGAACACCGTATGGCACGCCACGATGGCGTTGGCCGGCGCGATGCGCGACCACCAGTTCGGCTCGTTGGACGAGCTGCGGACCGCGATACGCGCGTGGCTCGTGGAATACAATTCCCGCCCGTTCCAGAAGCGTGACGGATCACGTCTGTCGGTGTTCGAAGGCGAGGAGAAGCCGCTGCTGATCGCGTTGCCTCCGGTGGCATACGAGGTGATGGACTGGGTGTACAGCAGGAGGGTTCAGGCCAACAGCCACGTCGCCTATGCTCGCAACTGGTATTCCGTCCCGTACGCGTACGTCGGCTCCACCGTGGACCTGAGGATCGGGGCGAACACGCTCGAGATCTGGCACAAAAATACCAGGCTCTGCACGCACCGGCTCCTGCCGGCGTCGGCCTCCAACAAGTATTCGACGAACGGGGCCGACCTTCCCGGCAAAACCATGTGGAAGCCGTGGGATAGGAAACGATGCGAGCAGTGGGCGAACAGGATCGGACCCGACTGCGCCACCGTCATAGGCAAACTGTTCGCCATGGAACGTCTCGACGAACAGGCGGTGGACCCCGCGTTGGCGGTGCTGCGCCTGTCGAAACGGTATTCCGCGCAACGGTTGGAGAACGCGTGCTCGCTGGCGTTGCAGTCGGTCGCCTCGCCCCGCTACGCGCATATCGGGCCGATCCTCGAATCCGGCCAGGATATCGCGGGCGAGATCCCCGACGACGCCGGCGATCACGGCGCCGACGGCGGGGATGACGGTGCCGGTTGGGTGCGCGGCGGCGACTACTACGCGAACATGGGCAGGTGAGACGCAATGATCATCGACACCGAGACCAAACGCAAGCTGCGCGAGATGAACGCCACGGACCTGCTCGACGCGTTCGAACGCCTCGACGAACAAACCACCATGCCATTGAGCCACACTGAGGTGATCAGGCTCGCCGTCGACAGCGCGCACTCCGGTCACATGGACGCCAGGATCCAACGCCTGGTCAAACGCGCGGGACTGCGCTATCCCCAGGCGGACCTGCGGACCATCGACCTGATGGAGGAGCGCGGGCTCGACCGGAGCGTGATCGCAGGCCTCGACGCCGGAAACTACCTCGGCCAGCGGCTGAACGTCGTGTTCCAGGGAGCCACCGGATCGGGCAAATCGCATCTATTGTGCGCGTTGGCGAAATCCGCGTGCAGAGGACGGTACCGCGCCATATACGTGCGCATGCCCGACCTCGCCGAACAGGTGACGGCCGCGGCCGGCAAACCGGGAGGCGTGCCCAAGCTCGTGCGCAAATACTCCACCTACAACCTGCTCGCCATCGACGAATGGCTCGTCGACAAGCCCGACGAACCATTCAAACGATTCCTGCTCGAGCTCATGGAACTCCGGTACGACACGGCCAGCACCGCGTTCGCCACCCAACTGGCGACCAAGGAATGGCACCGCCAGCTTGGAGGCGACACCATCGCCGACGCGATCCTCGACCGCATCGTGCACAACACGATCTGGATTAATACCGGCGAATACAACATGAGACAACGCCACGGACAAACCATGCTCGACAACTAACCCAAAAGGCCGGTGGCCCCCAACCAGTCCGCCACCGGCCTCCCCGCACCATAACCCCGGCCTCCAAACACAATAACCAGTGGCCTCAAAAGCTACGAATATTCACATCTGAAACACACGCCTATCACGTTGTACCCGTCAAGCAGTGGTCAAAGTCATTGATCTGACAGGCATCTGAAACCGATAGCCTTAAGGATTCCTGAACAGTTCATGAGAACTGAACGTAATCCTCATCGACATAGTGGCTCATCCCCTCTGTCAGCATGACTTTCTTGCTGCAGCATTCCAGGTCAAGAAGCTGCAACTGGTACCGCAATAAAGTACGGTGCAGATAAAGTAATTGGTCGTTATCACAGTATTGAGTTGTATGAAGCGTCACCAGCATCCTGCTCTCGGCAAGAGCACCGGCAGTATCTACTGCCGTCGAAATTTTATCATACAAGGATCCCAAAGAACTCGTGTCAATCCGAGGTTTGGCCATTGCAATTGCTGCTTTCAAATCCAAATCGCAGGGAATAGTCAGAGGTAGATTTTGACCCCATATCTCATCTTGAATAATTGTTTTTAACTCAGCCTGCAAAGACAATAATCTACTGATTTGCTCCGGCGTAAATCCTTCGATTATTTTCTTGACAGCAAGCTTCTGGAACAAAGCATTATAATCCACTTCATCCGCGCAATCACCAATATAAATTATACTTTTGGAAGCCAAAACAGTTTTTTCTCCCACGCCAAGTACAACAGAATCGGCATCTTCCTGAAGTCCCGCAGATAACTCATAAAAAATTTTTGGAGATGCGCATCCTATAACATTCAGCCCCATCTCAAGTTGCACAGGATCAAGAGGGTACGCAACAAGGCTATCTATCATATAATCACAGTCCTATCATCACTATTCTGTGCATCATCAATCATCGACCCAGCTAAAAACCGAATAGACGAGTACTGTTTTTCCGTAATAATCAACGACTGAACCAAACCTTCAGCAGGCGCAAAACTAGCTACTCTATTCTCCAAAAAATGCGCAGACTCACGCGTGGTCGCCACTCTCACATAAACCGACTCCTGAATCATAAGGAATCCCTCACGAATCAGATTTTTCCTAAATTCCGCATATATTTTTCTCTCATTAGCGGTTTTCATAGGAAGGTCAAAAAAAACTATCACTCGCATAACTCTGTACCGCATCGCACAAACCCCAATTCCGGCAAGCATTCTTCACCAGAAAGATACCGAAGAGCATCTCTCACAAACACACTGATAAGTTGAGTAATCGTAGTACCAAGCTCGGGCACATCGCTTCGCATAAATCTCATCAATTCAACTTTGACTTTGGAATCAAGGTGTTCAGCACCCAATTGAAAGACTCTTTCATCCATAAAAGGACGGAACGGCTCCATCAAATCACAAGCCAAATTAAACGGATTCTTCTCGTTATCATGATGAATTCCAAATTCCGTCAGATAGCCAATTTCCGTTATTTTCCTAGCCACTTCAGAAAGAATAATCGCATACCCATAATCCAAAATCCCGTTTATTCCATTCTCCTCATCGGAACGAACAAACTCATATGTGAATAACCGAGGGAAATACATGTGAGCCGCAACCGCTTCACGATTATCCGAATCTCCAGGCTTCACATCCACAACAAGTGACTTCATTTTCTCAAGGTCAAGACTGTCACAATTCTTCTCCAGCACAGACACTTGATGCGCAATTTTCTCACGAATAATATGCTGCCACAACAGATCTTTACGCGCTTCATCCCAACGTATTTGCTGAATTATGTATGCCCGTCGACTTGATTCAGTCTCATAAGGGCTCGTCTCCCCTATTGGAAGATGCTTGTCGTCGCAGAATACGATTTTCACATCGCGTTTCAACAAATCTGCTATCGCACATGTCGTGATTACCGCCCGTGTCGTTTCAATCATCAACATACCGATATCGTCCATGGGCAATTGGCACACATCATCGTCCGTCTGAATAACTAGCAATCTCATTTTTGTGGAAATCTTGCAATGCCGAGTTACCACTACATTCCGCCATGCCATATACACCTCATCGTGCTATACTTACAGAGGATTGTTTGGTCGCAATCCATGATCAAGGTCATTGACCTGACAGGCATAAATTGAAATAAAGCAAGGTTTCGACCAAGCTTCAGAAGGTTTTATACCTGGCCTTATGGCTGTGAGGCTCCCGATAATGTCGGGAGCCTCTTTTCATTTGTCCGATACTTACTATTTACTTCTTTTTTTGCCTTTCTTTTCAACTCCCCTACCGTTACTCTCTTTTCAAAAAGTCCTGACGGCGACTGGAAGATGAACTCATCTTCGTCGGAAAATGTATAGCCAGATTTGTTATTCATTCGACGCCAGCTACCTGTCATTCCCACAATTGACAGATTTGCCGTTTTCGCATCCGCATGTAATGCGCTGACTATACCCGTGATGACATTCTTCTTCTCATCTTCTGGAAGCTTGTCGAAAGCAACATGCAAGTCAGCGAGCTCCTCCTCGGTGAATCTATGCCACGGATAGAGACACTGTACAGAGCCCAGAATCGAATCGAGAAGCTTCTTCAGATCATCTTTCTCCAAAGAACCTTTCCCTTGAGACAGATCATCAAAATAACAGTACTCTTCATACGGCAACCAAAGCTGCTGAGCATTATTCAATTCGCCAGCCGACTTAATCACCATCAGTCCACCGCCATAACGGATCAACTGCATCTTCGGCACATGACGTAACAGAATGTTCGCTTTCGCATATTCACTCTTCTTCTTCGCCAACACTTTTCGCAGCTCATCATCAGACGGCCTATCCCCTAGCAGCGAATACTCCTGCATCGTTACATTGACCAAGCGGGTCTTCCCCTTTGATTCAATCAGAACCGCGTAGGCAGGCTTCGCACTGGAGAAACCTCCATAAAGGGAAGTGTCTTGCTTGGCACCATCGAAAGGAATACCCTTAATTCCTTTCGGATCAGTCGCAGCATATCTTGTCTCATCGTACAGCGCCCCGAAATCGTCTCCGACTTTCTGGGTAACGAGCATCTTACGATAATTCATCACCTTACGCAGATAATCTTTGTCTTCCTCAGACCAAACAACTTCTCCAGTACGCGGATTAACTCGCTTTTGTTCATCTTGAGAACGCATCGAGCCAACAATAAAACCAAACGCACGGCCTTGTTTTCTGTCTTCTGCGCTCAGTTTCTCACGATATCCACGCAGGTAATCACGCAAATACTGGTTATAAGAATTCTGTGCACCGTCAGAAACCTCACCATCCGCAAAGAAACCACGATTGGCCGCAAACTGTCCAGCGATGCCGACGCACAGCGCATCTTGCGCGTGATGGTAATCGTTGATGTCACGATTCTTATGCGAGAATCCCAAATATCTGTGCATTTCTTTAGTCAATTCCGCATTGAGACCAATGACCGCCGCGCTATTGCCATACCGTTGGCGCATCAACGTTGCGACATTCTTCATAATCTGCCTTGTTTCAACCAGCGAACGCTGAACAAAACGTTCTTTCTCACGCTCCGAGAATTCGTTTTGACGAGTCAATCGCTCGAACTTAACGCGGCTGATTAATCCATTGTCTAAAAGTATCTGCCAGAAATTACGCATTCGGTCTGCGATCTGAGGCATATACGTGAACGAATCCGTCTTGCGAGCGTTCTCAGCACGCGCCACGAGCACTCGATTGTCGATCGAATCGTTCTGCGTCACCGCCTGGGGAATAATATGGTCAATGTCATACGCCGATGAAAGCCTATCGAGATCTAATTCCTCGCCCGTGTACATGTCTTTTCCAAGCTGCGTGTAGTACAGGAACAGACGATCATCCTGAAGATCCTTATCACTGCACGCATTAAGCTCGTCCGCGATTCCCTTGAATTCCTTCCCCAGATTCGCATTCCTGTACAAATCCTGTAGACGGCTCTTTCGAGATATCGTCCGGCCACTTGGCTGAATATCATCCGCCAACTCCAAGAAAATTCTTGACGGCCGTTTGCCAACTGCCTTAGAAATATCATCAATCAAACGAATCGACTGAATAATTCCTCGTTTTACCTTTGGTGAGACCCTCAAATCATCAACGACTTCCATAAGAGAACTACCGTTTTCTGCACCAAGGTTTTCTTGCTCAATCCAATCAGAAAAACCTAATTGCTTGTCGGTAATGATCTCCATTAAATTACGGTCTTCAGCACGCATAATTTCAATAATGCTGTGTTTACGCGGCGCGAAATCATCACTAATCTTGCACTCACCAGCTTTTGTTGTCAGCAATTTGCGAGACAAACGCCCCCAACCAGTGTAATGAGTGTTTACGAGCAAAGCGCAGTCCGCTTCCGAAATGCCTTCAAGCTGCCGCAACTGATGCAAGAGCGTTTCTTTATCTTCAAATACAGTCTGCAGCTCAACGATCTTTTCCATCAAATCGCGATGCTCATTCACGTATTTCTCGCCGAATATTCTACACATCTTGCCATACGTTGACAATGAACTCGTAAATTTCGATTCATCCGACAAGCCAGACAACTCGTATGTACGTCCATATTCTTTGCGCAAAAGATTTTCCGCAGTCCTCTTTGTAACAGTCTGCCCTTTCATGAAAAGACGCTGACACAGAAGAGTTTTTTCCTTCACGGCCAAGACGCATTCTGCGCTTATCATTCCAATGATTTCCAGTGCGCACAGACAAGCGAACATTGTTGAGCTCATTCAGAACCTCATACTCCTGATACAACAGGGAGTTCTTCGGCAGCGTCGGCTCACCCAATAAGTAGCTATCAGTACCCACCAATCGTTCAATGAACTTTCGACCAGAGGCGTCCTTGTCGACCATCTCATCGAAATTCCACGGCGTGATTTCACCCTTCTTCTTTCTTACCATCCAATGGTTTTCACTATTATCAGATTTCTGAAGATCTTCAGGCACAACCAAAGGACCAACAAAATAGGGCACACGGAAAGCCAATAACCCTTCAATTTTATTAATCTGCTTTCCGTCTTTTTCAAAAGCATCAAGCAAGAAAGGATAATACTTTCCCTGTTTCTTGATAATTTGTTTCAGCTCATTTTGGTGCAGCTGATGCGGAATAACTCCATTATCTGAATCTCGTTGAATCGGAAAAAGTTTATCTTCTTCAATATCATGAATCAGTCTGTTTTTATCCGTTTCCGAAAGATCAGACGTTTCAATCATCTTTTTGAAAAAGACATTGGCTTTCTTTCGCATATTCTCATACGCGCTTTCGCCACGTACACTTTTACGTTGGCCACTATCTATTTTCCAGCCAACTAGAATGCCATAGTTCTCGTTTATGTCTTTCTCATTCTCTTTCGTACGCAATTGCAATTTAATTAGATTCCAATTGGCGCGATGAGCATCATAACTTGCGCATTTTGAATCGGAAACACTCGTAGACCTTCCTAACAACTGTTTCAGAGCGATTGCGTTGTACTGCCCCTGCATGCGATCCAAGAATTCGCGTTCCTCATCATCAAGAAGTCCCGAATCTACAATCTGAACACACTTCTCTTCATAGTCAGACTTATTGAAATAAATACCAAGTATCTTCTTATTTTCAGAAGAAAACTCTTTGCTGACGAATATTTTCGCGAGATCAAGTTTATTACCTTCAAGTCCAGCAAAAATAGCCTTGACAATAGCTCTTTGTTCACGAGACAAATCGTTTACAGCACTAAGCGCTTCAAGCGCATTATCGACTCGCATGGAGCGCGAGCCGCGCGTTGCGCACAAAGCATCAGCTAACTGGCCATTGGCAGGCGCAACCAACTTGTTCTCATCATCTTGCTCAATATCGCTGTTTTGCTCACCTTCCGACATTTCATAACGGGTGATTCTTCCAAGAAGTTTCAGCAGCTCATCTTCTTTGAACGCATTCGACGATTCCAGGGTTCCCTCAACCAGAAAATTACCGCGATATTTCACCATATGATGAATGGCAAGATAGATTTCTCTAATATCATGCTGAGAGTCATCTTCCATTAATGCTTTGCGCAGGTGATAAATAGTTGGGTATTTCTCATAAAAACGTTTGTCCTGTTCGTTTGAATCAAACAGAACACTACCGTACCAACAATCCGCATTGTTTTCATCATCAGGATGGACCCAAGAATACTTCCTACGAGCCAAAAATGAAGGATCAATTTCAGACAACGCCTGGTCAAACAAAGCATCAAGAAGACGGAGGCGCCAACGCCTGCGCGAGTACCTTCTGCGTGTGGTACGTGCCATTCGGCGAGATTCAGCCGTATCAGCCGGATCGAAAAGTCGCACGCCAATGAGTTCATGCCCCTTTGCACGTACAAGCCGATAATTCGGGGTGAAGGCCGACCAGCCAACGGATGCGTTTCCGATATCCAACGAAATTGCATAATCATCGACATAATTCTTGCGGCTCATAAGACCTCCATCGGTATCAGAAATGCTTAGGTACAGCCTATACCACCATTCCCCTCAAGCTATGCGCAACACACTCTATTACAGACCACTCCAGCGTCTGGATTCTCCCACCGACCGGAAAAATCCTCTCGTTCAAAGCCTTCTCAGCGGGCAAATCCTTCCAGTCACTGGAACATTCTTCCCGCAAACATGCCTCCAAAAGTCCCGATTCTTCCAGCCATTGGAGGAATCGTCCCGATCAAAACCCGCTCAGCGACCCAAAACATCCAGTCAATGGAGGAATCACCCTGCTTACAGACCCCTTTGCGTCCTGATTCTTACAGCGACTGGAGGAATCAGGACGCAAAAGGCTATT
>ENA-OQHL01001633-OQHL01001633.1-human-gut-metagenome-genome-assembly--contig:-NODE-1633-length-10774-cov-3.991171_pt1 | contig 10774 bp, 7 predicted proteins | sample MGYA00242565_ERZ504723 | MGnify/ENA primary metagenome ERZ504723 (study PRJEB26092, sample SAMD00036211) | human gut metagenome | host: Homo sapiens | study: EMG produced TPA metagenomics assembly of...
CTTCCGCGACAGCTGTCAGGATCTTGCTGGGCCTTGTATCCACCATCATTCCGTCCCGCGCACGGGAGCGCATTCTGGATATCGCCGCCACCCAGTTTGAGGATGGCAGCGCCTACCACCAGTATCAGCCCCTGACCAAGAAGGCAACCGCGATATCGGCACCGGCTTCAACGATGACCCGCTGTGGCTCATTGCCGGCACTGCCGCCTATCTGCGCGAGACCGGTGACTGGTCTATTCTGGACGAGCAGGTGCCCTTTGATAATGATGCCAGCAAGGCACAGAGCCTGATGGAGCATCTGCGCTGCAGCTTCAACTTTACCGTCACCCACCTTGGCCCCCACGGCCTGCCGCTCATTGGCCGCGCCGACTGGAACGACTGCCTGAACCTGAACTGCTTCTCCGAGCACCCGGGCGAGAGTTTCCAGATCACCGGGCCCAGCGAGGGTCCTGTGGCGGAGAGCGTGTTCATTGCGGGCATGTTCGTCAAGTACGGCCACGAGTACGCCGAACTGTGCGACCACCTGAACCTTGCCGATGAAGCCGCTGCGGCCCGCAAGGCCGTGGACGGCGTGGAACAGGCGGCCCTGACCTCTGGCTGGGACGGCGCATGGTTCCGCCGCGCCTACGATGCTTTTGGCAAGCCTGTTGGCAGCAAGGAGTGTACTGAGGGCCAGATCTTCATTGAGCCGCAGGGCATGTGCGTCATGGCTGGCATTGGCAAGGAGACCGGTCAGGCCGCGCAGGCATTGAAGAGCGTAGAGGAACGGCTGGATACCAAGTACGGTGTGGTTCTGCACCAACCTGCATACACCAGTTATCAGCTCAATCTGGGCGAAATTTCCAGCTATCCTCCGGGATACAAGGAGAACGCCGGTATCTTCTGCCACAACAATCCGTGGATCAGCTGTGCCGAAGCCGTTCTGGGGCATGGCGACCGGGCCTTTGAGGTGTACCGCAAGACATGCCCGGCCTACATCGAGGATATTTCCGAGATCCACCGCACCGAACCCTACGTTTACAGCCAGATGGTGGCCGGTAAGGATGCCCCCACCTTTGGCGAAGCAAAGAACAGCTGGCTGACCGGCACTGCCGCATGGACCTTCTTCAATGTGAGCCAGTATATCCTTGGCATCCAGCCCACGCTGGACGGCCTGAAGGTAGACCCCTGTATCCCACACACGCTGGGCGGCTTCACCGTTACCCGCCGCTACCGGGGCGCAACCTATCACATTGCAGTGGATAATACCGCTGCAGTCCAGTACGGTGTGAAGAGCGTCGCTGTGGATGGCAAGCCCATTGAGGGCAGCCTGCTGCCGCTGGCACCAGAAGGCGCTGTGGTAGAGGTGCAGGTGACCATGGGATAACCTTTACTGCATTTTCATAATTTCTCCTTTGTGCTGTTCTGAAAGAACAGCGGCCTCCGCATTACGATCCTGCTTGGCATCATAATGCGGGGGCTTTTTGTTTGGCAGTTTATTTTGCCGGAAATACTGTTTCTGTTGTATCTGTTTTTTCACAACCTCAGCTTACAACAAAAAATGAGATAGGCAACCCCTTTTGGGGGAAGTCTATCTCATTTTTTTTTTGTTGGAGCTATTTTGCAACAGCCCCCTACTGCCGCCAGAACACCCCATTGCTTATTTCAAAAGCAATCATTTTTCTGATACTCCAGCATCAGCCCAAGAACGATTTTCAATCCTGTGGGCAAGCTGGCAATATCCACCCACTCCTGCCGGGTATGCGCCGATCCGCCATCTATCGTACCAATGGTATTGGCCGGGATGCCCAGCGACAGCGGGATGTTGCTGTCCGTAGAGTTGGGCGTTTCGTCAGGCTCACGGCCTGTGAAGGCGCGAACAATCTCTTTACCTTTTTCCGTGAATTGACCGAGTTTTTTCTGGTCAACAGGGCCGTTGCCGGGACGGATGCCCAGCAGCTCCACCTCAAAATCGCCGCCTCTGCCATTCCAGTGCGCTACAGCACGACGGAATTTTTCTTCCATCTCTTCCAGACAATCCTGTGCGGTGGAACGGAACTCGTACAGCATGGATGCCTGCTGTGCAATGGAGTTGACCGTTGTGCCGCCCTCGATACGCCCCACATTATAGGTGGTGCGGGAACGTACCGGTGGCTGGATCTGGTACAGTTCATTCACGAGTCCACACAGCAGTTGAATGGCACTGGGGTCGCCAAAATTTGCATAGGAATGACCACCGGGCGTTTTACAGGTGATCTTATACCGATAAGAACCCACGGCACTGCTGCAGCAAAGCGGCATATAGATATCAAAAGAATAGAACCCCTGAATACGGGTGCCGTACTCGGCAAACAACGCCTTCGTACCGTCCAGATTGCCCAGACCTTCTTCGCAGGCATTCGCCACCACCAGCACACCATATTCCAGCGCGGTTTGTTTCTGGATCAGATATTTTGCAGCCATCAGCAAGTTGACGAGGTTGGCAGTATCATCGCCGATGCCCGGCGCAAATAGCTTGCCGCCCTCTTCCCGCAAGGGAAGATTTTCTACATCTGGGAACACAATATCCGTGTGGGCGGCAAAAACGACCAGTTCCTCAGTGTCCGGCCCCAGTTTGCAGATCACATTTTTAGCGCTGTCGATGCGGACATTTTCTGCCCCTTGTGCCCGGAGCCAATCCCGGCAGAATGCTGCCCGAAAATCCTCCTTTCGGGTCGGCGCAGGCATCTTTCCCAGTGTGCGCAGCAGTTCCAGCTGTTCGGTGCGGCATTCTTCTGCATAAGCTTCCACCTGCGCTTTTGTCTGTTCGTTCATAAAAACTTTCCCTCCCTGAACACGCCGAAAACCGCAGACAGTTTCCTGCCTGCGGTTCCGGCCTTCATTTAGCCTTCTAAGTCTTCACCATTGGTGGCGATACACTTCTGATACCAGTAAAAACTGTCTTTTCTACTGCGAGCCAGTGTGCCGTGACCGGCATCGTCCTGATCCACATAGATCACGCCATACCGCTTGGACATTTCCATGCTGCCGCAGGAGACCAGATCGATAAAGCCCCACATAGTATAGCCAATCAACTCCACGCCGTCCTTGACAGCTTCCTTCATCTGCTCCACATGGGCTTTGATGTAGTCGATGCGGTAGGGATCATGGATGGAGCCATCAGCCTCTACCTTATCCACAGCGCCCAGACCATTTTCGGCAATAAATACGGGCAGCTGGTAGCGGTCGTACACCTGATTCAGGGTGACACGCAACCCCACCGGATCCTTCTGCCAGCCCCACTCGCTGGTTTCCAGATACGGATTCTTGTTGGCCATGATCAGGTTGCCGCTGGTCTTTTCCCAGCCCTGCTCCGTCGTAGACACCTGCGAGAAGTAGTAGGAAAATGCCACGAAATCGATGCTGTTGTTTTTCAGGATCTCAGCATCCCCGGGCTGCCAGTCGATGTGGATGCCCTGCTGTTCAAAATACCGTTCCATATAGGCAGGGTACTTGCCGCGGGTCATTACATCCAGATAGAACCAGTTGGAATACTGGTCGTCCAGGATCATCTGCATCACATCATCCGGTTTGCAGGTGGCAGGGTAGGTGGTGAATCGGGCGATCATGCCGCCGATCTTGCTGCCGGGCAGAATCTCGTGCCCCTGCTGAATGGTCAGTGCACTGGCAATGAACTGATGGTGCAGGCACTGGAAGATTGCGTTCTGATAGTCCTCTTCCTGATCTTCGATCAGGCATACACCGTTGTAGGGGTTGAACTTGCCGGCATTGAACTCATTGAAGGGCAGCCAGTAATCCACCCGGTCACCCAAACGCTCGAACAGGGTGCGGGTGTAGCGCACATAGCACTCCACCGTCTTGCGGCTCTTCCAGCCGCCGTACTCTGTTACCAGATGCAGCGGGATATTGTAGTGCAGAATGGTAGCGAATACTTTGATGCCATGGGCATGGCAGGCATCGAACAGATCCATGTAAAACTTCAGCCCTGCCTCGTTGGGCTGTGCATCATCGCCATTGGGGAAGATGCGTGCCCAGCAGATGGAGGTGCGCAGCACCTTGATGCCCAGTTCCGCAAACAGTTCCAGATCTTCCTGCCAGCGGTTATAAAAATCGATACCATGACGGAACGGATAATGCTCCAGATCCTCAAGGTCTGCAAGAGCGGCCTTGAATTTTTCGTCGTTCATGCGGCGGTTGGATTTTTGGGCGCGTTCTTCCTTCGTCCAATTGGGGTCGAAATACCGCAGATCCTGCGTATCCAGCCCTTTGCCATCTTGCAAAAACGCACCTTCTGCCTGAGAGGATGCCATAGCACCGCCCCAGAGAAAGTCTTTCGGAAAACCTGTTTTCATTATGATACGCTCCTCTCTTACGGTTCCTTCTTGTTCATCACAAAGGAGATCACAAAGCCGGATATCCATGCGATTGCCATAACGATCAGCAGCTTAAAGAAGTTGTTGCCGCCATCCACATAGGTGGCGATGCTGGTGATGCCGGGCATGGAGAACGCATAGGTCACAACACCCATCAGCATGGCGCTGGCACCGGCAATGGCACCGCCTGCCATGGCAGCATACAGAGGCTTCTTTTCCGGCAGTGCAATACCGTACAGGGCAGGCTCGGTAATGCCAAGGATGCAGACCAAGCCGGTAGAAATAGCGGCAGAACGCTGCTCACTGGGCTTCTGCTTGAGTGCCCATGCCAGAACAGCACCGGAAACAGCCAGATTGGAGTAGAAGAAGTTGGGCAGCATATAGTCATGACCCAGAACTTCCAGATTCTGCAGCTCTACAGCAGACCAGCCCTTGATGCCAAAGATAATGGTAAGCGGAATGATGCCGCAGAACAGCGCACCTGCAAACGGACCAGCGTGGGTGAACAGCCATGCAAAACCACTGGTCATGCCCTTGGCGATCCAGTTGCCCAGAGGAGCGGCAAAACCCAGAAACAGCGGTGCAGAGATCAGGAAAGACAGCGCACCGGAAAAGACGATGCGCAGATTTTTGGGCATATGCTTGTCGATGAGATGGAAAATGATGGAGAAGATCCACACCGACAGAATAACCGGGAAGATAGAACCCTTGTAGTTATAGGCGGGGATATTGATAGGGCCAAAGGCATAACCGGTGATGCCTTCTTTCGGCGAGAGGAAGGTGGAGTACATCAGGATACCGGCAGTCATGATGCCGAAGATCTCCTTGACCTTGAACCGCTTTGCTGCTGCGTAGCCAATGATGAACGGCATAAAGTAGAAGGGTGCATCGCCCACAGCGTTGAGCACGGTGATGATATCCGACTTGGACGATACCAGACCGATCGCAGTGAGCAGGGAGACAATACCCTTGATCATACCGCCTGCCACAATGGCATACAGACCGGGCGTCACACAGGATGCCAGTGTATTCAGACCCCGGGTGATGATGTTGGGCTTTTTCTCCGGCACATCATCTGTGGCAGGCTCTGCCTCCACAGCACCGCCGGCAGCCACACCGGACATTGCAAGAAACTCTTCGTACACTTCCGGCACGGTAGTGCCGATGACGCACTGGATCTGGCCGCTGGATTCTACGACCTTCAGAATGCCGCTGACTTTACTTAATTTATCCATGTCCACTGCGTCACGGTTGACCGGAACGATGCGCAGACGAGTGATGCAGTGAAATACGTTCTTGATATTTTTGCTTCCGCCGACAGCGTCCAGAATTTCTGTACAAAGCTGCGTATATTCAGATTTCGTTGTACTCATGAAAAGTCCTCCTTGTGCGGGGCACCGCAGTTTTATTCTGGCTGCTGTCGCTTGGATGTTCCCAATGCGTGCAGCCTGCATTCGTTCTTTCTCTTGCCGGCATCCTTATCATACCGGATTTCGACAAAGTTTTCAATTTCCACAAAAAAGGACTTAACTTACCAAACTTAATATGATATGCTTGCTTTGAGGTGATACCATGACCAATCAACAGCTGGAAACATTTCTATTTCAGTACACCGAATCGGAGCAGCGGCATCTCCGCGAACAGCCACCGCAGCTTTCGCCCCGCTATCGCAATATCCCCAAAGTGGTCTATAACGGGCGGGAGATGTACCAGTTCAATTTCGGAAGCCTTTTGAAAAATCGTTCGGTTTGTGTCAACAAGGAATCCCGTTTTACCGTTATTCCAGAGCATATCCACTCGGTGATTGAATTTTTGTATGTGTATTCCGGACACTGCACCCAGATAATCAACGGTCAGAGCATACAGATGGCGCAAGGCGATATCTGTATGCTGGATACTCATGTCCCCCACAGCATCGAGCCACTGGGCAAAAACGATATCGTCATTACGATTGAAATGAAAAAGGAATATCTGACACAGGGCTTTTTACAGCGTCTGGGCAACAACGGTATCATCAATGGTTTTTTGATCAACACCCTTTCTTCGGAGGCGGCTCACGACCAATATCTATTGTTCCACAACCGGGAGGAGACGCCGATCCATGCGGTCATTCAAAGCATTCTCTGCGAATCCTATGACCCACAAATTTGCGGCGACAAAATGATCGATGCCTATATGATCGTGCTGTTCTGCCAAATTCTTCGACAGTACCGCAGTCAGAGCTTTTCACCAAAGGCCAAAAGCCAGTGGAAGATCGTGGATATTCTGGATTATCTGGAAGCAAACTATCTAACCGTCACCTTGCAGAGCACCGCCGACCATTTTGGCTTCCATCCCAATTATCTCAGTGCTTTCATCAAAAAAGAAACCGGGCGCACCTTCAAAGAACTGGTTATCCTGCAAAAAATGTGCCAGGCCTGCTTTTATCTGACGAATACAGATTTCCCCATCTACGAAATCGCACAAAAGGTCGGCTATGACAATCTTGGTTTTTTCTACCGGAAGTTCACTGAGCTTTATCATATGACGCCACAGGAATTCCGGGAGAGGAAGGCTTACGCATAAGATTGGATAATCGTTCAATTTTCCGAAGAATACAAAAAATCCGAACACTTCTCCTATCGAGAAAAGGTTCGGATTTTCTATTTTAGCGGCAGCCTCCCGGTAGACATTCCTACAGGTTGGGAACCGCAGCGGAATCTGGTGGTCAGGGCCTTACGGGTTGCGTTTTCTGATTTTTCTGCAGCCCCTTGGCAGGGCTTTGAAAAATCAGAACGCGGCCCCAGCAACTCCTCCCTGTTTCAGCCGCTGGCTGCGGTCGTCGTCGTTGCTGTTCAAGTCCTCTTCCGCACCGAAAAAGAAAAACCAGTACACATTGTGTACTGGTTTTTCTTGGTGCAGTAAAGCAATCCAAATCCGAACCATTTTCCTTTGATGCGGCTTGGGCCGCTTCCTCAAACGTGATGGTCTGTGTACCTTCTTTATAGTTAAAGGTTATCAAAACCTTATCATCGTACAGATAAATCGCATTGATGAAGGTATCCACTAGTGCCTGCCGCTGGTCTTTCAGGCTCATGTCCAGTTTACGGAAGCGCATCAGCCAGAAACGGATAAATTCCTCTTTGATTTTTGGCTTTGCCAGCTTTTCTTCCGCAATGCGGGCTTCAAGCTCACGCTTGGTTTCTTCGAGCTGTTCCAACCGTTCCTTGGTGGAACTGGTGAGGATTCCGGCTTGAATTGCGTTGAGCATATTCTGGATACCCGATTCTGCATCCCGGAGCTGTTTCTCATAGAGAGGAAGGTTGGTGTTCTCTCGGTCTTGCAGCTCCATGACCTTGGCGATAATGGATTCCATGGCGGCATCGTCCCGGACAAGCTGCATGGTCTGGTTCACCACCAGATCTTCCAGCCACTGTTTGCGGACAGTTTTCTTCTTGCAGCCCTTCTTCTTTTTGGCCGTGGCACATTTATAGTAGCGGTGGACTTCTCCCGTCCGGCTTGTGCCGCTTTCGCCAAACATCAACGCCCCACAGTAGCCGCAGAACAGCTTGGTGGTGAGCAGGTAGTCATCCTCTGCCTTTCTACGGGCAGGGGCTTTTTTGTTTTTGGCGATCTTTTCCTGCACATCGTTGAAAAGCTCTGCGGACACAATGGAGGGAATCGCATCGGGAATCAAAACATCACGATATTTCAGCTCCCCGATGTAGCGGCGATTGTTCAGCATATGCTGAATGGTGTTGAAGGTCATCAGCCCGCCACGCTGGTTCTTGACGCCCTTTTCGTTCAGCCAATCCCGAATTTCCCGCATGGTCTGGCCATCGTTGTACCGCTGGAAGGTTTCTGCCACAAAGGGAGCAGTCAACGGGTCGATTTCAAAGCGGTGGTCTGCGTTGATGATGTAGCCAAAGGGAATGGCACCGCCAGTGAACTTTCCCTTCAGTGCGTTTTCGGTCATGCCACGAATGACCTTTTCAGACAGGTCAGCGGAATAATACTCGGCATAACCTTCCAGCACCGATTCCAGAATGATGCCCTCCGGCCCCTCGGAGATGATCTCGGTGGCAGACATGAGCTTGACACCGTTCTTCTTCAGCTGGGTCTTGTACCGGGCACTGTCGTAGCGGTTCCGGGCAAAACGATCCAACTTCCAGACCAGCACGATGTCAAACAGCTTCTTGTCGCTGTCCTTGATCATCTGCTGGAACTCCGGGCGGTTGTCCGTCTTGGCAGAGATGGCACGGTCAATGTAGTGCTTGACGATGGTGATGCCGTTCTTTCCGCATAGGCAGTGCATTCACGAATCTGGCCTTCAATGGATTCTTCGCGCTGGTTATCCGATGAATAGCGGGCATAGATCACGGCGGTCATGGCAGGCACCTCACTTTACACATCATTGAACGGTGGAGTGTTCTTTTAAAGCAATGTTTCGTATAATGGATATACCACATTTTACAGATGATTGCAAGCTTTTTATACGCTTTTCACGAGATTCAGTAAAAAACATGAACTCCTATGAAAGCAAAATATTCACATTCCATGGTTCTATGAAGGTGCCCGGAGCAATTGTGTCATTTTGACACAATTCCTTATTTCTCCATAAACCATAAAAATTCAACTTTTTAATGCAGCAGCTACAACGTTGGATTGCATATCGCAAATATACTATTTGAATATTGCGCTGATTTTTGTCTTGTTACGGTTTCGCAATAAGACCAAAGTGGTGGGTATCACGATGATACCCACCACTTTAGCCAAGTAAATTTTTATTTTTGAATCGTAAAACGGAACGAGGTTCCCTTCTCCACCGCAAAGCAGGCGTCTGCATGGGGCTTTGCGCCCCAGCTGTTGTCGCCGCCCACGCCGCGCTGGAAAGCAGCGCAGCGGACGACCGTCTTATTGTCGTCCCGGGGCAGCTCGTAAAGGTGGCGGGCGTTTTCCAGTTCATGGGGCGTGTAGGGCAGCGCCGAGAAGGTCATGCCGTCCCCTGCAAAGCCGATGCCTATATTCAATCCGCTGCCGGTGACAGTTGCACTGTACACGCCGGTGCGGCTGCCGCACTCCTGCGGGTAGACCGGGGTGTTCTGGGCAAAATCCTGCCGGACGTTGTAGTTCCACGCACCCATCTTGCCGCCTGCAGTGCGGTCGGCGGTGGTCTCCCGGGGGCCAAGACCCAGATAGGAGACTTCCGTCAGCTCCCGACGCAGCGGGAAGAGCAGACCGAACTCCGGCAGCTCAGTGCGCGTGCCCTGCCATGTCATGGTGATATCACAGCGGCCTGCGCCGTCAATGGCAAAATCAATGGGCAGCGTCTGCCCATCTGGCAGGGTGTAGTTTGCGCGGGCGATGACGAAATCGCCCTTTGTTTCAGCGGTCAGGTTATCGCAGCGGGCGTAGAGACCGGCGGTTTTCCAGAAGGCAAATGTAAACGGCTCTGCACAGCCCTCGTCGTTGTTGGTGGGCGCACGCCAGAAATTGGGGCGCACGGTATCGTCCAGCAGCTGCACGCCGTTATAGCGGATGGACACCAGCCCCTTGCCTCGGCCAAAGATGTACTCGAAGCCCTCGCCCTTTACGCCGACGTTGCAGTCCATCTCCACCAGCTGCGGGGCGGGCAGGGTCAGCCGGGCGACGGCGTAGTTGTGCCATACCTGCCCCAAAGCGGCTTCATAGCCCGCCGGGATGCCGGGCAGTGCAGCCCGCTGGATGGCGGTAACGGTCATGCAGGCAAGCCCAGCCTCCGGTAAGGCAAAGGGAAACGGGATGTGCTCCGTCCCGCCCGGCTTGCAGTCTGCCCGCAGCACCGCCCGGCGCTCCGGCTTGCCGTTGACCGAGGACGCAAACACAAGGTCGTAGGCGTTCAGGTCGGTAAAGAGATTCCGGTTTTCAATCACGGCTTCCGTGTCGGTCAGGGTGATCTTCAGCGGTGCGTAGGCCGCCTTGACGGCGTCCATTTTGGGGGTGTTACGGCGGTCGGGCAGCACAAGGCCGTCCACGCAGAATTCCCGGTCGGTGGGGCGGTCGCCGAAGTCGCCGCCATAGGCAAAGCCGGGCTTGCCGTCCGGGCTTGTCACTGCAATGCCGTGGTCCATGTACTCCCAGATAAACCCGCCCTGATACAGGGGCTCTTCGTAGGCATACTCGGTGTAGTCGGTGATGCCGCCGCAGCTGTTACCCATGGCGTGGCTGTACTCGCACATGATAAAGGGCTTTTCCGGGTGCTCTGCCAGAACTTTTTGATGTCTGCCACCGGGGTGTACATCTGGCTTTCCATATCGGAGGTGGCGGGGTACTCCCGGTTCCAGAAAATGCCCTCGTAGTGCACAAGGCGGCTGGGGTCGGTGTTGCGGAAATACTCGCTCATCTCCCACAGGGTCTTGCCGCCGTGGCTCTCGTTGCCGCAAGACCAAATGAGGATGGCCGGG
>ENA-OQHL01001634-OQHL01001634.1-human-gut-metagenome-genome-assembly--contig:-NODE-1634-length-10753-cov-2.971673_pt1 | contig 10753 bp, 11 predicted proteins | sample MGYA00242565_ERZ504723 | MGnify/ENA primary metagenome ERZ504723 (study PRJEB26092, sample SAMD00036211) | human gut metagenome | host: Homo sapiens | study: EMG produced TPA metagenomics assembly of...
ATCTTTATAGCCTAAAACCATAGCCCCTATAATTCCTCTTTTATTTTTTTGGAGAAATTCTATATATGATATTATAAAAGTATTTCCTTGTATTATCTATTTTCAAATTAAGGCTATCTTCATCAGTAGAAATGTACTTTATTTTTCCAGACATAGAATAGTCTATTCTTTTAATTTTATAGTAATTATAACTGTCAAAATCAAAAGGATTTTTCTTTGTTTCCGGAGTTTTTAATTTTCCGGTAACCTCTATAACATCTCCTATGTAAAGCCCTTTTTCACCATAAACACATACTCTGCATTTATCATTGTACACTTTGTTGTCACTTTTAATTTCGTCAACATCGACTATATATTTCCCACTTCCGGAATTTACATAACTGGCACTTATTATTTTACCTGTGGCTTGTACTTTTGTATCTGTGTTTACAATTTCAGGCAATAAATCTTTGTCTACATTAATATTCATTATTGCTATTCCAGCAAAAAATCCCAATATAAAAAATATACCTATTATATTTTTATTTAATAATGAATATACTAAAGCTATTGATATAACAAGAAAAAGGACAGTATATGCCCAAGGAGCAAAATACTGTCCATAAAGTAATCCTATTACAAAAAATATCAATACACCGACTATTGGATTTTTCATATTCCCTCTTATCTTATCATAGCTTCATTTCTTGAAAATAACTTACTAAAGTCAATTCCGTCTTTTTTGCTATTTATCTTTTCGCCTTCAATAAGGAACTGTACTTTGTTTACACTATCGAGTTCTGTAAGAGAGTCTACAATAGAATAAACTGTTGTCTGCTTTGTAACATTTGCCAATTTCTTATTTATAAATTCCTTTGAAAGATTTACATAACAAATACCGTCTTCAGTTTTAATATCCTTAATCTGTGTAGATGCCGGAATTGTCTTTTCAAGCATATTCTTTTCAGGTCCAGCAATAAGCTGTTCCACAATTTGGTATTCTAATGAAAGACTTTGCTTTACTTCAATGCTTCTTTGCTCACTGGCAAGACGAGTACCTGTTCTGTCAGCAAAGTACAATTCCACAACCTGCCAATTAGTTTTTTCAGGATTTACAGTAGGATTATTTCTTATAGTTTCTCTGTTAAATTTCCAAGGAGTATCAGTTTGTGGTTCATTTAATGTTATGCCATTTACTGATACATAGACATCTTCAATAAAACTCATATCTGTAAGGGTATACACCATAGCTCCAATACATAAAATTCTGTCACTTGGAGAAAGTTTATTAAAACTAGGCTGTAAGTCAATATAAGCTGTCTTATCTTTATAAGTCTTAGAATTAATGTGAAAATCAGATGGTAAAACCAAAGCTGAATTGTTAAACTTAGGTCCACTGCCAAATTCGTCGACAACTGTATTGAACATTACCCCATCGTCATCAACTAAATTTACAGTCTTTTTTTCAATACCTAAACAGCTTTCAGCAGAATTAACATAATACATATTGTATGAAACTGTTCCTTCTGCCATTTTCACATCTCTAATATAAACAAATATACCAAAAATTATAGCAACAGCAGTTATTGTGATTACAATAGACATAATAGTTTTTTTAATATTCATCTAACCACCCCTTAACTCTGTTGATATTTTAAAGGTAAACGTACAATAAATGTTGCACCCTGACCTTCGCCACTTATAATCTTAACAGAACCATTGTGAAGAACTATTGTAGAATGGGTAATAGCAAGACCCAAGCCTGTTCCTCCAGTTTCTCTATCTCTTGTCTTGTCAATTCTGTAAAATCTTTCAAAAATCTTGCTCTGTTCTTCTTCATCAATACCAATACCGGTATCCTGAACAGTGATGTAACAATTCTGGTGGTCAGCATCAAGGCTAACACTAACCTCTCCACCTACCGGAGTGTATTTAACACCATTTTCAACAAGATTTGAAATAGCCAAACTGAGTTTTACTTCATCAGCATCAATGGTAACTTCCTTTGTAGCATCATAATTAAGAGTAATTTCTTTATTGTCTGCTAAAGGCTTTATTCTCTTTATAATATCTCTAAGCATCTTGTTTACGTCAGTTTCAGCTATATTTAACTTTGCACCGTTGTAATCAAGACGTACAAGAGAAAGCAAGTCATTTACAATATTTGTCATTCTGTCTATTTCAGAATTAATATCCCTTAAAAATTCGCTATACATTTCTGTAGGAACATTTTCCTGTAATAAAATTGACTCTGTAAGAACTTTTATTGAACTTAAAGGTGTTTTAAGTTCGTGAGATACATTAGAAACAAATTCCTGTCTTGATGAATCCATTTGCTCCAATCTAGTGGTCATATTGTTGATAGCCTCACCAAGATGAGCAAATTCATCGTGTCCCTTTGTTTCAATTCTCTGGTGCAACTGCCCTGCTGATATTTTCTGTATAGTAACAGAAATATTTTTTAAAGGCTCCATTATAATTCGAGCCATAACAAAAACCAAAATTATAACTATAATAGCTATAAGTATGGCAATTACCATCCAACGAGCATTAATCTCGCTTAATAATGTATGAATATCGTCAAATGATGTAACCACAAGCACAGCACCTACTTTTTTGGATGCTGAATTTTCAATATATGCAGAGGCATAAACAGCCTTTTCATCTTGTCTTAAATTTGCCTCATCTCTACCAGAAAGAGCTACCAATATTTCCGGCACAAGATAGACCTTACCTGTGGCAGAATTATTTGTATCAGCTACAACATAACCGTTGGAGTCTACAACAATAATTCTAAACCCACCTTCACTGCTTTTATCACTTAATTCAGTAATTAAAGCATCTTTGTTATCAGGAGAAGTAAGGTATCCAGCTTTCTGAATAGACCCAGCTATTTTATTTGCCTGATAAAGAGCCTCTCTCTCGCTTGACTCCTCAAAATATCTACCTAGTGTATGGACCATATAAATTGAGAATATAATAAGTGGAACTATACTCACAAGCAAAATAGCCGTAAAAAGTTTAAATCTAACGGTTTGATACCATCTTATTTTACTGGAAATAGTAACCAACTCCCCATTTAGTGTGAATATACTCTGGTTCACTAGGAACAGCCTCTATTTTTTCTCTTAATCTACGAACATGAACATCTACGGCTCTTACATCTCCCGGATAACCGGCACCCCAAATTGTAGTAAGTAGATTATCTCTGCTATATACCTTACCTGGATTTTTCATAAACAATTCTAATAAATCAAATTCCTTAGCAGTAAGGTTCTTTTCTTTGCCCTTTATGAAACATCTTCTGCTTTCAAGGTCAATTTCCAAATCTCTTGATTTTATAACGTTGCTCTTTGGTTCTTCGTGAGTAACAACTCTCACACTTCTTCTTAATATAGCCTTAATTCTAGCCTTAAGTTCAAGAATATTAAATGGCTTTGTAATATAGTCATCAGCACCATATTCAAGACCCATAATCTTGTCCATATCTTCGCCCTTTGCTGTAACCATAATGATTGGAACATTTGAAAATTCTCTAATCATACGGCATACTTCAAGCCCGTCAATTTTAGGCAACATTACGTCTAAAAGAATAATGGAATAGTTGTTATTTTTAGCAAGATTGAAGGCTTCCTCTCCGTCATATGCCACATCAACTTCCATATTTTCTTGTTCAAGGCTAAACTTTATTCCTTTTACAATTAATTTTTCATCATCAACAACCAAAATTTTGTTTGCCATAATTTCAACCCCTACATTTAATTATTCCTTTTTACACCATTCTATTTTCTGTCATAAAAATATTTTTGTCAACTGTTATTTTAAAATAAAATTAAAAATCATTTTATCTCTTGAATTAAATTAAAGTTATTATATAATACATAGGTTGCATTTTTAAGCAAAGGATTAAATAATTTGCTTTGTAAATATTTTTAGGAGAAATTTTATGTATAAAAGACATATTACTATATATATTACCATATTTTCGATAATTTTAACAACATTTTTTTCAAATATTTATGCTCAACCTACTTCTGTAGTTGAAACAACAACAGAGGCTACTACGGAAGAACCGTCAGTTATCAATAACTATGCTGACAGTTCTAAGGTTTTGAATATTGATGCCAGAGGAGCTATTCTTATTGACGCCAATACTGGTGTTACAATTTACGGAAAAAAACTCTCACGAAAAGCTCTACCCTGCAAGTATCACAAAGATAATGACAGCTTATCTTGCTTGTAAGTATGGTAAGTTTGATGATACTCTTACAGCATCTCACAATGCTATTTATGGCATAGGTCAAGGCAGTAGTATCATTGGTATAAAAGAAGGCGAACAGATTTCTTTCCTTGACGGTCTTTATGGTATAATGATGGAATCAGCCAATGAAGTTTGTATGATGGTTGCTGAACATATAGACGGTACTGTTGAGAAATTCGTAGAGAGAATGAACAAACAGGCTCAGGACTGGGGTTGTAAGGATACTCAATTTTAATAATCCTCACGGTTTCCATGATGTAGACCATTATACTACACCATATGATATGAGTTTAATAGCCTTTAATGCTATTAAAGACGAAAACTTTAGCAAAATTTGGGGAACTGTAGACCATACAATTCCAGCTAATAACAAAAGTCCTCAGAGATTTTTACATAACAAAGACAAAATGCTTAAGCCAACATCTGATTATTACTATCAGTATGCTATTGGTGGTAAAACAGGTTTCCATGACGATGCTAAAAACACTCTTGTAACTTGTGCTGAAAAAGACGGCGTAAAGCTTATATCTGTTGTAATGAAAGCAAATGGTTATAATCAGGCCTATACAGACTCTAAAACATTACTTGACTATGGTTTTTCAGTTTACAAAGATAACAAAGTCTATACTGCCGGAACATACACAGATAAAATTCCTGTATACCAGACATATTTAAGTGAAGATTACAATGTTGGGGAATTAAATGTAACTGTTGCTGGCGATGTAAGTGCTAAACTTCCAAGCTTTGTTTCAGCAAATGATGTAAAAACAAAGGCTGTCATTGATTATGGCAAAGACAACAACGCAAATAAAATATATGCCCCAATAAAAGAAGGCGACAAAGTTGGCACAATGGAATTTACATACAAAGATAAAACCATTGCTACAGCTGATATTACAGCTTCTAACTCTGTAGAATCAAAATCTGATAAACAGCTTGCTGAAATGAAATTAATAAACAATGTTAAATCTGTTTTACATACAATTTTAAATGCTTTAATTTTCATTATTCCAGTTGTAATTATAATTATTATTTTATTAGTTGTAAGAAACAATATTAACAAAAAGAAAAAGAAGAAACGCAGAAAGAAATCCGGTAAGAATTCTTCTTCAAAAAAATTCTACAACAAAGAGACATTCATCAAACAGCTCAACTAGTTCAAGACCTAGAAATAGTAGTTCATCAAGAACAAGAAGTGCTGAAGAATTGAGATTGCAAAAAAGAAGACGTGAAATGCAAAGGTCAATGGAGGAAAGACGAAGAAGATCTGAAAACACAGACAGACCTCCTATAAGACGAAGAAGACAGTAATAAAAAAATAAATATTGTACAAAATAAAGGTAGAAGTTGAAAATTGACTTCTACCTTATTTTTTTATTAATTTCTAAAGATTAATACGATGGCTTGTAATATTAGGTCTGAGCACAATATAAAAGCAATGTAATCACTTACAATACTGAAATTTTTATTAATTTAATAAAAAAACTAACTTTAAAACTGCATTTCTATTGATTTTAAAGTAAAAATATAGTATTATGTAAATAGGTAAAATAACTTTACTATAATATTATGGAGGTAGTATATCCCATGGAAAATTTAAACAGACAACTTTTAACAAACGGTTTTAAATTCAACGATGATTTAAAAATCGGTACAAAGAAAACTCTCCCTGAAAAGATAGTTCAGTTCGGTGAAGGTAATTTCCTTCGTGCCTTTGTTGACTATATGTTTGACGAAATTAATGAACAGGGCTTATTTGAAGGTGGTATCACTCTTATCCAGCCTATCCCTGGTGGTGACTTCTTAAGAAACGTTCTTAACGAACAGGAAGGTCTTTACACTCTTATTGCTAGAGGTCGTGAAGATGGCAAGGAAGTTGCAGCTAAAAGACTTATTACTTGCGTAAACAGATGTATCAACCCATATGTTGACCTTGATACATACAACACTTGTGCAAAGAACCCAGAGCTCAGATTCGTAGTTTCTAACACTACTGAAGCTGGTATTTCTTGGAAAGAAGAAGATATGGTTACTGACCAGCCACAGGACTCTTTCCCTGCTAAGGTTTGTAACTTCTTATATGTAAGATTTAAGGAATTCAATGGTGATATGAACAAGGGTCTTGTATTTATCCCTTGCGAACTTATTGATGATAACGGTAAGACATTAAAGAAGTATGTTCTTCAGCATGCTGCTAACTGGAAGTTAGGCGACGAATTCATCAACTGGATTGAAAACGCTTGTATCTTCACTAGCACACTTGTTGATAGAATTGTTACTGGTTACCCTCGTGAAGAAGCTGAAGCATTATGCGAACAGTTTGGTTACAAGGATAATGCTATTGACACAAGTGAAATCTTCCACACTTGGGTTATCGAAGGTCCTGCTGAACTTGAAAAGGAACTTCCATTCCCTAAGGCTGGTCTTAAGGTTATCTTTACTCCAGATGTAAAGCCATACAAGAAGAGAAAGGTTAGAATTCTTAACGGTGCTCACACTTGCTCTGTACTTGGTGCTTTCCTTGCTGGTCACAACTTAGTTGGCGAATTAATGGCAGACAAGATGTTCTACAAGTATCTTGAAGATGCTCTTAACAACGAAATTATCCCTGCTATCGTTAGCCCAGAACTTACTCTTGAAGACCTTAAGGGCTTTGCTGATGCTGTATTTGATAGATTCCAGAATCCATTCATTAAGCATAAGCTTTTAGACATTTCTTTAAATTCTACTTCTAAGTGGGAAGCTCGTGTACTTCACACTATTAACGAATACTATGCACAGAAGAAGGAACTTCCTAAGATTCTTACTTTCTCATTTGCTGCATACCTTGCATTCTACAGAGGTACTGAAATTAGAGAAGGTGCTTTAATCGGTAAGAGAGGCGACGAAGAATACTTAATCAAGGATGCTCCAGAAGTTCTTGAATTCTACAAGAATGCTTGGACAGGCGTTGATGTTACTGACAAGGCTCAGGTTGCTGAACTCGTTACTAAGGTTTGTGCAAACAAAGACTTCTGGCTTGGTGAAGACCTTAATACTGAATTAGGTAACTTCCCTGAAGTTGTTGCAGACCACTTATACAATATCTTAAACAACGGTGTTGTTTCTGAAGTTGAAAAGGTTTTAGCATAATTAAATAAATTCGGAGGAAAATATGGATACAAACAATGCTATTAAGATAAACGATAATGATAACGTTGTTGTAGCCCTTCGTAATATTACTGCTGGCGAAGAAATCTTCGGTGTAAAAGCAGTTGACAATATCGACAGGGGCCATAAAATGGCCCTTGTTGACATTAAAGAAGGGGAAAACATCATTAAGTATGGCTATCCAATCGGTCATGCTACACAGGATATTAAGGCTGGTGAATGGGTACATTCTCACAATGTAAAGACTAACCTTAGTTCTACACTTGAATACACTTACAATCCAAAGCTCAAGGATATTCCTGTTACTAGAAAAGATACTTTTATGGGCTATGTTCGTAAAAATGGTGAAGTTGGTATCAGAAATGAAATTTGGGTTGTTAATACTGTTGGTTGTGTAAATGGTGTTTCTAATGCTATTGTTGCTGAAGCTAACAAGCGTTTTGGTGGCAGAGTTGACGGTATTTATAACTTCGTTCACCCATATGGCTGTTCTCAGCTTGGTGAAGACCACGAAAATACTCAGAAACTCTTAAAGGGTATGGTAAATCACCCTAATGCTGCCGGTGTTTTAGTTCTTAGTTTAGGTTGCGAAAACAACAACCTTAATGAATTTAAAAAGGTTCTTGGCGAATGGGACGACGAAAGAGTTAAGTTCTTAGTTGTTCAGGACCACGAAGACGAAATTGAAGCTGCTATGGAAGAAATGGGCAAACTTGTTGAATATGCTGAACAGTTTAAGCAGGAAGAATGTCCAGTATCTAAGTTAGTTATTGGTCTTAAATGTGGTGGTTCTGACGGTTTATCTGGTATTACTGCTAACCCTCTTATCGGTAGAATTTCTGATATTATGGTTGCTAACGGTGGTAAGACAGTTCTTTCAGAAGTACCGGAAATGTTCGGTGCTGAAACTATGCTTATGGATAGATGTAAAACTCCTGAGCTTTTCCAGCAGACAGTTGACCTTATTAACAACTTTAAGGAATATTTCCTTAGCCATGGCGAACCTGTAGGCGAAAATCCATCTCCTGGTAACAAAAAAGGTGGTATCACAACTCTTGAAGATAAGTCACTTGGCTGTACTCAAAAGGGTGGTACTTCAAATGTTATGGGCGTATTAAAGTACGGCGAAAAGGCTGTTGCTGATGGTCTTTCTCTTTTACAGGGTCCTGGTAACGACATCGTAGCTATCAGTGGTATGATGGCATCAGGTTGCCACGTTATCTTATTCTCAACAGGTAGAGGTACTCCAGTTGGTTCACCTGTTCCTACTGTTAAAATTGCAACTAATACTCCACTTGCTGAAAGAAAGTCTAACTGGATTGACTGGAATGCTGGTAGATTAGTTGAAGACAAGAAGATGGACGAGTATGCAGAAGAATTCTTCAAGTATATCCTTGATGTTGCTTCTGACAGAAAGAAAACTAAAAATGAAATTAATGGATATAGAGAAATCGCTATCTTTAAGAATGGTGTAACTTTATAATACATTTATATAAAAATCTAATTTATTTTTTGGAGGACACAAAAAAATGGGTTTTATTGATGAAAATTTCTTATTAAAAACTGAAACTGCAAAGAAGTTATTTAACGACTATGCAAAGAACGAGCCTATTTATGATTTCCATTGTCACTTAAATCCACAGGAAATTTATGAAAACAAGAACTTTGAAGATATTTCTGATGTATGGCTTGGTGGCGACCACTACAAGTGGAGAGCTATGCGTTCTTTAGGTGTACCTGAAGAAGAAATTACTGGCAAGAATGCTGACAAGCTTAACAAGTTTGTAAAGTGGGCTGAAACTATTCAGTATGCTATTGGCAATCCACTTTACCACTGGACTCACCTTGAACTTCAGAGATACTTCGGTATTTACGAACCTTTAACAAAGGACAATGCCGTTGAAATTCATGACAAGATTAACGAAATGCTTGCTAAGCCTGAATTTAAGGTAAGAGAACTCATCAAGCGTTCTAATGTTAAGGCTATTAACACAACTGATGACCCTGCTGATTCACTTGAATGGCACAAGAAACTTGCAGCTGAAGAAACTGCATTCAAGGTATACCCAGCTTGGAGACCAGATAAGGCTCTTAACATTGATGCTCCAACATATGCTGATTACATCAAGACTCTTGGTGCTACAGAAAACACTGAAATCAAGACTTTTGCTGACTTAAAAGCTGTTCTCGTTAAGAGAGCTGATTTATTCGATTCTCTTGGCTGTAAGGCATCTGACCACGCATTTACTTACCTTCCATTTAGAAAGGCTGACGAAGCTGAAATCGATTCTATTATCGCATCTGCTCTTGCTGGTAACAAGCCAAGCGTAGAAGATTGTGAAAAGTATAGAACTATGCTTATGTTATTCTTAGGCGAAATGTACGCTGATAGAAACTGGGCTATGGAAATTCACTTAAACATCAAGAGAGATAACAACACTAGAAGATTTGAACAGATGGGCCCTGATACTGGTTTCGACTGTATCTCTGACTGGTCAACTGTTGAAGGTTTAACAGGTCTTTTAGACGCTCTTGACTACAACAATAAGTTACCTAAGACTTTATTATTCGCTGGTAACCCTGCTGATAATCAGGTATTCGGTACAATCCTCGGCTGTTTCCAGGGACCTGAAGCTGCATCAAAGATTCAGTTCGGTACTGCTTGGTGGTTCAATGACAACAAGGACGGTATGGAAGCTCAGATTAAGGCACTTGGTAACTTAGGTGTACTTGGTAAATTCGTTGGTATGCTTACTGACTCAAGAAGTTTCTTATCTTACCCAAGACATGAATACTTCAGAAGAATTCTTTGTAACATCATCGGTGAATGGATTGAAAATGGCGAATATGCTAATGACATCGAATTTGCTGGTAAGTTAGTTTCTGATATTTGCTACGGTAATGCAGCTAAATATTTCAACTTAGATAAGTAATTTATTTTATCAATAGGGTAGGTTTTTTAACCTGCCCTATTTTTTGATAATGAACCGAAAGATAAATCGGACATACGAAGTATGGCTTTCAACGAAGTTGAAAGTTCTGACCAATGAATCGGAAAGATTAATCCGATGGCTAGTTTACTAGCCACATTTTGCATAGCAAAATGTTCTGAACATTGAATCGGAAAGATTAATCCAATAACTTGCCTATCAAGCCACAAATTAACAATGTAAATTATTTTAAATTGCAAATTTTCTCACTTGCTGTATAATAGTATATAGGAGATGATTATTTGGAAATTAAAATCATAGATAGAAAATTTTCTATTTGTAAGGTTGAGAACTACAACACCATAAATATAAATGATGAATATGTATTCATCGGTAAAACTGATGAAGAAAATTCCCTTGTGTGTGAAACAAA
>ENA-OQHL01001637-OQHL01001637.1-human-gut-metagenome-genome-assembly--contig:-NODE-1637-length-10749-cov-3.224157_pt1 | contig 10749 bp, 9 predicted proteins | sample MGYA00242565_ERZ504723 | MGnify/ENA primary metagenome ERZ504723 (study PRJEB26092, sample SAMD00036211) | human gut metagenome | host: Homo sapiens | study: EMG produced TPA metagenomics assembly of...
TATTAACGAGTTTATCATGCAATTCATGAGCAGTGCTCTTGTAAAGATCCACAGTAGTTCCTCCCTCTCTTATTCGATAACGCGGGGCACTTTAAAGCCGCCGTTATGGACTGCCGGAGCATTTTTCAGCGCTTCTTCCTGAGTAACGCCGGGCAGAGCTACGTCCTCACGAAACGCGTTGCTGATCGGCAGCACGTACGGAGTCGGCTCGATGCCTGCGGTATCAAGCTTCTGCAAAATATCGGCATAATTGAGGATCTGATTGAACTGTTCCGTGAATTTTTTCCATTTCACCCTCAGGAATAGTCAAACGGGAAAGCTGGGCGATGTATTCTACATCTTTGGTCGTGACCTTCATTTTTTCACCTTCCTATGATAAATGTTCTTCATTATATGCAATAAATCGGATATATTATATCACAAATTGTCCTATACTTCTATAATATCCATCATATACCGCTTTGCTTCAGCAACTGCCGCGGCAAAAAAATAAACCCGCCTTTAACGGCAGGTTTATTTTTTATTATTTCACTCTGAAATTAGTAACTTTACCTGTCTGGACATCGCCGGTAGAATAAGCATCTTTACGTTCACCTTTTACCGTAGCCGAAAAACTGAGAGTCTGCTTCCTGACATTGAAATTGATCATAATGCTGCTGCCCAGTGAAGCCTTTTCGATACCGTTTTCTTTTGCCAGTTTCTCTGTTTCAGCAATAAAAACAGGTATCGCATCCCAGTTGACGTCGTCAATATTGAATAAATTATCTTCAAGTTTACCGCCGCCGCTCAATTTTACGATTTTAGGTCCCTGCCAGCCTGTATTAGGCGTCCAGACAAAATTATCGACGTTTTCTTTATTCTTAGGGTCCTGTCGGGAAAAATTAATAAATTCCGGTCCGAAATGCATACTTTGAAAAATCATCAGCGGCGTACCGCCGCCTTTGGCTTTTATTTCAGTAACCGCCTTATTAATAGCTGCTTTGTCGCGGAAAAGATCCCCATACCCCTTGCTCATGACACCGTCACTACCGCCGCAGCCTGCCAGTGCCAGGGCAAACACCATGACCATAACTACTGCCGCCATACTTTTCTTCAACATAAAATGCCTCCTAAAGATATATTTTTACTTGCACCTAGTTTAATTTATTTCTTTTGCACTGTCAATCGATCTCTATTTGAATATTTTCACCTGGCTTCAATGCCTGTTTTCGCCAAATTTACAGCATTGTCACACAAAAGCGATTATAATAATAGTAGAAGGAGTGTGACAGCTATGCAAAATATCAACGCTTTCGACCATGCGGAAACTATTTTAAAGGTTTTGGCGAAGGGTGCTTTTCTTACTACTGCCGCAGGCGGCAGACACAATACGATGACGATTGGCTGGGGAGCGCTGGGAAATATTTGGGGCAAACCTGTTTTTACCGTAATGGTACGTCACTCACGCTATACGCACGAGCTGATCGAAGCCCATAACGAATTTACCGTCAGTTTTCCGCTGACAGCCGCTTTCAGTAAAGCACTGGGACTATGCGGCAGCAAATCAGGACGTGACATGGATAAATTCGCCGCGGCAGAAATCACCCCTGCTGAAGGGCAGACCGTTAAAGTGCCCGTCATCAAAGGCGCCGGGCTGCATCTGGAATGCCGCATCGTGGAAAAACGCGAAATGGCACCGGAAAATTTTGATAAGGCCCTGGCCGACAGATGGTATGCCGATAAGGATTGGCACACCTACTACACCGGCGAGATCACAGCCGCTTATCTGGACAAATAAAAATTTTAGCTTCATAAACGCCAAACGACTGCATAATTTTTATTATGCAGTCGTTTGTTTTTCTATTATATTTTTAAAAAAGCTTCTGTTCCTTTGTCGCTGTCCCCGATACTTCAGCTGCACCGCTTAGCAAGCGCAAAAATTCGGCTTCGTCGATAACAGTCACACCCAGCTGTTCCGCCTTCGTCAGCTTACTGCCTGCTTCGGCACCGGCGACGACATAGTCCGTTTTTTTACTGACGCTGCCGCTGACCTTAGCGCCCACGTCCTGCGCCATAGTCTGTGCTTCAGCACGTCCCAAAGTCGGCATCGTACCTGTAAAGACCATAGTTTTGCCATAAAAGGGATGCTCTTCGCTGACAGCCTGAACCTGCATTTCCATATTCAGACCCAGCTCTTTCAGACGGGCGAGCAAGTCGCGGTTCGACGGCGACGCCAAATAAGTAACGACGCTTTCAGCTATCTTCGGTCCAATATCGTCGATAGCGGCGATCTGCTCTGCATCGGCAGCCAGCAAATTCTCGACCGTACCAAAATGCACTGCCAGCAGCCTAGCCACCTTGGCCCCGACGTGACGGATGCCCAGGCCGAAAAGCAGCCGGTCGAAGCTCTGCTCCTTGCTGGCGGCAATAGCTTTCACTAAATTTTCCGCCGATTTTTCACCCATTCTATCCAGCACTACCAGCTGTTCTTTAGTCAGCAGATACAGGTCGCTGACGTCGCGGATCAGTTCCGCCTCCAGCAGCTGATTGATCACCGCCGGTCCGCAGCCTTCGATATCCATTGCTCCTTTAGAAGCAAAATGGATCAGCCCTTCGCGTCCCAAAGCCGGGCAATGCGGATTAGTGCAGCGCAAAGCTGCCTCACCGTCTTTACGTTCAACAGCCCAGCCGCACTCCGGGCATTCCTGCGGCATCGCATAAGGCTTCGTATCTTCCGGCCGTTTGCCCAGCACGACATACAGCACCTCCGGGATGATTTCACCGGCTTTATTGATGACCACCGTATCGCCGATCCTGATATCCTTCGCTTTAATAAAATCTTCATTGTGCAGCGTAGCCCTGCTTACCGTACTGCCCGACAGCCTTACCGGCGTCAGTACCGCCGTCGGCGTCAGCACGCCTGTGCGCCCAACCTGGATCACGATATCCTCCAGCCTGGTTTCAGCCTGCTCAGGCGGAAATTTAAAAGCGATCGCCCAGCGTGGGTCCTTGCCTGTCGCACCTAAAATATCCTGCTGATAAACAGCGTTGACTTTAAGTACTGCGCCGTCAGTATCATAAGCCAGACTTTTACGCCGGGAGTCAAAGTCCCTGATATATTCTATCGCCGCATCGATACTTTTTACGATACGGTAATTTTCGCTGACCTTAAAGCCATAATCAGCCAGCATCGCCAAAGAATCGGCATGCTTGTCCCTGGCTCCTTCGCCTACGGCATAAGCAAAAAAGCTTAACGACCGCTGCGCCGTTACGTTAGGGTCCAGCTGACGCAGACTGCCGGCAGCCGCATTACGCGGATTGGCAAATTCGCTCTCGCCGGCCTCCAGGCGCTGTTCGTTCAGCTGCATAAAAGCATGCCTTGGCATATAGATTTCACCGCGCACATCTAAAAGCTCCGGCGGCGCGGCGCCGTTTTTTCATATTCAGCACCAAAGGGATCGACCGGATCGTGCGTACATTGGCTGTTACATTTTCGCCGGTCACACCGTCACCGCGCGTTGCCGCCCTTACCAAACGTCCATTTTCATAAATCAGGCTGCAGGCCAGTCCGTCGATTTTCGGCTCCATAACATATTCTACAGCGCTGCCTTCCGGCAGACCGCTGCGCACACGCTGATCAAAAGCTACCAGCTCTGCATCCGAAAAAGCATTGCCCAGACTCAAAAGCGGCGTCAGATGTCTGACCTCGGTAAATTCGGGATTCACCTTCCCGCCTACACGGCGCGTCGGAGAATCGGCAGGCACATCGTCAGGCCAGGCCGCTTCCAGCTCACGCAGGCGCACCAGCATCCGGTCATATTCTGCATCGGTGATCTCAGGTGCATCCAGCACATAATATAAAAATTCGTGATGGCGGATCTCTGCCCGCAAATGTTCGGCCTCGTTTTTAGCCTGTGCGCGTTCCAGTTCCATGACTGCCTCCTTTATTGTGCTGCCCTTCGGCGGCTTCTGTTTTTCAGGCTTTAGTCTCATTGTTTCAAAAATCAGAGTGTCAAATTTAATTTTACTATTCTATATATGGTACGGCACTTTGCCACCAAAACACTATTTAATTACAGCTTCTTCAATACTGCATACTTGGTCAGCAGGCTGCGGATACCGGCACCGGCAAACGCGATTTTCACTTCCTGCCCATCCTGCGAAGATGTCACACTGACGACTGTCCCCACGCCCCATTTAGCATGGCTCACCTTATCGCCGGCCTTAAAACTGCCGCCGGCAGCAGCTCCCGCAGTGCTCATTGCCTGCTTGGGAATAAAGCTTTCCTGCCCACCCAGGAACCAGTTCGTATCACGGCTGCGTTTCTGCGGTTTTGCTTCCACCATATTGATCGTCCTGCGTTCTAATGCCGGACGTTTGAAGACCGTAACCAGATTACGCGGCACTTCCTGTAAAAACCGTGACGGCGGGTAGGACACCGTATGCCCATAAATAGTCCGCATCTTTGCATTGCTCAAAAAGAGCTGTTTCTCTGCACGGGTGATGCCAACATAACACAAGCGGCGTTCTTCTTCCACTTCTTCCTCGTTCATCAGCGTCCGCGCACGTGGGAAAATACCTTCCTCCATGCCGGCCAAAAAGACGATCGGGAATTCCAGACCCTTCGAAGAATGCAGTGTCATCAGCGTAATAGCGTCCTCACCCAGCTCGGCATCATCGATATCCGACACCAGCGCCACATGCCCCAGGAAATTTTCCAGATTATTCTCTTCTTCCGTCTTGGCAAATTCCTGCCCGACCGACATCAATTCCATCAGGTTGTCAATGCGGCTCTGCGCCTGCGCTGTATGCTCATTCCGCAGTTCTTCCATATAACCGGTCTTATTCAGCACCTGTTCGATCAGTTCCTCTACCGGCAGGTTATCAGCCTGATTCATCAAATCAAAAATGATAGCCGCCAGTTCATCCAGCTTGCTGACGAAACGGATGCTCAGTCCTTCGACCTGCGCGGCATTCGATACCACGTCAAACAACGACATCCCATTTTCAGCGGCATGGGCCTGCAGCTTGGCCAGCGTTGCATCGCCGATACCGCGGCGCGGTACATTGATGATCCGCAGCAGACTCAGCGAATCTGCCGGGTTAAAAATCACGCGCAGATAAGCGATGATATCCTTGATCTCCTTACGGTCGTAGAATTTAAGTCCTCCGACCATATTATAGGTGATCCCGCTTTTGATAAGCATTTCCTCAAAAATACGCGACTGCGTATTCGTGCGGTACAAGACTGCCATCTCGCCCAGCTTCATATTCTGCTGGCCCTGCAGCTCTTGCAGTTTTTCGATCACAAAACGGGCCTCGTCGCGTTCGTCGATAGCCTGAAAATAAGTGATCGCCACACCATTATCATTATCCGTCCACAAATTTTTAGGTTTGCGGCCTGTATTATTTTCAATAACAGCATTCGCGGCATCCAAAATAACCTGCGTACTGCGGTAGTTCTGTTCCAGCTTGATGATTTTGGCTTCGGGATAATCCTTTTCAAAATCCAGAATGTTCTGGATATCAGCACCGCGCCAGCCGTAAATGCTCTGGTCGGCATCGCCTACGACACAGATATTACGATGTCTGGCCGCCAGAAGCTTGGTTAAAAGATATTGGGCATGGTTGGTATCCTGATATTCGTCTACCAGCAGATAATCAAAACGCTCCTGATACTTGGCGCGCACTTCTTCGCTTTCCTGCAACAGCCGTATCGACAGTACCAGCAGATCGTCAAAATCCACCGCGTTATTGACCAGCAGTTTATTCTGATAACGTTCATATATCTCCGCCACTTTCTGATTGTAAAAATCCGAAGCAGCTTTACTGAAATCACTGACGCTCTGCAGCTGGTTTTTGGCATTGGAAATGCGCGACGCGATACCGGCCGGCTGAAAACGCTTTTCATCCAGATTCAGTTCTTTTAAAATCTGTTTAATCAGGTTCTGGCTGTCGCTGCTGTCATAGATAGCAAAATTACTGCCATAACCGCCTAATTTAGTTATTTCCATCCGCAAAAAACGGGCACAGAAAGCATGGAAGGTAAACAGCCAGACATCTTTAGCCGCAGCTCCCGCCATTTTATCGACGCGCTCGCGCATTTCGGCGGCCGCTTTATTGGTAAACGTAATTGCTAAAATACGGTAAGGACGTACGCCCTGCTGCAGCAAATGTGCGATCCGGCAAGTAAGCACCTTGGTCTTGCCGCTGCCGGCACCTGCCATGATCAACATGGGTCCGTTGGTTGTCTGTACTGCTTCGGCCTGTTCTGGATTAAGGCCTGCTAAGGTCTCTGTCATTGGTTCCTCCGTCTATTCGGCACTGCCTGTGCCGCATCTTTTTATTTTATCGTAACTTTAATATTATTCGCTTCTGATTCACTTTTTCCTGCTATTTTATTCGCAGCAGCCAAGAAAATAAATAAGCACTGAAAATAAATCCAGTGCTTTTACTTTATTCTCCTTGTGCCAGCCTGCTGACTATTTCTGTATCGGCAGGACAAAACTGATACTGCAGCAGTTCTGCCGGCCGTACCCATAAAATTTTCTGATGTACGCTTTTTTGCGGCACACCGCCGGTTATTTTGGCGGCAAAAAAATGAAAGCCCTATTTTATTATCCGGATAAGTGTAACTGGTTTGCTCAAGCAGAGCCACAATATCTATCTCTATCCCCAGCTCTTCCCGGCATTCACGTACTAAGCAGTCTGCAGCTGTTTCACCCGCTTCCTGCTTACCGCCCGGAAACTCCCATAAAAAGGCGCAGCTGCCGCCTGCACCGCGCTGGCAAATCAGTATTTCTCCTGCTGTATTGCGAATAATCGCCGCCGATACCAAAATCATAACCTTTACCCCGATCCTTATTGTTATAACAGCATTTTATCACAAAACAGGTTCTTCTTTCATAAAAAAATACTCCGCCGCAGCGGAGTAATTTTTTGACTGCCGCTCTTAATGGTCAAATAAACGTCTTACATCACGAAATAAAATCCTCAGCTATCGGCATTCAGGGCCATTACCAGCTCCAGACGCGTATCGACGCCTAATTTGCGGTAGATCCCCTGCAAAGCCTTTTTCACTGTTATCTCGGCAATAAACATTTCCGCGGCAATTTCCGCATTAGTCCTGCCCTGCACAACAAAGTTTGCGATCTCGGCCTCCCTGGCAGTCAAAGTTTTGCCGCCCATGATATACGAAGCTTTGTGCTTGATATTTTTTAAATTTTCCTGATATACTGCACCCAGCTCCAATATCTTTGCCAGCAGCTCCGGTTCACCGCTGTTTTGCTGTGCTGCTTTTTTGAGCAGCGGTTCCAGCACGTCAAAATTTTCCACAAAAGGCATCACGATCCCGTCTGCAGCCGCCAGCACCAGTGCCCGGTTCAATTCGCTCAAAGCTTCGTTTTCATGCTGCAGACCGTCCTGTGCCGCAGCACTGTATACCGCAGCATAAATACTCAGTAAAAAATTATTAAAACTCCGCGCCGCCGCTTCAAATTCACGCAGCTGCCCCAAAAGCGGCAGATAGTCCTTCTGCAGCAGTAAATAGCGTCCATAAACGATATATAAACAGCCCCAGGCTGAATAAAGCAGACCCGATTTCTGAAAATCGCCCTTCTGCAGCCAGCTAACGAGCAGTTTGCCCTTGTCCCCCAGCTGCAGATCGATCCAGGCGCGGCTGGCTTCGATAGTTTTGCGGTATAAATGCTCCTGCACTGCCGTCTGCAGAGCATCCAGCCGTCTGCTGATCTCACGGACACGTTTTTTATTACCCAAAGCTATACTGATACGCAGAGCAATAAATTCAGCACACAGCTCTACGCTGACCTGTTCGTTGCGCCGTGAAACATTCAGTGCTTCCGTTGCCAAAATAAACGCTTTTTCCCAATAACCGCGCTGAAAATACGCTTCCGATGCCAGTACATATTCAGAACCGGCGCCGTGATTCTGCACCAGACGGTAATAATATGCCATAGCCTGCGGAAAAACATCCAGGGTTTTCTGCAGCGTACCGGCCTGACGGTAAAACATAAACAAAATAGAATTGGCACCGCCGCCCCAGATAGTCTGCGGCGAGAAAAAGCGTACCGGCTGCCGCAGCAGCTGCAGCGACTTTTTAAAATAAGCCGCCATGGCTTCCACATCATTATACTGGGTCTCACCCAGCAAAAACTCCAGCTCGCCCAGACACTGCTCCCGTTCCTGTCTGTCCTCCAGCTGCCCAATATATTTCCGCAGCTTCCTGATTTCCTGCTGCAGCCGTTCGTTTTCCCCGCTCAAAAACAGCCACAGCGCATAAATCAATCCCGCTTTGATATGCTTTTGCCTGATCGTTTCAGGCGCTTCGCCAAAATAAGCCATAATTTTATTTTTATAATTGTTCTCAAAGCTGCAGCCGCGGTCTTTTTCAAAAACGGTCAGCATCTTGTCATAATCGCCGGCTGTATGATAGTAGCAAAAGGCTGTCAGAAAATCGTTCTGCAGCTCATACCACTGACCACTGCGCCGGCACAAACGACGCCGTTCTGTATCCGGCAGTTCTGCTCCCAGACGCTGCAGATAGACTTTGAATGCATTATGGATATGGTATTGTCCTCTCAGCAGCTCATAACTGATAAAGCCATGTCTGAGCGCCAGATTTTCCAGCAGAGCTGGCGCCGCATCATTTTCCGTTACATAAGCAGCCTGGCGTCCACTAAAATCCTCATTTAAAATAGACAGCTCTGTTAAAAGTGTTTTTTCCGCTTCGCTGCAGGAATTATAAGCCACGGCCTGTACCAGCCGCAGCAGTTCCTCGCCTGTTTGAGGGCTCTGCCCGTTGTGGTACTGCCGCAGATACAGATATAGGGCGCTGACCCAGCCTTCTGTAGCAGCCAGCAGATTTTCGGCGGCACGACGTTCTAAAACTATCCCGTTTTTACGATAATAAACAATAATATCACTCACTTCAAAAGCAAAATCCTTCGGCTGCAGATACAGACACTCACCTTTCAGGACCAGCTCATCCAAAGTGAAATCCGGCGGCCGCTGTGTCAGCAGCACAAAATGCCAGTTGGGCAGATCAGCTTTCGCCAGCGCCAGCAGCAGCTTATCACAGTCCTCGCTGCCCAGCAGATGATAATTGTTCCAGACGAAAACAACCGTTTTTTTCAAATTCGATGCCTGCAGCACTTCGATAACCCGCTGACGGGTCGCCGCATTACGCGGCAGTTCCTGCCAGGTCAGCGAAGCAGTATCTACACCAGCAGTCTGCAGCGATTTGACAAAGCAACGCCAAAAAGCCGCTTCCGCTCCTGTATAACAGGTATCCCACAGCATATCTACAGAAAGAGAAAGCAGCACTTTTTTCACAGCAGTCGTTTTACCATAACCGAAAGGGGCAGCCGCAACTGTCAGCGGCACTGCCAAAATCTGAGCCAGACGTTCTTCCAAAGCCGGCTTCAAATATATTTTTTTAGGAAAAGCTTCGGATTTTTTCTGCATCGCTTCTACCCCTTTAAAGATTACGATTATTCGTCAGCACAATTATTTATTATAGTTATATTGTACCGTAAATGCCAATTTAAATACAGGGTTTTCAATATTCAAAAACATATTTTTCCAAATAATTTTATCCTCTTTTTTTCGAATAATTACATTATTTTTTTTATCTTTTTTTTGACAAAATCAGGGCAGAGTTTCTGCTTCCTTATGTTTCAGACATTCAGACACATCAGCGCTGCCTGAAAACAGCACTGTAAATTTTCCAAAAGATATTTTAACAAAAGCTTGACTTCCTGTTTTTGCCATGATAATATATAGAAGTATTCCGAATATACAAATTGTGCTCACATATTTTTGTAAGTCATTTGCTATTGAATGAGTTACAAAAATATGTGAGTTTTTTGCGTGTGGTCTGTGAATATAATAAAATTTAGGAGGTACTCGTTATGATGAACGGTACTGTAAAATGGTTTAACTCTGATAAAGGCTTTGGTTTCATTACTCCTGCTGACGGCAGCGAAGATGTATTTGTACATTTTTCCGCTATCGTAAGCGACGGCTTCAAAACTCTTGAAGAAGGTCAACCTGTAACATTTGATACAGAAGCTGATCCGAAAAACAGCCGCAGAATGCGCGCTGCTAACGTTCGCGTAGCTTAATCTAAACCATAAAAGCCTGCTCTTTTTGAGCAGGCTTTTTTTTATTTGCACTACTAAACACCCTTATCGAACCTGGTGAGGGCACATACCATTGTGGTATCGTTTGAATGCTTAATGAAGTTTTTACGAATTTAGCACTCATACATACCCTTGTGGTATAATAACAACATCATATACCAGCACTGAAGGAGAATCTCCATGAGCCGTACACCCTTCGTTCCTGCTGAGCTTTTAAGCAAGCTCTGGCGGGCTGTAATCGAATTTGATATGCTGCAGGCAGGTGACAGGATCCTGATCGGACTTTCCGGCGGGAAGGACAGTATGTTTCTGACTGCCGCACTGGCCGAGATCCAAAAGTATGCCCTGTGCCGTTTGAATTGGCCTGTTATACTGTTGACGCAATGTTCTCACCTGCTTTTCCCAAAGCAGAGCTGGAAGCTTTCTGCGGATACTATGGTCTGAAACATTACAGCGAAAAGGTCGATGTCAACTCTGCCTGGCAGAATAAAGGCAATACGCCCTGCTTCACCTGTGCTTATTTCCGCCGTGCCGCTACCAACCGTACGGCACTGGAGCTTGGTTTTAACAAAGTGGCCTGGCCCACCACCACGATGATGCCGTAGAGACC
>ENA-OQHL01001638-OQHL01001638.1-human-gut-metagenome-genome-assembly--contig:-NODE-1638-length-10746-cov-2.182691_pt1 | contig 10746 bp, 14 predicted proteins | sample MGYA00242565_ERZ504723 | MGnify/ENA primary metagenome ERZ504723 (study PRJEB26092, sample SAMD00036211) | human gut metagenome | host: Homo sapiens | study: EMG produced TPA metagenomics assembly of...
CGATACATGCCCTTGTACGGTGAGCCAGTTATCGGTGACCGGGTTGGCGGCACCATCCAGTGCGGCGACCAGTTCATCATCGATTTCCACGCTGGTGACCCACGTGCGTTGCGGAATCGGATGATTGGCCACCGGCGATCCGGCTGTCACCACATGCTCGATGGTATATTCCTCCGCCCAATCCGAGGCAAGCGTGGCGGCAACGATACCACCTTGGGAATGGCCGATCAGCGCCACGGGCTCATCCTTGCCGATGCCTGCCTGACGCATCGCCTCGGCAACCATGCGAGCGCTGTCCGCTTTCCTGCGGCGCTCCTGATCGGCGCTCATCAGTTCCACGTTCTGCGCCCAGCCAAATGGGGAGTCAGGCTGTCCATCGGTACCCGGGATGGTGACCAGCCAGGAGTTGGTTCCATCAGATCGTTCATAGCGTTGAATGGCGATGGTCCCATATTCGAGTCCGCTGTTCAGCTCGATTTTGCCGAGCCGCTCTTCGGCGAGCCTGCGCAGATTCTCCATTGACTCGGCCACCGATCCGCTTGCGCGGACAACGTCGGCATTCGCCTGCACCTCGCGCACGTCCAGATGATTGCCTTGGACGACGTCTTTCGCCGGGCCGGAGAAATTGGCGATTTTCCCCGCAGCCTTGTTGACCTCATCGGTGTGCGCAATGCTCTTGCCGATAGGTACGCCGCCAATGATTCCGCCCGCGCCGCTAAGCACTCCTTCCTGGAACGGATAGGTGAACGTGGACATCCATGCCGAATTCGGTTTGCCGTCAATAGTCCAGCCGGCCAGAAAGCCGCCCGCCGCCACAGCGGCAACACCCACCGCGGCATATCCCGGTTTGGCCTGTGTGCCGGCCTGCAATAATTCGGTAAACATGCGCCGAGCCGTCATCTCCGCCTGAGAATACAGAGAGTGTGCGCGAATCAGCAGATCGGCCGCGCCACGCAGATCATCGCTCAACCGCTGACATGCCGTTGCATGGTCATAACACCGATTGCCCAGCGCGGCATATGGTGCAGTGACATGGCCGGGAACAACGGCGCTCGGATCGCCCGACTGCAAGGTGACGCACATCGGCGCACTATGCCGATGTGACTGCAACTGTAATGCGGCCGATTCCCAAGCCGTGGCTATGGCCGCAAATCCTGCCGCCTCGTCATCGAGAGCCTTGGCTATGGCGGCATATTCTTCAAGAGTGGCTGGCGCATATCCCACTCCGCCGTAAACGGACGATTCCACTTGCCAGTAATCGTGCTCGCTCATGACGACCCCCAAGCCAATCGGTGGGTGGTCTCCATGTCTTGCGCGAGACTGGCCGAATACTGTGCGGTGCGACTGAGCCGCGATCGGAATAGATCGGCGGCTTTACCGGTCCACACGATGTTGCTGGAGCGGTTCACGGCCACCGCCGTCTGGTCCGATTGCGCCAGTGTGGCCGCACGCTGGACGGACACGAGGTCGCGACTACGCTGTACCGCCGCATGGCAAGGGCAAGTGCCGTAATCGAACGGCGTCACCGTATTGCCGGCAAAGCCGCCGGTGGGATCGATGGGTGCTGGGTTGCTGGTGTAGGTATTCATATATCCAGCTAAAAGGACAAGACTCATGCTTGTCCAGCCGGAACGACCAATGTGGTTCTAGCTTGCCGATTTTGGGTGAAGTTATCCCCAAGTGTTGTGCATAGTCGTAACGATTATCCACAAATAGCCTGTTTGGGCACACCTTGGATCAGCCATGGCCTATCGAAAATTGGATAAATGCCAAAGCCGACAGCCGAAACCGGGAAACAGCCGCGATAAGGCCATGACCCGTGAGGGTGTGAGAAAAAAGAACAACTGTGAACGACTGCTTACCACGGCTTGGTAGCCCCGGTACCCTTGTTCTGCGTCGCTTTCTGCTCGGATTGGGTGGTGTTCGACTGGGTATCGGTGGATTGCTGATTGGCCTTCATCAGCTCCTCGACCTGCTTCTTCTGTTCGTCGGTCAACGCGCCGCCCTTTTTGGCATTGGATGAAGAATTCTCGGATTGCTGTGCCGACTGGGCTTGCCCGGAATCGGAACCGCTGTTCTGCGCCTCGGCCTGTTTCAGGGTGATCTTTGTCAGCTCGGAAGAAATCGAAGCATTGGTGTCGATGGCGTCCTTGACTTGCGGCAACAGAAGCGTGCGCATTCGCCCGGCCTCGTCGAATTGCGCGTCGGTCTGCTGCTGTTGCGCCTTGAGCGTGGTGATATCCGTGGACTCGTCCTGAGCCGCTTTGATATTGGCGTTCAATGATGCGGTGGCCTGATTGAACGTAATCGAAGCGGACAGGTTTACTGCCGCCACGCCGGCAACCAGCAACAGCAATACGGCGCCACAAGCCAGGACGATACGTGCCCAAAGCGGACACTTCGCCCGCATCCGAGTATTCGCCGAGCCATCGTTCTCGTGGATTTCGTTACTGTTTCTCACAGCAGTCTCCTTGAGGTTGCGATCCATGCACCGACTTCCATGGCAAGCAATATCGCCAACGCAATGGCCAACGGCCATACCACCGGCGTGGTGCGTGTGCGTTCCCTGACCGTGGTGGTCATGCGCCACTGCTTCGACGACTTGGCCGAAACCGAATCCGCCAAAGTCTGTGAAGCGTTCACGGCCACATACGTGCCACTGATCTCGTCGGCAATGTCTTTAAGGTTCTTCTCATCCATCTTGGAGATGCCGGGTTCGCCGGTATCCGGGTCGACCACCCAGTGGTCCGTGGTGTTGGAATCGCCGGCACTGACGCCATCGGCGATGACGGGAATCTTGCCGCCCTCGGTCGAGCCGACGCCCACGGTAAACCCATCATTGAGATACTGGCGCAGTGACGAGAACGTACGACGCGTCACATTCGAGGTCTGTTCGCCGTCAGTGATGAGGTACAGCACAATCGCATCATCCGGGTGCGCTTCACGAATCGACTTCACGGTCAGCAGCAATTGATCGATCGGAGCATCCAGACTGGAGCCCGCCGACACGGATGTGGCTTCCACCGCCAACGTGTTGGCCCAATTATCGATGGCCGGCGCATCCGGGGTCAGCGGCACATCAAGCGTCCCCGAAGCACCGAACCGTAACGCCGCGAAACTGGCGTCCGGATAAGCGGCGGTCACATCATGCACGGCCTGGCGTGCGGCATCGATGCGGGTAATGGTCTTCTCGGACCCGTATGTGGCGTCGGCCACCGCCATCGACCCGGTGGTATCCACCGCCACAATGACGTCGGTGGCATTGATGGCCTGTGAGGTGGTAGACGATACCACGCTGGGAGTCAGTACCATCACCGCGACGATGAGCAGCATAAGCGTACGTCGTATGCAAGCCCACACGGTCTCGTCACTGGAAGCACGGCGACGAACAAATAATGCGATTTCGAGAATGGCCAGTACGGCGAGCCCGGCCGCCAGCAGTCCGCCGGCGACCCAGCCCAAGGCGGGGGAGAAGGTGAATCCGTTCATCGCCTCAACCTCCATGCACATACGATCCAGATAATGAGTATCACGGCCAGAGCAAGCGTCCACAGACCGGGAGCGTCCACCATCGAGGATTTCGCCTTGTTCTCCACATCCGTATCTCTACGCGACTGAATATCCCGTACCAGCTCATCTATCGACGCGCCATTCGATTGGGTGAGGAAGATGCCTCCATGCGACTCGATCGCGGACTTCATATCCGTTGTGGTTTGGTCCGATTCACTGGCTTTCGGCCCGGAATACAGGCCGTCCACGGTGATTTTGGTCTGCTGGGTCAAATCCAACGCTTCGGTCAGCGAATAGGTGGGCTTGCCCGACACGACGTTGTCGGTGGCCAGCACGATGGATGCCGCACGCTGACGGTCGGCATCGCATGATTGGCTTCGCCATAAGCGAAACCGGGGAGCATCGCCGCGCAAGACACCACGCCGTCGCCAATCAAGGAGGTGGCGTCCTTGCGGTTCTGCGTGCCTTCGAGCCAATTGGCGATGTCCTGATATTCGGCATCGGACATCTTATCGATGTCATCCTGCGACTCGACGCCTTTCAGCGCCTTGCTGGCGGAGGTCAACTGTTTGGTGACCAGTTCGTAGTCGTCGGTCAGCGGGAACACCGTGCGTGAGGTCGAGTTGAAGATACTCAAACCGATACGTTCCCCCTCGAAATGCTTGACCAGTTCCAAATAGGTGTCGATGACCTCGCGATCATAGGGGAGCGTGGACCCCGACACATCCAGACACAGGACGATATCTCGGCTGGAAGCGCGTTCGTCACCGGCATCCACTTGGCTGGGGCGAGCCACCAGCACAATGGCCAGCGCCAGCGCAAGCACCAGCACGCTGATGGCGAGACGGCCCAAAGCGCGCCATTGACGGAACAGGCGGGAAGCGTGCTCGGTATTGAGATCGTCGTCCATCGAGAATACAGGGGTGTCGTCGGCGGCGTTACGGCGGGCGAACACGACAATCAGCACGATAATCGCCAGCGTCGCCAAGACGCCGGCCAGAGCGGCCCAAGGCCAATGCCATGCCAGCATCATGAACGCCACCTTTCCACCAGATTCGCCACCCACTCGGCGGCCTGCTGCACGCTGGTCGTCTGGGCGATTCGGTTGCGGGCATCATCGGCAAATTCCGGTGGATACAACGCGCCAATGGTCTGCTTCAATGCGTCCAATCCTTGGCGATTCGCGGGCGTGCGATTCAGGTACGCCAAATCGGTCAGCGTACTGGAACTAAGCTCCTTGCCTGATGCGGCACCGGCGAAATCACGGGCGATGACGGACAATTCGACGAAAGCCTCATGCCGGGGCAGTGCTCCGGATTCATGACGGGCCACCACATCGTCGATGCGGGCACGCCACTCGGCCTTGGAGCTGGCATTGCTATGAGCGCCACGCGCGCGGTCGCTGTTCCGAGGTTTGCGTGCGGGGCGAGACAGCATGATGATCAACGCGATCAGACCTACCGCCAGCAACAGGCATGCGACGATGGCCACCACCAGGGGAGTGGTCAAGGCCAACGACTCCACGGGCCTGAGATCGCCGGGATCAGTGGCGAGCGGGATGATGGGGAACATGCTGTGCATCATAGATCACCAGCCAAAGTCAGTCCGACCAGTTCGGGTGCAGTACCCAGTCTATTGCGTGTGGTGCGGGCCAATGCCCGGGACACCAGGGCGACGAAACGATCGAACATGGATTCGCTGGATGCGGATCGAATGATATGGGAACCGGCACGGGTGAGCTCCTGTTCCAAAGCCGCGGCCATATACGCGCGATGAGTATCGACCTCGGCCGCTGCCTTGGCGTTGCGCAGGAATGCCGGCACACGCCGTGCACTCAAGCCGTCGGTGGGAGCGTGGCGGGATGAGACGGCCTTGAACGGATTCATCGTCGCCACATCGATCAGCACCATCGGATGGGTGCGGGTAATACGACGGATCGTGGTGATATGCCGCTCCTCCATCGCATGCTCATCGGTGGCCAATACGATCAATGCCTCGCGATCCTTGATACGGCGCGCATATTCCAGGCAGCGCGTCGATATTACGGTGATGATTCCAATCACGGTCAAGCGCCTTGTCCAGCGTGCGTTCGAACTGCGCGAACCCACCGTTGAACGGTACGCGGGTGATGCTGGACTCATCGCCGAACACCAGCGAAATATCGTCCGACCGGCGCAACGACAGTGCGGCGAACATACGCAGCGCATTGGCGGCAACCTGCCATGCGCGTTCTCCGGAAGGGCATACGCCAGTCATCTCCAGGCCCACGTCCATCAGCAACCAGACCCGTGACGTCGACAGGCGCTCGCGCTCGACCACCATGGGGCGGCCTTGGCGGGCGCTGGTCTTCCAATCGATAAGACGGGATTCGTCGCCTGGCTCATAGGCATGCACATCCATCGCATCGCCGCTGCCGCCGCGACGCCCGGATGCGTGTTCGCCCTCCAGCGCGCCCAAAGCCTTCCTTACGGTAGGCAGGCTCAGCTGAGTGCCAAGGGCCTCGATCTTCTTGCGAACGGAATCGGAACTCACGGAACAGGAACCGTTTCGACGATCTTGTCGACGATCTGATCGCTGACCACGCCATCGGCCAGTGCCTCGAACGTCAGCATAATACGGTGGCGCAGCACCTCATGAGCGAACGCCTTGAGGTCCTCGGGCACCACATAGTCGCGCCCGGACAGCAACGCCTTCGCCTGGCCGATACGGGTCAAGGCGATGGTGGCGCGCGGCGAGGCACCCAAACGCACCAAGGATGACAGTCCCTTGATGGGGCGGGAGCCGGCACCTCGTGACGTGGCGGTGATATCGACCGCATAACGCATGATCGCGTCGGAAACATGCACGCGGCGTGCCGCCTTGCGCAAAAAAGTCAACGTCGGACACGGAAATGCGTTCGCCGGTGATGGTGTCGGGACCGATCATGTCGGAGCCGCGGCGGTGAGCATGGCCAGCATCCGAGCCTCTTCGTCGGGCGAAGGATAGGTCATGACGGCCTTCATCATGAAACGATCCATCTGGGCTTCGGGCAGGTTGAACGTGCCCTCCTCCTCGATCGGATTCTCGGTGGCGATCACCATGAACGGCTTGGGCAAGGCGATACGCTGCCCGCCGATGGTCGTGGCACCCTCGGCCATGGCCTCAAGCATGGCGGACTGGGTTTTGGCATTCGAACGGTTGATCTCGTCCAGCAGTACGAAATTGGCGTGAATCGGACCGATCTGCGTGGTGAACTTCTGCGACGCAAAATCGAAGACCTGCGTGCCCACCAGATCAGATGGCATGAGATCAGGAGTGCACTGCACGCGCTTGAACGAGCCGGATACGCAGGTGGCGAGCGTCTGGGCGGCCGTGGTCTTGGCCAAGCCCGGCACGGATTCGATAAGAATATGCCCGCCGGCCACCAAGGTCACGATAAGCGATTCGCGTAGATTATCCTGACCCACCAGTGTCTGGGCGAACCTCGCCCGAATGGCGTCGGCCAGGATACGTGCGCGTTTGGCGTCATCGGCACCCAGCGGAGCCGACACGCCGGGCGCGGGAACGGCGACCGGTCGTGCGGCGGTGGTCGGCGAAGGTATGTTCGGTTGCGTGGGGAACAAAGTCATGCCCCCCACTGTAACTACTCACAATGACTGTTGGCCTGCCTAAAGAGTCCAATCCACCGGGTCGGCACCCATGGTGACTAGGGCTTGATTGGCTCTGGAGAATGGTTTGGAGCCGAAGAATCCGCGGGAAGCGGACAGCGGACTCGGATGAGGCGATTTGATAATGAAGGCATTGGTCAGCAATGGCTCGAGGCTTTGCGCATTACGCCCCCAGAGAATCGCCACCAGCGGCTGGGGCTTGCCGTCGGCGTCCGTGCGCGCGTTCAACGCACGAATCGCGGCCTCGGTGACTTCCTCCCAGCCTTTGCCCTGATGCGAATTTGGCCGCCCGACGCCGACAGTCAGACATCTGTTGAGCAACATCACCCCACGTTCCGTCCACGGTGTCAGATCGCCGTTGGTGGGCATGGGCACCCCAAGGTCGTCAACCAATTCCTTATAAATATTGACCAGGCTTTTCGGCAGCGGGTGAACATTTGGCGCCACGCAGAAGCTCAAACCCACCGGGTGACCCGGGGTCGGGTAGGGGTCCTGGCCGACAATCAGCACCTTGATGGAATCGAACGGGATGGTGAACGCGCGCAGAATATTGTGGCTTGCCGGCAGCCACGGACGCCCGGCGGCGTTTTCCGCACGAAGAAAACGCCCATATGGTGGATGGTGGGCTCCACGTCGGCCAAGGCATGGGCCCACCCTGGCTCTACCAGTTCGCTCAATGGTTTGATCATGACTCACCACTGTAGTCAAACGTGCATATCCGGTGCATGGGGCGTGGTGTGGTGGACTGATGAGTTGTTTGCCGATTACACTCATGGGTAGTTTTGATAGGAAGAAAGGGCGATTATGGCACGCGACACGATGACCTACGAATCCTATGAACCGGATTCCTTCGACAATCCTCCGAAGGGACCGGTGGGAGTTCACCGTGGCGCTCGTTCGGTAATGGCCCGCCTCTGCCCGTTCATCGTCGTTATTCTGGTGGCCGCGCTGTGCGGTGTCGGGGCCTGGGCATGGATTTCCGGAGAATACAAGAATGTAGTGGGAGGATCGTCCCAGACGGCGACCACGTCCAAGTCCGATTCGTCCAGCAAGGCTGAGACCAAGAACAGCACCAAGGATGATTCCTCGTCCACTTCGACCGATTCGTCCAAGGACTCGACTTCGGATTCGGCAAAGTCCGATACCGACAGGGACACGACATCCTCGAATGAGAATCAAAACTCCGATCAGCAGTCTCAGCAGTCCGAAGCCATCGCGACTGTGAATAAGGCCACGCAGGTGCGTGTGGTCAACGCCACAGGAATCCAAGGATATGCGGGTCAGCAGGCCGATGTGCTGCAGACCGCCGGTTACACCAGTGTCGAGGCGACCAATCCGAGCGGCACATTGCCGGCTTCTTCCGTGGTGTGGTATCAGAATGAGACCGATAAGGCCACCGCTGAGGATGTGGCGACCACGCTTGGCATTTCGGCTGTGGAGCAGGTGCAAGGACTCGCCGTTCCCATTACGGTGGTGTTGCTCAACTAGCGTTGTTGATGCGCCCCTGATATCGGCGAGAAATACATCGAAAACTGTGAGCGTTCTCACGTCTATGGAATAATTCGTACCGAAAATGTGCCACTGCGGTTGAGATTGTTCCCTCGTCACTGTACAATCGTCATCTAGTCGCGAGGTAGGGGGAGCGCGATGCGGTTCTTTCTACGTTCCCTATAGGTTTTGTGTCGCGACGCCCAAGGGAACAAAGGAAAGACCAGATATGGCACAAGGTACCGTGAAGTTCTTCCTTGCCAAGAAGGGGTTCGGGTTTATCCAGCCGGACGACGGCGGCGAGGACGTTTTCGTGCACTACGCGGAAATCAAGGACGACGGCAGCACCAATAAGTTCAAAATGCTGTACGAAGGCGATCGCGTGGAGTATACGCCCGCTTCGTCCGGCAAAGGCACGCAGGCAAAGGATGTTGTCAAGCTGTCTTCGGGTGAAGCCCGCTCCGAGTGAGCAACACGCACGCAAGGATGTGCATTGAAGGCCCTGACCGTTTCGACGGTTGGGGCTTTTTCATGCCCAAAGCGCAATCGCCGCCGATGGTGTTGGCACTCGGCGGGCGCGAGTGCTAATGTCTGGGTTAGCACTCGGAGGTCGAGAGTGATAATCGGCAGCTGACGGCTGGTCGTCACGACTCGACGCTTGCGAGTGATAACCGGTATACCTAGCCATTTGGAGGAATACGCAACCATGGCAAAGATCATCTCTTATGATGAGGAAGCCCGTCAGGGCATGCTGGAGGGCCTTGACAAGCTCGCCAACACCGTGAAGGTCACTCTGGGCCCGAAGGGCCGCAACGTCGTGCTCGACAAGACCTACGGCGCTCCGACCATCACCAACGATGGCGTGTCCATCGCCAAGGAAATCGACCTTGAAGACCCGTACGAGCGCATCGGCGCCGAGCTGGTCAAGGAAGTCGCCAAGAAGACCGACGACGTCGCCGGTGACGGCACCACCACTGCAACCGTGCTTGCTCAGTCCCTGGTTCACGAGGGTCTGAAGAACGTGGTCGCCGGCTCCAACCCGATCGCCCTGCGTCGCGGCATCGAGAAGGCCACCGAGGTCATCGTCAAGGAACTCGTCGCTGCCGCCAAGGACGTCGAGACCAAGGACCAGATCGCTGCTACCGCCACCATCTCCGCCGCTGACCCTGAGGTCGGCGAGAAGATCGCTGAGGCTCTGGACAAGGTCGGCCAGGACGGCGTTGTGACCGTTGAAGACAACAACCGCTTCGGCCTGGACCTCGACTTCACCGAGGGCATGCGTTTTGACAAGGGCTACATCGCCCCGTACTTCGTCACCAACGCTGACGACCAGACCGCAGTGCTCGAAGATCCGTACATTCTGCTGACCTCCGGCAAGGTCTCATCCCAGCAGGACATCGTGCACGTGGCCGAGCTGGTCATGAAGACCGGCAAGCCGCTGCTGATCATCGCTGAGGACGTCGACGGCGAAGCACTGCCGACCTTGATTCTGAACAACATCCGCGGCACCTTCAAGTCCTGCGCCGTCAAGGCTCCGGGCTTCGGCGATCGCCGTAAGGCCATGCTGCAGGATATGGCCATCCTGACCGGTGCTCAGGTTGTCTCCGACGAACTGGGCCTGAAGCTCGAGTCCGTCGACACCTCCGTGCTCGGCCACGCCAAGAAGGTCATCGTCTCCAAGGACGAGACCACCATCGTTCAGGGCGCTGGCTCCAAGGAAGACATCGACGCTCGCGTGGCCCAGATCCGCGCTGAGATCGAGAACACCGACTCCGATTACGACCGTGAGAAGCTGCAGGAGCGTCTGGCCAAGCTGGCTGGCGGCGTGGCTGTCATCAAGGTCGGCGCTGCCACCGAGGTCGAGGCCAAGGAGCGCAAGCACCGCATCGAAGATGCCGTGCGTAACGCCAAGGCCGCCATCGAGGAAGGCCTGCTGCCTGGCGGTGGCGTGGCCTCGTTCAGGCTGCTGCCAAGGCCGAGAAGACCGAGGCCGTCACCTCCCTGACCGGCGAAGAGGCTACCGGTGCCGCCATCGTGTTCCGCGCCATCGAGGCCCCGATCCAAGCAGATCGCCGACGAACGCCGGCCGGTGTCCGGTCGG
>ENA-OQHL01001640-OQHL01001640.1-human-gut-metagenome-genome-assembly--contig:-NODE-1640-length-10737-cov-2.422149_pt1 | contig 10737 bp, 9 predicted proteins | sample MGYA00242565_ERZ504723 | MGnify/ENA primary metagenome ERZ504723 (study PRJEB26092, sample SAMD00036211) | human gut metagenome | host: Homo sapiens | study: EMG produced TPA metagenomics assembly of...
TGAATAGCCGCCATCCGCGGGTCAAGGCTCTCCTTGTGACAATCACATGTGTGATTGTTTAAGTTGGTACCGCAGATGCTGCACAATCCTTTACAATCTTCCTTACAAAGAACCTTTGTAGGGAGTGCAACCACAATCTCATCCATGATGAGCTTGTCTACATCCAACATATATCCGTCTATGAAACTTAATTCATCCACGTCTTCAATGCCATCTGACTCTGTATTGGGATTAACACTGCGATCAATCGTGATATGGAATGTATTCTCCACATCCTCCAAACATCGATCACATGGTATTATCAATCGAATCGTCGTCTCACCTGTAACATGAAGTTTATCTTCTGCTTTGGAAACAGTCAAAAGAAAAGGCTCCTTATAGGATACCGGATAACTGCCTCTTCGGAGCTTGAGCTTCTCAAAATCAGGCTCAACTTTAAAATTCTTGATAACAGATGGATTAGATAAGATTTCCGATATATTTATCTTCATAATATCGCAACCTCTCTTTTCTCATACTCTTGGTATTATACACAGTTACTTTTTCTTTGTCAAGAAATATTTTCATATATTTCGCATATATTTTATTAAATGAACTGCTGGGAGATCTGATTTGAAAAAACTTATTTTTCGTTTAGCACAAGTACTCTGCTGCTTATCCTTTATTCTTATGCTTTTACAATATTCTCTCGTATTAAAGTACGCAAAAGAAGGACTGTTTGTATGGGTCTCCTGTGTACTTCCGCTTCTCTTGCCATTTATCATTTTGTCGAAATTCTGGATTCGGTACGAAATACCACAACTTTTCTTTAAGCAAGTACACTGCCTTGTTCCCGCAGGCACGACCATCGCTATTTCACTTCCTGTCTTCTTGCTTGGACTTTGCTCTGGCTTCCCTGTTGGTGCTATATTTATTTCGCATTATTATCAACAGAATCTCTTAAACAAAAAGCAGGCAGAATCACTGCTTCCTCTGGCCTCCTTCGTAAGCCCTATGTTTGTGGCAGGGTACGTCCGCTCCCAGATAAATCTGCAGGAAAGATTATGGATATACTATCTTCTTTGCCTTTACCTGCCTGTTTTGTTATGCTATCTGCTACTCCTGATTCCAGACTCACATATTTCTGCTATATATCATAGACAAAAAAAGCGAAGACAGGCCAGTTCATCCTCTTTCGCCAGAAAAGATTCCGCAAAGTCTGTCACAAAACTTTCAAATAAGAAGCCTCCTGCCCTCTCTTTATCAGAAGAAGTCTTTCTTCCTTCTCTCGAAATCATCTTTATTATCGGAATCTATATGATGATCTTCTCCATTCTTTCAGGAATGCTTACAAGCTTTCCGCTTTTTCAGGCACCTGTATTCACCTTTTCTTCCGCAGCCCTTGGATATTGCATCGCTACCCTTGTGATTGTTTCCGTATGGCTGGTTATTGTCGATGCAGGCTTTGTCTATCGCATGGATTCCATGAATGAACTGCTGCGTGCCAGACGGTCGATGAATCCGATTGGAAAACAGAAGCAGGTATTTATGAAAATCGTATATGTATGTGTGTATGCGTTGACCATATATCTGCTGTTCTCGATTGATTATCATTATATGAATGCCATTTTTCTGATATATCTTGGTGTAGCCATCGTATTCGGCGCAGGGAATGTATTTCGTTATATACTTCCGGATGTATTAACCCTGATGAAAAAACGGATGTTTGCAGAAAATCGCCATTTTCTGATATCTTTGGGAAATCTGCGCTACAGCATGGTCAACGGAAATCTTCTGGTTACGATTATTTTATTGTCGACAGCGGTATTATTTCTATATCTGTGTAAATTTTATAACGACACGGCAACTTTTATGGTTGTTATGATCGCCTTTCTCGTATCGATGCTTCAAATCAGTATCTGTCTTGTTTATAAGCTGTCTGCCGACGGATTGAGTAAGTGTCAGGTCTTTCGCAATATGACGGCAATCGGGTATTTGAAAACGGATATCCGAAAAATTATCAAGCAGGAAATCGTCGGCTTTTACGGCATCATTCTGTTGTTATCTCTGCCGCCTTTACTGGTCATAACTTCATTGTTTGCGGCAGGAGGGGATGTGGCGTGGAGCTTTGTATTACAGCTGCACGGCTTGTATATCGGCTTTTTGCTGGTGGCAGCTGTGGTGATGTATCGCATTTATATGAAACTGATTTTCCGTCAGGATCTGATGGAAGCATATATGGAGGAATAGGAGAGCAGAATATGAATACTATATTGGAAGCTAAGAATATAACGAAGATTTATAATCGTCATACAAAAAATGAATTTGAAGTTTTACACGGTATATCTTTAGAAGTTTATGAAGGAGATTTCATTTGTATCATGGGACCTTCTGGTTCCGGTAAATCTACTTTGATCAATAATCTTTCCACCATTGATACCCCAACAAAAGGTTCTGTATTCATCAATGGGAAAAGTGTAAATAAAATGATGGAAACAGAAACCGGAAAATTTCGTTATGAGAATTTGGGATTTGTTTTCCAGTCTTTCAATTTGATGGATACACTGACCATACGTGAAAACATTGCGGTACCTTTGACACTTGCGAAAGTGGGAAAAGATGAAATCAAAGAACGTGTAGAAGCAATCGCAAACAAGCTTGAAATAAATGCCTTGTTAGATAAATATCCTGCGGAATGTTCTGGTGGGCAATGTCAGCGATGTGCTGTTGCTAGAGCCCTTGTGACCAATCCAAAACTAATTGTGGCAGATGAGCCAACAGGTAATCTTGACTCTAAAAACTCTCATGATTTGTTAGCCTTATTAAAAAATTTAAATGAACAAGACCATGTGACGATTATTATGGTTACTCATGATGCGATGATTGCCAGCTACTCTAAACGTTTATTGTTTATCCGTGATGGCGTCATTGATGAAGTCATTGAACGAGAAGGCCTTGATCAAAAGGAATATTTCTACAAAATCGTTCAGGCTAACAGCAAGGAATCCATGGAACTGTTGTTTCAATAAATGAAATATCGCCCTGTTCATCTTCAGGGCTTTTTTGCTATAATAAACAAAAGGCGGTGAAATTATGTGGCAGCATCCTTGTTGGAAAATCCTTGGCATAGAAGCAACTGATCATATCAAAGAAATCAAACGAGCATACGCAAAACGTTCTAAAGAAATACATCCAGAAGATCATCCGGAAGAATTTATGCAGCTTCATGATGCATATGAACAAGCGATGGCAATTGCGAAACATCAGGATACACAAACTTTCTTTGTTCCATCGGATATCATCAAGGTATCCCCTGTGGAAACCAATGAAGATGCATCAAATGAATTTGATTTTGAAGCTTTGTTTGAAGAAGGGAATCATTTGAATGAACAACAAAAAGAGAACCTTAGAACATGTGTATTAGAAAAAATCAGTGGATTATTGACTAAAATGACCTCCTATACCAAATGGCTGGCATTCACACAAGAAACTGATTTTATACATATTGCTGAGGACCCCATATTTGTTGATGACTTATATTATTTTATATCGAAACGTATCATATCTTCTGAAGCCAATACAGCTTTCTATAAATTCTATACAGAAATAGAAGAACCTTCCCAAGAAATAAATCAGCTATTAGAATTGTTAAATGAACAGATGCAAAAAGAACAGTTAAAAACAATAAGAATTTCCACAAAGTTTGTGTGATAATCGCCATTGTCGTTGCATTATTCTTTATTTATTTATCCTCGCTTTGGAAGTCCAGGGTTCCTTTATATTGCATCATAATCATTGCGATTTTGCTAAGTTACTTATCTTTAGCATCTAAAAATAAGAATAAAGAAATCAAAATGTCTACCTTTGTCATTTTATTCATCGTATCACTAATGGTTTTCGGAAGTATTGATGTCTATGTATTCGGTAATAATAACATTCGTACGATTCCTCAAGTTATACATGAGCGCTATGGCGATTATGTAACATTAGAAGAGGAAGTAAATACTGATAATCCTTTATATCAAGATATTTCAATCTATAAATGCTATGATGAAGAAAATGATGTGAGCTTTTATATGAAAGAATCATTGGATGAAAATGGAAAAAGCATTTTTGAAGACACTTTACCAGGTGCTTTTGTTTCTTCGTTAAACATCAATTTTACAGTTCATCAGAAGGATATTTATCCTATCAGCCGCATGTATGATAACGCAGAAGGTTTTGATATTAAAGTTACTGCCGAAAATGGTGATGCGATGGCGAAGGAATTGTATTTGCTAGTACAAAAAGTATGTGCTTCCCCTTTGTATGAAATATGTAAAGATATCCGGTTTTATGGATTGCCAGAACATGCGAAATTTGCACATTATGCCAGATATTCAAAAACCATCGAAGAATTATCAAAGCTGAATGAAAAAGAAATTAAAGACTGGTTGTTTTTCAGTATCACTGCTTATCGTTTAGATTTTACACTGTGGCAGCCTGAAAAATATCAAGAGGATGTACAAAAATATCTTCATGATGCTTCCGGCATTGATATATTAGGTAAACATTACAATGATATACATGTCGAGAATGATAAGCTTTCTATTGGCAATTTCTATCGTTTGGCTTTACATTTAGATTTGAATATCCAAAAACTGTATGATGATAGCTTGATATGGTATACAAAAAACACGACGCAAATGATAGGAAATGGCGTCACTACCCCTTATATTGATGTATCTTTGGTAAAGGAATTATTGTAAATGAAAAGTCGCGATTTGCGACTTTTTATGCTTTATTCATCAAGTTCCAGCAATGATTTAAAGGTCCACTGCCTTTTCCTAAATCCATGCCATCTTTTAATGCACCTGTGATATATGCCTTTGCATTTTTTACACTGCTTACCATGTCATAACCCAATGCTAAATTACTGGCAATTGCACTGGATAAGGTACAGCCGGTTCCATGGGTATTAGGATTTTGTATCTTAACACAAGGCAGCCAGATTTCTTCTCCATCATGATACAATAAATCATCTGCACAATCCTCAAAATGTCCACCTTTAATCAAAATATAGCCATGATAATTTGTGGCAATCTTTTGTGCTGCTTTTACCATATCATCTTTGGACTCAATAGAAAATTCACATAATACTTCTGCTTCTGGAATATTTGGTGTAATAATCTGTGCCAGTGGAAGCAACTCTTTTTGCAGCATCGTTAACGCTTTTTGCGCTAATAGCCGATCGCCACTGGTGGATACCATCACTGGATCTACCACGATATTTTTAGGTTGATATTGTTTCAGCTTTTCCACAATGACTTCGATTAATTCTGGTTGTGATACCATCCCGATTTTTACTGCATCTGGGAAAATATCTTCAAATACACAATCAAACTGTTCCTTTAAAAAGGCAGGTGTTACATTCATAATATCACGTACACCACATGTATTTTGTGCAACCAATGCGGTGATCACACTCATTCCATATACCTTATGTACCATAAAGGTCTTTAAATCTGCCTGTGCCCCTGCCCCACCACTTGGGTCTGTGCCTGCAATTGTTAAAACTTTCTGCATAATATCTCCTCCAGTTCCTGCATATCCTCTATGTATGCATCTGCCATACTTCTGATTTTTTCTTCATCTTTCTGCTGGCTTTTTTCTTTCACGGCTACCACATAGCATCCTGCTTTTTTTGCACCTGATACAGCGTGCAATGCATCTTCAATGACGATACACTCCGCTGGTTTTAATTGCATCTTTTCACAGGCGTAATAGAAACAAGCCGGATCATCTTTGGATAAATGGATATCTTCACAACTTAAGATATAGGAGAATTTATTTGATAGTCCATGTTTTTTCAAGGCTGTTTCACACACTTCTTTATGATTGGCACTTAATACGCATAAAGTCACTGGCATTGTAGAAAGCTTCTGTATGCATTCCTTTACACCAGGTTTTAACTCCATATGGATATATCGTTTTTTCAATAAAGCATAAACTTCATCATGTACTGTTTCTAATGATTCCTTTTGTACATAATGTTTTTGAAGATATGCGACTGCCTCTTCCATGCGTAAAGTAGAAAATACTTCATCTAAATTTTCATTTGTCTGTATTCCTTTACTGATTAAATAAGAAAATGCAAAATCATCCCATACATGCATACTATCTAACAGTGTGCCATCTAAATCAAAAATACATCCTTTTATCATAGACCCTCCAAAAAAAAGAATATCCCCAACATGAGAATATTCCAATAACTAATGATTATTCCCTACGTTGGCATTATCCAAATCAGGTATCGGTCGAAGTTTTCAACTTCCTCTCAGCCGGTCATACCAACTCCCGTGATTTCCATGGTAATCATAGCATAAAGGGACGAAAAATGAAAGCAGATATGTTACAATATTCGCATAGAGGTGAACATTATGGTAGAAACATTAAGAAAAGCTTTTCAAGAATATAAGGATATCCAAAAGGCCTACACACTCGCATTGAGTACAATGTATTATGATATCGCAACGATTGCGCCAAAGAAAGGAATTGCCAAACGTAATGAAGCTATGGCATATTTAAGTGGTGAAGCATTCAGTAAGGCAACCGATAAGGAAGCTCTTGCGATGATTGAAGAATTAGGAAAAATCACAAATGACACAGAAGAAAAAAGAGAAATCACGTTGTTTCTAAAAGGAATGGAATATGATCGGGTATTGCCAAAAGATGTATATGTCGCAATGCAGAAAAGCATCAATGACAGTGAAGCCGCATGGCATATCGCAAAAGATCAGGATGATTATGCATCTTTCGCACCTTATTTAAAAGATGTGATTCTAAAACAAAAAGAAGCATTGACGTATGTACAAAAAGAAAGTACAGACTATGATTATTTATTAGATCGCTACGAAGATGGTATGAGTGTGAAACAATATGATGCATTTTTTAATTCCATCAAAGAACAACTGGTACCTTTCATCAAAAAAATCAATGAACAGAAGGAACAAATCGATGATTCCGTATTACATCAAAGTTTTGATATTGATCAGCAGGCAAAATACAATGCGCAATTACTAGATTATTTAGGAATAGATCGAGAAAAGTGCGTTATGGGATTAACGGAACATCCATTTACTGATTTCTTTAGTGAAAATGAAGCACGTATTACCACACATTATTATGAACATGATGTTATGTCGGGCATCATTTTCCACAATGCATGAATATGGTCATGCTTTATATTCGTTACAGGTAAAACCAGAATATGATGGAACTGCTTTAAAAGATAATATTGGTTACGCCATGCATGAAAGTCAATCCCGCTTTATGGAAAATCATATCGGGCGTCATCCAGCTTTCTGGCAGGTACAATACCCTATCCTTCAAAGCTATTTCCCAAAACAACTTTCCCATGTATCCTTTGAAGATTTCATGCGTATGATCAATATCACACGACCTTCTTTTATACGAACAGAAGCAGATGAATTAACCTATCCATTACATATTTTAATTCGTTATGAATTAGAAAAAGAAATTTTCAATGGTTCTATTCCTCTTGATCAGTTAGAAACCATGTGGAATGATAAATATGAACAATATCTGGGGCTTCGTCCACGTAATCATCGTGAAGGAATTTTACAGGATATGCACTGGGGTGGTGGCAATTTTGGATATTTTCCAACATACGCCTTAGGAAGTGCTTATGCAGCACAGTTTTATAGTTCAATGGAAAAACAGCTGCCAGTGGCAGATTATTTAAGAAACAATCAATTTGATAAAATCGCGGCATGGTTAAAAGACAATATCCACTATGTTGGTGCCTATCAAAACGCTAATGAAGTATTAAAACAAGCAACAGGTGACACCTTTCATGCCCAATACTACATCGATTATTTAATGAATAAATATCGCACATTATATCAACTTTAGGAGAATTTTTATGATAGAAACAAAACGATTAATTTTACGCCCATTTCATGAACAAGACACAGAAGCTTTATTAGAAATTATGAAAGATAAAGAAGTAAATACCTTTTTACCTTGGTTTCCTTTTAAAAGTCTTGAAGAAACAAAGAAATATTTAAAGAGCTTTTATTTAGATTATCAGGGGGAAGGCTTTCGCTATGCGATCTGTTTAAAAGATGACAACAAGCCCATTGGATATATTCATGTTGGTGATGGTGACAGCTTTGATTTTGGTTATGCATTACGCAAAGAATTCTGGCGTCAAGGCATCGTTTCAGAAGCCGCAAACGCTTTTATAGAAATGTTGAAAACAACAGATATTCCTTATATCACAGCGACACATGATGTCTTGAATCCAAGAAGTGGTCATGTGATGAAAGCGATTGGCATGAAGTATTGTTATACGTATGCAGAACACTGGATGCCAAAAGATATAGATGTAAACTTTCGTATGTATCAAATGAACTTTGATGGAAGTGATTTCGTTTATCAAAAATATTGGAATATGTATCCTCATAGAATCGAAAATCTGGAAGATGATAGTGATTCTACCACAGGTCGAGTGCAATAAAAAGAAAACCTCTGTATACTGATATCAGGAGGTGCACAAATGGAGCATAAAGACATTGGAAATTTTATCGCAGAACGAAGAAAAGCAAAGGGACTTACACAAAAACAGCTTGCGGAAAAACTTTATGTATCAGATAAAGCCATCAGTAAATGGGAACGTAATATTTGTTTATTTGATATATCGTTGATCCAGCCACTTGCGGATATATTAGATGTAAGCATAAATGAACTATTGGAAGGAAAGCTTCTTGATTCTAAACAGGATGATGAAGTTATTCAGAAAATCAAACAGATTTCCCAAAATAAGCGAAAGCATTGGCGTATGATTTATATACTCACAACTGCCTTTTGCCTACTTGCTACAGCGTATTTAATACATATATATACCATGGATACTTTACAACAGATAGATTATTTTACCTACATTGTGATTGCGATTGTCATAGGAGGCTACTTCGTATTTTTCACACCAAAACAGCTTCCGGATTATTATGACAAAAATCAAATTCATTTTATATCCACTGGTATCATGCGTATGAATATGCCAGGTATTCATTTCAACAATAATAACTGGTTTCGCATCAGTATGACGATTGTTATCTGGTCCATCCTCATGATGATCATTTGCCCTTTCTTTTTTGGAATATCTTTAAACACTTCATTTTCAGATATCCTGATTACACAAAAAACACTGATCTGTATCATCGTATTATCAACATTTTTTATTCCCATCATCGTATGTGCAAAACGATATGAATAACAGGACATGCCATATGCCCTGTTTTTTGTTTGTATCCTACTGATCTATTTCACAGCGTTTCTCAAATGATTTCACTGAAATGATATATAGAATGAAAAATAATACTGCTAAAACTGAAATACTGATTATTGTGATCAATCGTAAAGGATCACTTTTCATCAGATTCTGTAAAGCACTCATAATAAAATAACTGGAGAATGCCGTTATCACAATCGGCAGAATATATGTGAATGCTACTTCCTTTTGAATCGCATGATGCATACTGCGTTTAGAGATACCTACATTCTTCAATATAATATATCGCTGGCGATCATCACTAGCATCATTATAAGTTTTCATAAACAATACCCCGCCGCAAGAGAACGCAAATACCGCAAACATGAAGATACATAAGGAATAAATAACACGGATAAAGACAATTTCTCCACTATCTAAATCTGCGATCATCACTTGTGTATGCTCACTATTGAACGCCTTAAGCTCTTCAATACCTGCCTTATAATTTTTTTGATCCGCAATGTTTACCACATATAAATCCATCATCATTTTACCTTTTGAAAGTGACGCAAAAGTTTTATCATTTACAATCAATGCATTCATATTATATTGCATCATACCAAAGTAAGCTGTATCCTCAGCCGCAATAATTTTTAATTCTTTTTTTCCTGAATTAACTTTTACTTGTTCAAATTTTTTACATCAAGTATTTTACTCATTTTAACCCCTGTTTTTCTTTCGCGGATTTAACCATTCACTTAATCCATCTCCCACCATATTTAATGCTAAAACAATCCAAGATATGGTCAATCCTGGAAATGTAATGACCCATGGGGCAATACTAATATAGTTTCTTCCATCGTTTACCATTCCTCCTAAACTGGGAGTTGGAGCTTTTATTCCCACACCAAGAAAACTGAGAATTGATTCATGTAAGATAGCCATTGCAAATGTATATGTAATTTGCACAATAACTGATGACAATATATTAGGTATGATATAATTAAAGATAATGTAAATATCACTTTTTCCTAACACAATTGCGGATTCAACATATTCTTTGCTTAATACTTCTAAAGTTGCATTTCTAGTGACGCGAGCTAATGTTGGTATATAAGAGATAGATAACGCAACAATAATATTTTTTGTACCTGCACCTAAAATACCAGCTAATACAATTGCTAATATAATACTTGGAAAGGCCATAATACCATCTACGATTCTCATTAAGAATTTTTCTGTATTTTTATAATACGCTGCTATAATTCCAATACACATTCCGAAAATGGTACTAATCATTGTTACAGATAATCCTATTAAAAGGGATACTCTGATTCCTATCATCACTCGTGTAAAAATGTCTCTCGCATCATCAGTTCCCATTAAATAGATTATACTAGGTTTCTGTAATTTATTTAATGCGTCTGTTTTTAGAGGATCATAGCTAGATAAAATATTACCAATAATACTTATAGCCATAG
>ENA-OQHL01001641-OQHL01001641.1-human-gut-metagenome-genome-assembly--contig:-NODE-1641-length-10735-cov-2.794212_pt1 | contig 10735 bp, 11 predicted proteins | sample MGYA00242565_ERZ504723 | MGnify/ENA primary metagenome ERZ504723 (study PRJEB26092, sample SAMD00036211) | human gut metagenome | host: Homo sapiens | study: EMG produced TPA metagenomics assembly of...
GGCTAAAGAGCGTGAAAAGCTTGTACGCCACGACGTCATGTCCCATGTGTACGCTTACGGCCAACAGTGTCCGAAAGCCAAAGGGATTATTCACCTGGGAGCGACCTCATGCTATGTCGGAGACAACACCGATATCATTGTGATGACAGAAGCCTTAAAGCTGATTAGAAAGAAACTTGTGAGTGTGATCGACGAACTTTCACGGTTTGCGGACCGCTATAAAGCACAGCCGACTCTTGCTTTTACTCATTTCCAGCCGGCGCAGCCGACGACTGTAGGAAAGAGAGCGACACTCTGGCTCCAGGAGTTTCTAATGGATCTGGAAGATCTGGAATATGTTAGTGGGTCCTTAAAGCTTCTTGGCTCCAAAGGAACTACAGGAACCCAGGCAAGCTTTTTGGAGCTTTTTGAGGGAGACCAGGAGACTATTGATAAGATTGATCCGATAATTGCTAAGAAGATGGGATTTTCTGCCTGCTATCCGGTTTCCGGACAAACCTACTCCCGAAAAGTGGATACGAGAGTTCTGAACATTCTGGCAGGAATTGCCGCAAGTGCCCACAAAATGTCCAATGATATCCGTCTGCTCCAGCATCTAAAGGAGGTAGAAGAGCCATTTGAGAAGAATCAGATCGGTTCCTCAGCCATGGCATATAAGAGAAACCCGATGCGAAGCGAACGAATTGCCTCTTTGGCCCGCTATGTGATTGTGGATGCCTTAAATCCAGCGATCACCTCAGCAACACAGTGGTTTGAGCGTACCCTGGATGACTCGGCGAATAAGCGTCTATCCGTACCGGAAGGATTCCTGGCAATCGACGGTATCCTGGACCTTTGTCTGAATGTAGTGGACGGTCTGGTCGTTTACCCGAAGGTGATCGAAAAGCGCCTGATGGCAGAGCTCCCGTTTATGGCGACAGAAAATATCATGATGGATGCGGTAAAGGCAGGAGGAGACCGTCAGGAGCTTCACGAGCGTATCCGAGAGCTCTCCATGGAGGCAGGAAAAAATGTCAAGGAAAAAGGGCTTGATAATAATCTTCTGGAACTGATCGCGGCTGATCCGTCCTTTAATCTGAGTCTGGACGAACTTAAGAAGGCAATGGATCCTACACGCTATACTGGACGTGCCAAAGAGCAGGTGGACACATTCCTTGCAAATGTCGTACGCCCGGTATTGGAGCAACATAAAGAAGAGCTTGGTGTAAAAGCAGAAATTCATGTATAGAACATGAAAAACAAAATTGATAAATTTTTGGCGATATGCATAAAAAAAATGAAACCTATGAAAATCGTGCATATTCCATGAGGCCTGAAACCCACGCATTTCGTGGCTTTCAGGCCCTTTTTTTGTCGATAGTAAACAGGCTTGTATATTAAGTTGGATAAAATAAACAAAAAAGCGATATAATTCACGAAATTATTGTAAAATAAAGCAAAAAATGGTATTATAAATATGTCAGGAAAAATATTCAAAACATCTATAGGGTAAAGGAGGGGTTGTTGTGGATACATTAAACAACATTGTACTGGAAATTCAACATTATCTTTCAGACTACATCCTGATTGTAGCGCTTGGATTCGGAGGAATCTGGTTCTCGTTCCGTACGGGATTTATTCAAGTAAGAGGATTTAAGGAAGGAATGAGGCGGACTTTTGGAGGTCTCTTTTCCAAAAAGGGAGATGCTGGCAAGGACGGCATGAGCTCTTTCCAGGCTCTTGCGACTGCAATCGCTGCACAGGTAGGTACCGGTAATATTGCAGGTGCCGCAACAGCGATCGCCATCGGCGGTCCGGGTGCGATCTTTTGGATGTGGGTAGCAGCCTTCCTCGGAATGGCGACGATCTACTGCGAAGCTATTATGGCGCAAAAGTACAAGAAGATCGGAAAAGACGGCGTTGTAACGGGTGGTCCGGTTTACTATATCCGGGCAGCGTTTCAAGGAGTCTTTGGTAAAGTCCTGGCGGCAATTTTTGCTGTGCTCTTGATCTTTGCGCTTGGATTTATGGGAAACGCGGTTCAGTCCAATTCGATTGCGGCTTCTTTCCATACTGCATTTGGTATTCCACAGTGGATTACAGGTATCGTGATCGCGGTGATCTGTCTGTTCATCTTTACAGGCGGCATGAAGAGAATCGCAAAGGTTACAGAGCTGATCGTTCCGTTGATGGCGGCTCTTTACATTGCAGGATCTTTAATCATTATCATCTATAACTGGAAGAATATCCCAACTGCGTTCTACGAAATTTTTGTAGGAGCATTTGCACCGGAAGCAATCGCGGGAGGAGCGATCGGAGCCACGATTTCCAAAGCAATCACAAAAGGTGTTGCCCGCGGTCTGTTCTCTAACGAAGCTGGTATGGGTTCCACACCTCATGCTCATGCGGTGGCGAAAGTAGATCATCCGGTACAGCAAGGATATGTGGCAATGATTGGCGTATTTATCGACACATTCATCGTATTAACTATGACGGCGCTTGTTATTGTGACAACGAGAGCGCTTCCAGAATCATACAATGCAGTAAGCGGAGGATATACTGGAGCAGAGTTAAGCCAGTTTGCGTACTCTCTTGTATATGGCAAGTTCGGTGAAATTTTTATCGCAATTTGTATGTTTTTCTTTGCATCCTCTACGATTGTTGGATGGTACTTTTTCGGAGAAGCAAACATCAAGTATCTGTTTGGTGCAAAGGCAGTACCGATTTATTCTGTACTCGTATGTGTCTGTGTGATTCTGGGGTCTCTTGCAAAGGTAGATCTTGTCTGGAACATGGCGGACTGCTTCAACAGTATGATGGTAGTGCCAAACATTATTGCGCTGTTTGCATTGAGTGGTATGATCAAGAAGACGCACGACGATTATTTCAAGAATTTTCTACCTAAGCATCCGGAACTTCAGAAAAAGAAGAAAAAATAACAAAAAGCATATCAAGGTGACTAGGATAGGCGTTTTATAGAAAAAAACTATGTACAAAACGAATAAAATGCTGGAAATCTATAAATCCATATGATATACTTTAAGCAGAAATGCGAGAGACATACTCTGCGGACAATTAAATAGTGGGATGATTTTTCCTGCGAGAGAGTTCACGCTACGAACCGCCGAAGATGCAAACCTTACTGACAAGGTGAAACTTTCAGGCAAAAGGACTGGGAAACGTACCACATTCTGAATCTTGTGCTGTATGGTAAAGCGTATTTTTAAAACATATTATCAGGGCAAAAGACAGAAAGGACGATATATACACAAGATGTGTTTAAATCGTCCTTTTTTAGTGGGCTTAAAAACCTAACGAAAATGTACCGAAAGGAGAAGGTGGATCCGATGAGTCAGGGCAATTATTTCATAATAACCAATAATCCACTGGTTTTAGAAAAGCTTGGCGAGACGCACAATGTAATATATCAAGAGATTTCCTATGAAGAGGTTCTTAAGGAAGTCAGAGACAGAATCCACGAAGGGCACTTGCTTTTATCACATCCCTTATCCGGAAGTGTGAAGCCTAATGAAACACCATACAAATCAGTTTATGCTGTCAAAGGGAAAGGGGGAGATGGACGAAAGGTCATTGTCGATTATTGAAAATGCCATACAGGCCTGCGGCAAGTTCCAATTCAGGTCGGACAAGTACAAGCCTGAGGTATACGCGGACTTTCAGCTGATTGACTGGACCTTGATAGAAAGTGGATTGGCATCGGCAGATGCTTGGTAGGTCTTTTTGAGAGAGGTTGTAAAGCATTGCAGCTTAAACAATATTAATATTCTTTTTGAAGGAGGGAATGCACAAGTGAGATTAGAAATGGGACACATTTACATTAAGGATATCCAGTTTGCTTCAGAGTCCAAGATTGAAGACGGAATCCTCTATGTATCCGAAGAAGCCGCTAAGGCGGTTGCTCTTGAAGACGAGAAGATCAAGAGCGTATCATTTGACATTGCAAAGCCAGGAGAATCAGTAAGAATTACGCCGGTTAAAGACGTTATTGAGCCACGAGTGAAAGTTGAAGGAAGAGGGGGAATCTTCCCGGGCGTTATCTCAAAGGTTGATACGGTAGGCGAAGGAAAGACATATGCATTAAAGGGAATGGCTGTAGTAACAGCAGGAAGAATCGTAGGATTCCAGGAAGGAATCATCGATATGACCGGTCCTGGAGCAGACTACACTCCATTTTCCAAGACGCTCAACCTGGTTATGGTATGCGAGCCGGTTGATGGAATCAAACAGCATGATTACGAGAAGGCCGTAAGATTCGCAGGATTCAGAGTTGCTGCCTATATTGGGGAATTGGCACGTGACCTGACGCCTGACGAGACGAAGGTATATGAGACATGCACGATCAAGGAAGGCCTTGAGAAATATCCGGAACTTCCAAGGGTTGCATATGTACAGATGCTTCAGAGCCAGGGACTTCTGCATGATACATATGTATACGGTGTTGATGCAAAGAAAACTCTTTCTACAATCATCAACCCGACAGAAGTAATGGACGGCGCAATCGTTTCCGGTAACTGTGTATCCGCATGTGACAAGAATCCTACATATGTACACGAAAACAACCCGGTTGTGCACGACCTCTTTGAAGAACACGGCAAGACGATCAACTTTGTATGCCAGATCCTGACAAACGAAAACGTATACCTTGCTGACAAACAGCGTTCTTCTGATTGGACAGCAAAGCTTTGCCGTCTTCTTGATCTGGACGCGGTTATTGTATCTCAGGAAGGTTTCGGTAATCCGGATACAGACCTTATTATGAACTGTAAGAAGATCGAAGCAGAAGGTGTGAAGACCGTTATTATCACAGACGAATATGCTGGACGTGATGGAAAATCTCAGTCACTTGCTGACGCTGATCCGGCTGCTGATGCAGTAGTAACAGGCGGAAACGCAAACCAGGTAATTGTACTTCCGAAAATGGATAAAGTGATCGGAACACTGGATTATGTCAACACCATCGCCGGCGGTAACGAGCACAGCTTACGTGAAGACGGAACGATCGAAGTTGAGATCCAGGCAATTACGGGTGCAACAAATGAAACAGGATTCAACTTATTAAGCGCCAGATAGTGAGGGAGGATAAGAAAGATGTTAAAAGTAGTTCATTATATCAATCAGTTCTTCGCTAATATCGGTGGAGAAGAAAAAGCAGACTATCCGGTAGAAGTTCGCGAAGCCGAAGTCATCGGACCTGGTCTTGCATTCAAACAGGCATTTGGAGAAGAGGCAGAAATCGTAGCTACTATTATCTGTGGCGACTCCTACTTCAATGAAAATCTTGATAAAGCAAAAGCAGAAATTCTGGAAGTTGTAAAGAAATACAATCCGGATGTGTTCGTGGCAGGTCCTGCATTTAATGCCGGACGTTACGGCGTTGCCTGTGGTACGATCTGTGATGCTGTACAGGAAGAGCTTGGCATTCCGGCAGTAACAGGTATGTATACAGAGAACCCGGGCGCAGATATGTTTAAGAACAAAGTCTACACCGTGTCTACCAAGAACTCTGCAGCAGGTATGAGAAAAGCAGTTGGAAGTATGGCTCCGCTTGCTCTGAAACTTGCAAAGCATGAAGCAATCGGTGCTTCCTGTGAGGAGGGGTATATGCCGAACGGTGTACGTGTGAACTTCTTCGAAAAAGAAAGAGGATCCAAACGTGCGGTTAAGATGCTTCTTAAGAAACTTGCTGACAAGCCATTTGAGACAGAATACCCGATGCCGTCTTTCGACAGAGTTGCTCCGAACCCGGCGGTAAAGGATCTCTCCAAAGCAACGATCGCTCTGGTTACATCCGGTGGTATCGTTCCGAAGGGAAATCCGGATCATATCGAAAGTTCCAATGCTTCTAAGTACGGCGAATACAGCATTGCTGGAATCGATGATCTGACAGAAGAGACATTTGAGACAGCTCACGGCGGATATGACCCGGTATATGCAAACGAAGATGCTGACCGTGTACTTCCGGTTGATGTACTTCGTGAAATGGAAAAAGAAGGAAAAATTGGAAAACTGTACGATAAATTCTACACAACAGTTGGTAACGGAACAGCCGTTGCTTCAGCAAAAGCATTTGCTGAGGAATTTGCTCCGAAAATGAAAGCTGATGGAGTAGACGCAGTTATCCTTACCTCCACATGAGGTACCTGTACGCGTTGCGGTGCAACGCTCGTGAAAGGTATTGAAGCAGCCGGACTTCCGGTTGTTCATATCTGTACAGTAACACCAATTTCCCTGACAGTTGGTGCGAACAGAATCGTTCCGGCGATTGCCATTCCTCATCCTCTTGGCAACCCGGCACTTGACAAAGAAGAAGAATACAAACTTCGTAAAGAGATCGTAGAGAAAGCATTAAGCGCTCTTACTACAGAAGTAGACGATCAGACAGTATTCGACAACTAATCAGTCATAAGAGACAGCTCTTTTACTGACGTCATGTGGGTATCAGCATACGGGTGGGAATTCCGCCTGTATGCCCAGATAAAGACAAAATATGAAAGAAGGAGTAAGACGTTATGAGTAAAATTTATGACGTAATCATCCTGGGAGCAGGACCAGCCGGATTAGCAGCAGGCCTTTATGCCGGAAGAAGCCGCTTATCCACTCTGATCATTGAAAAATGGAAAAGGACGGCGGACAGATTGCTATCACGGATGAGATTGAAAACTATCCGGGGCAGATTGTAGAAGGTGAAAAGCGGACCTTCTCTGATCGCCAGAATGACACAGCAGGTTGAGAAGTTTGGCGCGGAGCGCGTAACAGACGTGATCAATTCTGTTGAGCTGGATGGCGATGTGAAGAAGCTGAAAAGCGCCAAGGCAGAATACCTTGGAAAAACAGTGATCATTGCAACCGGTGCTTTTGCACGTCCGATTGGATGCAAAAACGAAAAAGAATTTATGGGAAAAGGTATTTCTTACTGTGCAACATGTGATGCCAACTTCTTTGAAGATTTTGAAGTGTATGTAGTAGGCGGTGGTGATTCTGCTGTTGAAGAAGCGATGTATCTTACAAAATTCGCGAGAAAAGTTACGATCATCCACAGACGTGATGAACTTCGTGCCGCGAAGTCCATTCAGGAAAAGGCGTTTAAGAATGATAAGCTCCACTTCTTATGGGATACCGTTGTAGAAGAAGTCAATGGGGATGGAATCCTTTCTTCCATGACAGTGAAGAATGTAAAGACAGGTGAGCTCACTACAATCGAAGCTGACGAAGATGATGGAATGTTCGGCGTATTTGGATTTATCGGAACGATCCCGAATTCCAAGGTGTTTGAAGGCGTGATTGACATGGACGAAAGAGGATACATCAAGTCCGATGAAAACATGCATACAAATATTCCGGGCGTATTTGTTGCCGGAGATGTTCGTATCAAGAGCCTGCGTCAGGTTGTAACGGCTGCCGCAGATGGAGCAATTGCCGCTACACAGGCTGAGAAATATATCAACGAAAACGAATAAGATCAGTTTAGGAGGAGATTTATCATGTTAGAGGTAGATAAGAAAACATTTGAACCAGAAGTACTGCAGGCAGAAGGATATGTTCTCGTAGACTTTTTTGGAGATGGATGTGTGCCATGTCAGGCTTTAATGCCACACATTCACTCTTATGCAGAGAAATATGGTGACAAAATTAAATTCACATCTTTAAATACGACAAAAGCACGTCGTCTTGCAATTGGCCAGAAGATCCTTGGACTTCCGGTTATTGCAATTTACAAAGATGGTGAAAAAGTAGAGGAATTAGTAAAAGACGATGCTACTCCGGAAGCAGTAGAAGAAATGATCAAAAAATACTACGCATAGGAGCAGCAAGTCATACTTCATTTGCGTAACAGCCCGTAAGGGCTTTACGAGGACATAAAGCGGTGTCCTTTATAAATACTTAAAATTATTAAATCGAAGGGAAGGAGGAAAAACATCATGGCAATTTTAGAAGGTAAAAAAGTCATTATTATTGGTGACCGTGATGGTGTTCCGGGACCGGCTATCGCAGAGTGCGTTAAAACAGCCGGTGGAGAAATTGTTTTTTCTTCAACAGAATGTTTCGTCTGAACGAGCGCAGGCGCAATGGATCTTGAGAATCAGAAAAGGGTAAAAGAATTCGCAGATGAATTCGGACCAGAGAACTTAGTAGTAGTACTTGGTGCTGCTGAAGGTGAAGCTGCAGGTCTTGCAGCTGAGACTGTTACTGCTGGTGACCCGACATTCGCAGGTCCATTGACAGGGGTCCAGCTTGGACTCACGACATATCACGTTTGTGAACCAGAACTGAAAGAAGAGTTTGATGAAGCGGTATACGATGAGCAGGTCGGCATGATGGAGATGGTTCTTGATGTTGATGACATCGTAGACGAAATGTCTGCAATCCGTGACGAATACTGTAAGTATTTATAGGAAAATCTGAAATACCGGATTTCGGATTCACAAGCGGTGGGGTAAATACTTACCTCACCGCTTTTCTTACAACTACATTCCTTTTATAACGCAAAGAAAGGTGGACACTAACAATGAACAGTGTAATTAAAGGAGCCAGCTATGTATTGGCACATACTCCAGAAATGGTAGTATATAACGGAACAACACAGACAACAGAAAGAGTTGTCAATCCGGAATCAGAATATTTAAAAGAATTAAGAAGTCATTTACGTTCTTATGAAGAATGTGTAAATTACTGGCCAAACCAGGTTTTATATTGGGAAAACGCTACACCGGAAGAACTTTCCAAGGTTGAATTCCCTTACTATGACAAAACAAGAGAAGGATCTGAAAGATACGGAAAATTCGGTGAAATTATGCCGGAAGAAGAGTTCCTTCTTTTAGTACAGGCTTGCGATATGTTCGAAGTTGTAAAATTAGACAAGAACTTCGTAAGCGCACATAAAGACGCTTTGGCTGCTGATCCGATCATCACAGAGGATATTATCTCCAAGATCGAAGAAGGCTATGAGCTGGATGAAATTAAACATTACATTGAAAACCGAACATGCTGAAGGACTGTACCACAACAACGAGCTCGTTGGATGTGTCAGAACAGCTCACGATATCGACGTGAACCTTTCTGCCCATGTAATGCATGAAAACTTAATGAGCAAGGCTTCCAGCGTTCTCGCTTTGTTATATGCAATCCGCAACGCGGGCATCAACAAAGAGGACGTGGAATATGTCATCGACTGTGCGGAGGAAGCGTGTGGTGATATGAACCAGAGAGGCGGCGGTAACTTCGCAAAAGCTGCAGCTGAGGTAGCAGGACTTGTATCTGCAACCGGTTCCGATGCACGTGGATTCTGTGCAGGACCGTCCCACGCTCTGATCGAGGCTGCAGCACTCGTAAAATCCGGAGCATACAAGACCGTTGTTGTAACAGCCGGAGGATGTACTGCAAAGCTTGGTATGAACGGAAAAGACCATGTAAAGAAAGGCCTTCCGATTCTGGAGGACTGCCTTGGCGGATTCGCTGTCGTTGTATCTGAAAATGATGGAGTAAATCCGGAAATCAATCTGGACGTTCTCGGACGCCATACAGTTGGAACAGGCTCCGCTCCGCAGGCTGTTATCGGAAGCCTTGTAACAGATCCGCTTGACAGAGCTGGATGGAAAGTAACAGATATCGACAAATTCTCACCGGAAATGCAGAACCCGGATATCACAAAACCAGCAGGAGCTGGTGATGTACCGCTTGCAAACTACAAGATGATCGGTGCGCTTGCTGTAAAACGTGGCGATATCGACAGAAAAGAGCTTCCTACATTCATTGAAAAGCATGGTCTGACAGGATGGGCTCCGACACAGGGACATATTCCGTCAGGTGTTCCATACATCGGATTCGCTCGCGAAGATATCCTGAACGGAAATATCAAAAAGGCTATGATTATCGGTAAAGGAAGTCTTTTCCTTGGACGTATGACGAACCTCTTTGACGGCGTATCTTTTGTAATCCAGGCAAATGAAGGAAACAGCGCAGAATCTGCTGTATCTGAAGAAGAAGTAAAAGGCCTGATCGCAAAAGCTATGAAAGAATTCGCTGAAACTCTGATGGCAGAATAGTGAGGTGTAGAAAATGGCAAGTAGTATTGAAAAAGTGATTGCCTCTACCTTTATGGAAATGGCACAGGGCTTGGAGAGCGGACAGTACGGCAGGCGTCCGAAAATCGCTCTGACAGGAATGGGCAGTGAACACGGCGAGGAAAATTCCATGCAGGCAGCGGTAATGGCAGCAAAACAGGGTGTGGATGTATACTACATCGGTACTCTGGAAGCTGAAGGCGTAACAACAATCAAGGTGACTGACGACGAGGAAGGCCACAAGAAGATGGAAGATATGCTGAAGAACAAAGAGATCGATGGTGCTGTAACGATGCACTTCCCATTCCCGATCGGCGTATCTACCGTTGGGCGTGTTGTAACTCCTGCAAAAGGAAAAGAAATGTTCATCGCCAATACAACCGGAACTTCCAGTACAGATCGTATCGAAGGAATGATCAAGAACGCAGTTTATGGTGTGATTGCAGCAAAGGCATGTGGAATCGCAAAACCAACCGTTGGTATTCTCAATGTGGATGGCGCGCGCCAGACAGAGAAAGCACTCAAAGAGCTGCAGAGTAACGGTTACGATATTGCATTTGCTGAGTCCGGACGTGCGGACGGCGGTTGCGTAATGAGAGGAAACGACGTGCTTCAAGCTTCACCGGATATTCTTGTTACAGATTCTCTGACAGGTAATATTCTTGTGAAGATGC
>ENA-OQHL01001642-OQHL01001642.1-human-gut-metagenome-genome-assembly--contig:-NODE-1642-length-10728-cov-3.818791_pt1 | contig 10728 bp, 10 predicted proteins | sample MGYA00242565_ERZ504723 | MGnify/ENA primary metagenome ERZ504723 (study PRJEB26092, sample SAMD00036211) | human gut metagenome | host: Homo sapiens | study: EMG produced TPA metagenomics assembly of...
ATAATCTGATACTGTCTGTTTACATAAAGCTCCAGAATTAAGATCATTCCACAGCACTGATACCTTCGTGTCATCCTGAATAAAACCCATAACAAGCATAGCTGTCTTATCATAAAAGCTGCTCATACGCTCAATATTATTAATATCATCAGGCAATGTATCAAGAAGCACAAGTATCTCCCTGTCAACTTGTCCACAGAATTCCTTAATAAGCAGATCTCCCGTTCTTGAACTTAAATTCCAGTGTATGTGCCTGTAAGAATCTCCTGTCTGATATTCCCTTATCTGTCTTATATCATCGTGTGAACTGCCTTTTCTGTTGATATACAACTCTATATTATTATTGCTTTCATATTGTGAAAAAGTGCCTTCATATATACTGCTTTCAACTTCTGGAAATATCAAAATATTCATTATGCTTAAAGGCTTTATTGTACAATAAAACAAGCCTGTGTAATCATACACTTTCGCTTTAACTATCTTTACATCCGCCATTCCACAATATGGCAGGCTGACAGATAAATCCATATTATCCTTCCTGCCCTTACAGCCTCCGTACAGCTTTACGTTCTTTCGGTATTTCTTGTATTCTTTACCTTTCTTATCACAATATGACACGACTACATCTAATCTGATTTTCGTGATTGGTATTCCTGTTTTATTGCTTACATTAATTCTTAACTGGCAGCCAGAATTCTTTAACTCCTCTGCCAGATTAACATCAAAATCAAATGCAACATTTCTTTTATATATACGGGTTAATATATACATACCTGCTATTAGCAGAAGATTAACAGCTACATAAAGCATAAGTGCAAATGAATGAAATATGCCTGCTACATACCACACAACAGCAAGTATAATAATCAAAAATACACCTGTCATTATGCCTTCTTTCCTACTGCTGGCTTAGCAACTGATTTCAAAATATCATTAATCACTTCTGCCTTGTCTTTACCGTCCATTCTCGCCGCCATATTAAGAATTATTCTGTGTGTTATAACATACTCAAACTGTGCAATAACGTCCGCAGGAACAACATAATCCCTTCCGTTAAGCCAGCTCCACGCCTTACACATCTTTACAAGTGCTATAGTCGCTCTAGGACTTGCACCTCTTTCTATATAACGTGACTTTCTTGTAGCTGTAACAAGATTAACTATATATTTGTATATGCTCTCGTTCATATATACATCATATATTTCATTCTGCATACTTATAAAATCATCTATGCTCACCACTGGTGTCATATCACTTGTCCTGCTCTGCTTTCCTACAGACATAGCCATATCAAGCTCACTTTCATAATTAGGGTAACCGATTGATAAAGTAATCATAAATCTATCCATCTGTGCTTCTGGAAGGCTCTGTGTTCCTGCATTACCAAGCGGATTTTGTGTTGCAATAACAATAAAAGGTTCTGGAACTTCTCTGGTAACGCCCTCAACGCTTACCTTTCTTTCTTCCATAACCTCTAAAGTGCTGACTGTGTCTTAGGTGATGTTCTGTTAATCTCATCAGCAAGCAGCAGATTACAGAACACGCTTCCCGGCTGATATATGAATTGACCTAAGTCATTTCTGTATACAGAATATCCTGTAAGATCAGACGGCATTACGTCCGGAGTAAACTGCACCCTCTTGCAGTCAAGTGCCATTGCCTTGGAAAATGCTGTCGCAAGTGTTGTCTTACCAACACCCGGAATATCTTCCAAAAGTATATGTCCTCCGGCCAGAAATGCCGCCATAATCTCTCTTATTTGTTTATCTTTTCCTAATATAACATTGTTAACCTGCTCTATTACATTAAGTGCCTTTAGTACATTATTATCCAAAACCTCTTCCTCCCTGATATATATGCTTAAAATTATACACTATATACAATAACAAAGCAAAACAATATATTTTTTATTCAGTTTTATTCATCTGTATAAGAGATGGCACATTTTACGGCTCTTCTCCAGCCTGCGAGAAGGTTATCCCTGTCTGATGGTGCCATACTGCTCTCAAATGTGGAAGCCAACTGCCAGTTATCTCTTATCTCATTCAGATCCTTAAAGAAACCAACTGCCAGACCAGCAAGATATGCCGCACCAAGTGCAGTAGTTTCTATACACTTAGGACGTCTTATCTTAGCTCCAAGAATGTCTGCCTGAAATTCCATTAGGAAATCATTGGCACTTGCCCCACCATCTACTTTTAACTCTTTAACTATATGTCCTGTGTCACTTTCCATTGCCTTTAACACATCATATGTCTGATATGCTATTGACTCAAGCGATGCCCTTATAAAATGTTCCTTGTTAGCACCTCTTGATAAGCCTACAACGCAGCCTCTTGCATAAGGATTCCAGTAAGGTGCACCCATTCCCGAAAATGCAGGAACAATATATACTCCATTGGTGTCATTTACCATTCTTGCATAATCTTCTGATTGTGAAGAGCTTCTTATAAGCCTCATCTCATCACGAAGCCATTGTACAATTGCACCGCCTGTAAATACACTTCCCTCAAGTGCATAATGAAGCTGGTCATCACTTCCTGCCGCAATCGTAGTTATAAGACCATGCTTAGACTCCACAGGCTTATCCCCTGTATTCATAAGAAGAAAACAGCCTGTTCCATATGTATTCTTTACTTCTCCCGGCTCAAAACAGCACTGTCCAAAAAGTGCCGCCTGCTGGTCACCTGCCGCACCTGCTATTGCAACATTTCCAGCAAGAACAGAAGGGTCTGTATAACCATATATACAGCTTGAAGGCTTTACCTTAGGAAGCATAACCTCTGGTATATTGAACTTTTCAAGAAGCTCTTTATCCCAGCACCTGTTATGAATATCAAAAAGCATAGTTCTTGAAGCATTAGTATAGTCTGTAACGTGCACCGCACCGCCTGTAAGCTTCCATATAAGCCAGGTGTCAACCGTACCGAATAGCAATCTGCCCTCTTCTGCCTTTTTCCTTGCTCCTGCTACATTACTAAGTATCCACGCAATCTTAGTTGCACTAAAATACGCATCTGGCACAAGTCCTGTCTTTGCCTTGATTACATCTGCATAACCATCTTTTACAAGCAGATTAATATCCTTGGCTGTACGTCTGCACTGCCATACAATAGCATTATATACAGGCTCACCTGTTTCTTTATCCCACACAATTGTAGTTTCACGCTGGTTGGTTATTCCAATGCCAGCTATATCCTTAGGCTTAGCACCCACAAGTGCCATAGCCTCAGACATAACCGCATACTGTGTTGACCATATCTCCATTGGATTGTGTTCCACCCAGCCCGGCTTAGGATATATCTGTTCAAATTCCCTCTGTGCCATTGAACAGATATTGCCAGCCTTATCAAATAATATACATCTTGAGCTTGTCGTTCCCTGATCAAGTGCCATAATATACTTTGCCATATTACTCCTTATTTAATGCCTCATCTAATGTATGCCAGCCAAGTACAGCACATTTTACTCTTGCAGGCATATGTGATATATCTTTAAGTGCTGATGCCTCGTCTAATTCTTCAATCTCCTCATCGGTTGCTTCACCCTTAATCATCTTAAAGAATAAATCTCCAAGCTTTAAAGCTTCTTCTTTAGTCTTTCCAATTATCATCCCAAGCATAATATCAGCCGATGCCTGGGATATAGCACAGCCATCTCCAACAAAAGCTCCGTCCTTAATAATACCATCTTCAACCTTAAGCTTAAGCCATATATCATCACCACAGTTAGGATTTACACCCTCAAGGACGATATTGGCATCTTCTAAGTCGTGTTTAAATTCTGGTCTTATATTATGTTCTGTAAGTATTTCATTATAAAAGCCTCTATTCATCATAACCCATTCTCCTTCTTATGTTAAGCACACTCTCAACAAATGCTTCTGCTTCCTTCTCTGTATTATAGAACATAAAGCTTGCTCTTGTCGCATTATTAACTCCAAGAAATGTAAGCAGTGGCTGTGCACAGTGATGTCCAGCCCTTACATCTATTCCGTCAGAAGATAATATCTCGCTTACATCGTGTGGGTGAACCCCATCTATTGTAAATGCTGCTATTCCTGTATGGTTCTTATAATCATCAGAGCCTAATATATGAATGTACTTATGACCTTTAAGTCCGTTAATAGCAATCTTTGTAAGTTTTTCTTCTTTCTGCTGTATATAGTCAAAGCCTATCTCATTAATGTATTTAATTGCTGCTGCAAGACCAACAGCTCCTGCCGCATTTACCGTTCCTGCCTCGAACTTGTGTGGAAGTTCTGCATAAGTTGCACCATCTCTAGTAACTGAATTAATCATCTCACCACCTGTAAGAAATGGCTGCATATTCTTAAGTATGCTTTCCTTACCATAAAGTACACCAATTCCCATAGGTCCCATAAGCTTATGTCCTGAAAATGCAAGAAAATCAGCATCTAAGTCTTTTACATCAATCTTCATATGTGGTGCACTCTGTGCCGCATCAACAACCATAACAGCACCATTATCCGTGTGCTATTTTGGCTATTCTTTTAATTGTATTGACACAGCCTAATACATTGGAAACCTGTGCAACTGCAACGATCTTAGTATTAGCATTAATTCCATCTTTAAGAGTATCATCTTTAATGTTCCGTCCTTCTCACATTCCAGATATCTTAAAGTTGCACCTGTCACTCTTGCAACCATCTGCCAAGGCAGAAGATTGCTGTGGTGTTCCATTATTGAAACTGCTATTTCATCTCCAGCCTTAAGATTATTAATACCATAGCTATATGCAACAAGGTTAAGGCTTCTGTTGTATTTCTTGTAAAGATTATCTCCTTATCAGAGTCCGCATTAAGAAACTGTCTTACAACCTCCCTTGCATCCTCATATTCCTTAGTAGCGGCAAGACTTAATGGATAAAAGCCACGGAGAGGATTGGCATTATTAACCTCATAAAATCTGCTTTCAGCATCAATTACGCACTGTGGCTTCTGTGCTGTTGCCGCATTATCAATATATATAGAAGAATTATTATTAAGAAGTGGAAAATCTTTTCTATAATCTTTCTGCTCTTTAATCTCCATTACTGCCTCCATTACTGCAACACTTCTTCAAGCTGCTCCTCTGCAAGCTTTTCTGTGTCCTCGTCATTAATCTTTCTTATAATAACTTCAATTCTTCCTTTAGTCATTATATCCTCAGCGTTCTTCTTATCAATGCCTCTTGAAGCATAATAGAACAATGTTTCCTCATCGAGCTCACCGATTGTAGCTCCGTGTGAACCATTAACATCTTCCTCTGCACAGAGTATAAGAGGTATTGTCTTGTTTCTGACATCTTCGCCAAGTAAAAGTACATTTTCTGTCTCTGCACCAACTGAACCAGAAGAACCATTTTTAAAATCAATAGAACCTCTGAAAAGCTTAGAAGCTTCGTCCTTTAATGCACCATCAACTCTTATCCCGCTGTTAGTCTTCTTTCCAATATGATTAGATATAAGGTTAATATCTATATTCTGCTTCTTAGCTCCAAGGTATCCAATATCTGCTGTAAATGCAGAATTATTGCCTATAAGCTCTGTCCTTATTCCATCATAAAGGCTGCCCCTGCCTACGAATACCTGAACAATCTCAAATGAGGCATTATCTGAAAGCCTGCATCCTGTATCGCTTAATACATCAATGCTTTCTGGCTGCATATATACCTGAATAAGGCGTACCTTGCTGTTAAGACCTGTATCTATAAGTGTTCTTAATGCTACCCTGCCTTCTGTACTGCTCTCACCTTTAAAGTTCTCAATTATTGTAAATGTAACATTATCCTCTACATTAACTATAATCTTTCCTGACTGGCTCTTATCATTGCCATTGACATTAATATATAATGTCTGGCCGTTAGTTTCTTTATCTGCATTTACAAGTAATGTATTAGTTACGCCTGCTTCAAATAACACATCTGCTTCTTTGCCTGCACCTGTAAGAACTGCATTTTCTATATCACTGTAATCTTTAGCATTAACATCTGAACATACCTTATCACAGCCTTTTGTATCCATATCACAAGGTACTAAATTATCATCCCATAAAAGACGTGTATCATTCATATTAAGCTGGTACCATGTCTTTGCTGGAAGTGCATTTATTCTATATTCATTATTATTCATAAATTTCTCCATTCCTGCTCATCTTATCAGCACAATTAACCTATACTGCCTTTCATTTCAAGTCTTATGAGATTATTCATTTCAATTGCATATTCAAGTGGAAGCTCCTTAGATACGTTATCTGCAAATCCACTTACGATACAAGCTCTTGCATCTTCCTCTGTCATTCCTCTTGACATAAGATAGAATACTGCTTCATCGCTTATGCTTCCAATCTGTGCTTCGTGTCCGACATCCGCCTTGCTTGTCTTAATATCCATTGCCGGGATTGTATCTGAACGTGATATGCTGTCAAGCATAAGTGACTGACACGATACAGAAGCCTTGGAATTCTCTGCCTTGGAATTAACTATAACTGATGACCTGAATGTACTAATTCCACCATCCTTTGATATTGACTTAGTATTAATATATGAGCTTGTGTTCTTTCCTGTATGGACAACCTTTGCACCTGTATCAAGATTTTGTCCTTTTCCTGCAAATGTAATTCCTGTGAATTCCATTTTAGAATTATCGCCCTTAAGAATACTCATAGGATAAAGATATGATACGTGTGAGCCAAATGAGCCTGATACCCACTCAATTGTACCACCTTCCTCAACAATAGCTCTCTTAGTATTAAGGTTATACATATTCTTAGACCAGTTCTCTATAGTTGAATATCTAAGCTTGGCATTCTTTCCTACAAATAGCTCAACACAGCCGGCGTGAAGATTGGCTACATTATACTTAGGTGCTGAACACCCCTCTATGAAATGCAAATCAGCTCCCTCATCTACAATAATAAGTGTATGCTCGAACTGTCCGGCTCCCGTGCATTAAGCCTGAAATATGACTGTAATGGTATCTCAACTGATACTCCCTTTGGAACATATACGAAAGAACCACCAGACCATACTGCACCATGAAGTGCCGCAAACTTATGGTCAGTAGGCTTAACAAGCTTCATAAAATGTGTACGCACCATATCTGCATATTCACCCTTTAACGCACTCTCCATATCTGTATATACAACACCCATCTCAGCAACTTCCTGTCTTACATTGTGATACACAAGCTCTGAATCGTACTGTGCTCCAACACCAGCAAGTGACTTTCTTTCTGCCTGTGGAATACCAAGCTTTTCAAATGTATCCTTAATGTCTTCTGGTACTTCTGACCATTTAGCTTTCATATTAGTATTAGGTCTTACATAAGTTACTATATTGTCCATATTAAGCCCTTCTATAGATGGTCCCCAGTCAGGTACTTTCATATTATTATATATCTGTAATGACTCAAGCCTGAAATTCTGCATCCAAGCAGGGTCATTCTTCTCCTTTGAGAGCTTCTCAACTATCTCAGGAGTAAGACCAGCATTTAACTTATATGTGTCCTTATCATCATTCTTGAAATCATATATGTTTCTATCTATATCATCTACATATGTCTTTTCTTTCATAATTCGATGTAAACTCCTTTCATATATCAACGTATGATTATGGCTGACTATTCTGCTTCGTATTCTGCGAAACCATTTTCATTAATCTTATCAACAAGTGAAGCATCACCTGTGCTTATAATCTTCCCCTCAATCATAACGTGTGTATAATCAACTGATAAAGATTCAAGTATTCTTGTGCTGTGTGTAATTATAAGAAGGCTTCCCTTGCATGTCTTCTGGTATTCTTCTATACCTGCTGATACAGTCTTTACAGCATCAACATCAAGTCCTGAATCTGTTTCATCAAGAATTGCAAATGATGGCTTTAACATAAGAAGCTGTAATATCTCTGCCTTCTTCTTCTCACCACCTGAAAAGCCTACATTAAGATCTCTCTCTGCATAAGACTTGTCCATAGATAAAAGCTCCATAGTCTTTTCAAGTTCTTTCTTGAATTCCATATATCTTGTTCTCTTGCCGGTCTTTAATTCAAGGGCATTTCTTATAAATGAACTGAGTGTAACACCCGGAACTTCAAGTGGGTTCTGGAATGATAAGAACATTCCTGCTTTAGCTCTCTCATTAACTGGTTCATCAGTAATATTCTTACCGTCAAACCATATCTCACCACTCTTTACTGTATATCTTGGGTTGCCCATTAAAGCATAGCCAAGTGTTGACTTACCTGTTCCATTAGGTCCCATAAGTACATGTGTTTCACCCTTGCCTATTGAAAGATTAACACCATGAAGAATTTCCTTATCTTCTACATCTACATATAAATCTTTAACATTTAATAAATTCTTATCTGACATAATACTCCTCATTTCTGCACACTCATTTAAACGCAGGACTGCTTTGTGCCAAGTGTGCCAGCACAATGCCGCATATATTATCAGGCATTATATGCCGTCTTATTACCCGCCTTATCAATTGCTGTTGCCGCAACATCTGCGAGTGTCATATTATCAAGATAGTTATTAATTACATCTGCAAGTCCCTGCCATATAGGAAGCGTATAGCAGGAAGACGAATGTTCACACATTAAAGTCTCCTCATTAAGACAGGTTACAGGAGCAAGTGTTCCTTCGGTAAGCTTTAATATCTCACCAACGCTGTAATCCTCTGGCTTTCTTGTTAATCTGTAGCCACCGCCGTGTCCGCTTGCTGCTTCTATAAGATTTGCTTTTGATAACATTCTTGTAATTGTCTCGAGATATTTCTTTGACAATTCTTCTTTATCTGATATCTCCTTTAATGGTATATACTCATCACTATGATGAACTGCAAGATATACCATTACTCTTAGGGCATAACGCCCTTTCGATGATATTATCATTTCCTTGCTTCCTTTCTTATTATCATCTTTTTGTATGATATTATACCCATTCGCCTACCGTGTCAATGGGTGAATGTGAAACATTTTCTTCTGACAATATAATAAGCTGTCATCATAGCAATTCCTGTGATTACCCACGATATTGGATATATAATCATAAGCACCCAGAATACGTGTACAACCTTACATACTGTTGATATCCATATAAGTCTTATAACACACGAACCAACACAGGTAATTACCGCTGGAAGCAGTGAATATCCCAGACCTCGCATAGCTCCTGCGCTTATCTCATATACTGCTGTTAATAATTCCAGCGTTGTTGCAATGATAATTCTCTGCCTCGCAAATACAAGAACATCTGCATCGGTCGTATATATACGAAGAAAGAATTCCCTTCCCATAACAAATATACCCGAAAGAATACCACACGATACAAGCGCAAACACTAAAGATATGCGGAATATTTTCTTACATCTGTTATATTCCCCTGCGCCATAATTCTGGCTTGTAAATGTTACTGCCGCCTGAGCGAACGCATTTACAAGGAAATATGCAAAGAATTCATAATTAAGTGCCGCCGCTGAACCTGCAACTGCACTTGAACCAAAGCTGTTAATTGTGCTCTGTATACACACATTGGCTATTGAGAACATCATTCCCTGAAGTCCTGCCGGAATACCTATAACCAATATTTTCTTTAATTCCTTAACAGATATCTTAAGCTGTCTTAATTCCAGCTTTATAGGCTCTGATTCGTGTGTAAGAATATATATAACCATTGAAGAACTTACTATATTAGAAATAACTGTTGCAATCGCAACTCCTGACACACCTAATCTGAACACTATAACAAGCACAAGATTAAGAAGTGTATTAATAACTCCTGCAACAATAAGACAATAAAGAGGTCTTCTGCTGTCGCCCGTACTTCTAAGAATTGATGAGCCAAAGTCATACAGCATAATAAATGGCATACCTAGAAGATAAATTCTAAGATACAACACGGCAAGGTCAATAACATCCTCCGGTGTTCCCATAAGAAGAAGCACAGGTTTTGCTATGAACTGACCTGCAATCATAACAAAAAATCCGCTTATAATGGCAACAAGTATTGCTGTATGTATTGCGGCGTGTATGTTTTTTTCTGATTTCTCTCCTATATAACGAGCAATAACAACATTTGAACCTAATGATATTCCTATAAAAAGATTAATCATAAGTGATATTAAAGAACTGTTGCTTCCAACAGCCGCCAGTGCCTGACTGCTTGCAAATCTTCCGACTACCGCCGTATCAACAGAGTTAAACAACTGCTGTAATATACTGCTTGCCGCAAGTGGAAGAGCAAACAGAAGTATTTTGTTCCATAAAGCTCCACTTGTCATATCTATCGATTTTTTATTAGATACACTCATATATACCTCCTGTGTGTTTAATATATTTAATCATCTGAATACTTAATAGCTTATATATTCTACACCCAAATACAAGTGTGTCAACAATACTTATCAAAAGCACTTTAATAAAATATAATTATTTAACTTCAATTTATCTCTTGTATGTGTTAATTACTGACATACTTATCAATTACATCAATTACAATTTTATTTTTAATATGTTATACTGTGCGTAGTCAACAAGATATAAATATTAAATATAATGAAAGGAACTTTTTATGAATTCATCTACAACTGACAACCCTCTGGGTTATAAAAAAGAGTCCACTCTTTTAATTAATTTTGCGATTCCCTGCATAATCTCAATGCTGGTAACTGCTCTTTATAATATAGTAGACCAGATATTTATCGGACAGGGTATTGGTATGCTTGGC